>R23__coassemble_358_pt1 | contig 32119 bp, 18 predicted proteins | sample R23__metabat2_high_PE_035 | metagenome-assembled genome bin R23
TCGTCACAAGCAAGGGCTAAATCTGACACTCGAAAAATTATCTGCGGATTTTAGGGTAACTTTGATTTGTTCCAATTTTAAATAATGTGTATAACTTTGCAGCGCAATTTTTAATTTAATAACTAATAAAAATGAGAAAATGAAAAGACTATTTTGTTTTTTGACTTTAACCATTGCTTGCATTGGGAATGTACTTGCATGGGAACCAGTGATTAAGGAGACACACTGGTTCGGCATGTATGAGTATGAGGATTACACGAATGGTGAATATGGTTGGGCACCTTTTACCGTAAGGAAAATTAATTGGAGCGGTAATTATATCGAGTCGATTGAGGTGGCCAAGGAATGGACCGGACAGAATCCCAAGCAACAGCCTATGACCACGTATTACTCTTGGCTCGACCGCAAATTGCGTTTCAGCGTTAATAAACCCGAGTTATGGGATGTAGACCGTAACACCAGCAACAACTATAAGGGTCTCGGCCTATATAATAAGGCAGATGGTGGCACTAATTTCTGGATTCACAATCTGAAACAGGGCGATAAGTTCAATGTGGAGTATTATCGCGACCCAAGCAATAGCAGTTCTCCCTTCCTTGTATCGGGTAGTGTCGAAGGAAGGTCGACCGGCCAGAATTATTCTGGCGACAACGCCATTTATGGCGCCGCCAACAACAGTCTGGTATATTATACGATGACAGCCGACGGTGATGTGGAGATCAACATCCCAAGCCATACGGTCATCCGTTCGGTCACCATCCAGCATGTTGCCTACGAAAAGGCTACGTTCCTAACGGAACAGATAACGGACAATGGCAACATCGGCTATAAAACGACAATGACGGGTTCTGGCGTTTTAGAGGATAAGCGCGGAGCCATACCTTATATGACCATGCGCTTTGGTGCGGAAAACGATATGACCTTCGTCAGGAACGTTGGCAGTCCCGGTAATGGCGTGACCTATTATGCTGCATCCAGCATCATCGACGAGAGCAACAATTTCAATCCCTCGACCGCAAAACTTCAGGCTCTCTACAGAAACAAGAGTGAGGCTGACATGAAGAGATTCCTTGCCAACAAAGAATGGTCGGTATTTACCGCTAATCCAGATGGCAATGGCGACGATTTCAATTCTATTTATCCTCTATACGGTTCATATTTTTACTTCTTCCCAGAGGTAAATGGAAAACTGATTATGGAATTCTATTGTGAGGGTTCGGAAGAGACTCCTGCCTTCTGGTATAAGCGCCGTGCGGATGGTACATTCCCAGGTGTTTCAGACCAGCCTTCCGTCACGAAAGAAGGTGTCAACGAGGCTGGCAGAACAAGCGGTGGCAACTTCTATCGTTTTACGGTAGATGTGGATAAAGGTGGTGTTTACTACCTCTGCTCTATGCCTACGAACATCTCTCATGAGCATCCTATTCTCCGACTGATGTCGTATGCCTTCATTCCCGCTTTCCGCCTCGACCCACTGTGGTATATCGCCACTGACGAAGAGAAGGCTTCTGGCACCATTGCCCATGCAGCGGAAACGAACCAAGATTTTACCGTAACGACTGACCATCAGTCTGTCAACCTCATTAAGAGCGTTAAATGCGAAGGAAATATTGCTTCTGCCGAACCTTACTTCGAGGGCAAGGTGCTGAAATTCAAAAACATCAAATACAAGAGTGAAACAGAGAGCGATTCCACGCTCAACGATGGTGGTGCGGTGATTGTAAATGTGGAATGTGCTAGTGGTAAGGCTACTTATGTGCTCACCGTTCCTTATACGGCAGAGAAAGCCGTGAAGAGCACTGATGCCAACAATCACTTACTGCGCATGATGGATCCTGATACGGAGAGTAACCCTAATGGTAAGCAAGTGAAGAAATGGGACTTCTTCTCCAATGTATATAATGTAGGACAGTATAAGAATACCTCTTCGCAACTCTACAACGAAGTACACAAGGCCGACGGTCTGACCGCTGACTGGGTGGACACCTATATGGATTTGGAGAACGAAGAGGAAAGAATCTTCAAGAGTGTCTATGACATGGAAGGCGATAACGCTGACATGCTGAAAGAGACTGAGGGTTTGGTGTTCTTCACCGAAACCAACCAACTTGGTATCTTTAATGAAAACGATCCCTCAAATTCTCAGTTCAGCGACCGTTACATCGGTCTCATCGGTGGTGGTGAAATGTGGATTCCTAGTTTGAAGGCTGGTGACCGTATCGTACTGAAGATGGGTCGTTATGGAAAAGATTCTCAAGGTGCAGACAAGGCTCACTTGACGATTACAGGTGCTCAAGATGCCGTGGGTAAACCCATCACAGGCGACTATGTGATTGGAGGCTCGGGTGTTGCAACCGGCAACGATTTGAACAATGGTGCAGACATCACTGACCCAAGCCAGCCATGGGGTGAGTATCACTTCATTTCTACTGGTGGTCACTTCAAGTTAAAGGTGACTGATGCAACCCTGTTGAAACTCTATAGCATCGTTATCTATAAGCACGATGATACTATCCTCACCGAAAACGAGTTGCTGGGTGACGAGGACCATCTTGAGATTCTGAATACAAAGGAGTTCGTTACACCTGACAATGTGTTATTGCGCCTGCATTATCGTGGTTTGAAGGAAGCCACTAATTATTCTGCACCTGTCGAAGCCAAGACGGGCAACTTAGTGAAAAACGACGTTCATGTCTCTAATCAGACATCGTATGAATCTCTTTGGTACACTTATTCTGTAGATTTACCTGAGTCTCCTGCTGCTGCTAAGTTTGGTGTCTTCAAGGCCCGTCAGGGTGTGAAGACCATCGGAGAGGACTACGTGACCGACTATGCCGACTGCATGATTCCTGTAGGCTATCGTGAAACGTTGAAATATCCATATACATGGGACTTCACCGATCTGAAGAAGTATGTCAGCGCAGGTATTGACGAAAATGGAACAGAGAAAGAAGTGGCCGATGCTGACCTGAAACTCTGGAAAGAGTGGAATATGCGAGTTATGCCAGAAGAATGGGATGGTACAATATTCTCATCAGGTGGACAACTCTACGGCGGCAAGACCATGTTCGACGAGACCCGTGGTATCGGTATAACCCACGACTATAATAATGTGGCTTCAATGACTGGCGATGGCACTGATTTGAGCGGTGGTCTGTCTGTTGGCAACGGTGCTTATGGCTTCATCGTTCCTCAGGTTGACAAGGGTGAGGCTATTTATGTGCGTGCAAAGAGTGTAGGCGGTACTCAGAAACACAAGTATGAGATGAGTGACGGTACTACTTCATACGCATACGGCCAGGCTGAGAAGGATTTCACTTATAGCGCTACAGTCGACGGTGAAGAAGTCTTTGCCGTGGTGATGCCAAGTTCACTGACAAAGAAAGTAGATGTGAAACTTTCCTTCCAAGGATATGAAGTGAAGAAGATTGCCGTATCTACTGATTCAAAGGCTGTGAACAGCAAGGGTTGGACTTCTGAAAGCCGCGATCACGCTATTGATGCTTCACTGCTGCCTTACTTCACAGGAAAGGAAATGAAGACATACGTGGTGAGCGATCCTAACTATACGGAGAGAACACTTACCTTGACGGATGTCGGTGCAGAAGCTAAATGTGTGATTCCTGCAGGAACGGGCTGTCTCATCTATAATACCGACAATGGCGCGTTCAATCCATTCGGCACTGATGAAGAAGGAAAGGGTGATGGTTTCCACCTCTTCGTTCCCGATATGCACGACCAAACAGGTAAGGCTTCGGAACTCGATAATCTGCTGATACCTAATGTCGATGCAGAACCGTTAACACTCGGAATGTTCGACGGTAGCGATGTTAACTATGTGCTGGCCTATAAGTATCAGTTGCTGAAGTCTGACGGAACGCCTTATGGTGATATAATTGAAGGGCCGGAAATGTTCTACCGTGTTTCCAACAAAGGCATCAAACTGCATAAGAATTCTGCTTACTTGAAGTTGCCAAAAGATATGGTAATGCCAACTAAGGATAATCCTACGGGACACGCGAAGTTCACTTTCTTCTTTGCTGAGCCTTCCGAAACAACAGCCATCGAGACCATCAAGTCTCTGTTTGGCGAGGAAACGACATGCAAGCCTGCTGCTTGGTATAACCTGAACGGTCAGAAACTGAATGGCAAGCCGACCAAGGGTGGACTCTATATTGTGAATGGTAAAAAAGTATTGGTAAAATAAAATTGAGGAGATTATAACAATGAAAAAGCAATATATTGTACCGCAGGCAGAAATCGTGAACGTAAGACTTCTGAACTCTGTTCTCGATAATGGCGCCTTTGCCCGGCCAAGTTTCGGCGCATACGGCGGAGATGAGGATGGATATGGCGATGCCAAAGAATCCTCGTTCGAAGAGGAGGAGGGTTTGATCAATCCGACTCAGCCGAATCTCTGGGACGATAACGAAGAGGAGTAAAATACCGATACAGAATATCGATATATTTATCTTAGGTTAAGTAAGAACGAATAGTTTTTTCTTGTGACGCCGGTGCTGCAGTGATGCAGTGCCGGCGTTAATTTTTATTCCTTTCTCATGGCTCTTTTTTCTCTTCAATATAGCCGAGAAAACGATATAATTGCTTTCGTGACATAAAATAAAGTTCATGTAACGTAAGAGTGGGGGCTGTTTTTATATTTATGTTAATTTTGCAGCATATTTATAACCATTTTGAATGTTTTAGCAGTTAGTGCTTACAACTTATTATTAAAATCTATAAAACTAAAGACTAGTGGAAAAGTCGAAATTAATGCTGATAGATTTATATCCGTCGTGTCTCTTTATGGGCGCGGCTGGGGCAGCCTATGCTGCCTGCACTAAAACCTAGGCTAGTGGCTTAGGTGAGTTTTGATAAATTATGGTTACAAAACCACGGGCACGCCTGATGTGAATCCCGCGTGCCCTTATTCTGAGAATCTCTACAATAACAATATATTAAAATCATACAAAACAATGTTTAGACATTTCTTCACGATCCTCGCTGCGGCATTGGTTTTGCCTTTAGGGGCAAAAGCAGCAGCCCCTCAACAGCCGGACCCCAATTTCCATATTTTCCTCTGCTTCGGGCAGTCGAATATGGAAGGTAATGCGCGTCCTCAGGCTCAGGATTTCGTCGGTGTTCCCGCCCGTTTCCTGACGATGGCTGCCGTGGATTTTGATCCTTCTACGGTGAAACCTAATCCCTGGAATCAGCGTCCCGACACCCTGAAACTCCCTACCCGTAAGAAAGGGGAGTGGTATCAGGCCGTGCCGCCATTGGTGCGCGTGACTACAGGACTGACGCCTGCCGATTATTTCGGACGTACGCTCTGTGACAGTCTGCCTGAAAACCAGCGCATAGGTGTCATCAATGTGGCCGTGGGTGGTTGCAAGATAGAGCTTTTTGACGCAGATTCTTGTGCCAATTATATCGCCACCAGTCCCGGATGACTGAAGAATATGGCCCGTGAATACGACAATGATCCCTATGGCCGTCTGGTGGAAATGGCTAAGAAGGCCCAGCAGCAGGGCGTTATCCGTGGCATTCTGCTCCATCAGGGAGAGTCGAACACGGGACAGCAGGACTGGCCTTTGAAGGTGAAGAAGGTGTATGAGCGTCTGCTTAGCGACCTCAATCTGAAGGCCGAGGATGTCCCCCTGATTGCCGGTGAGGTGGTCAATGAAGATGTGAAGGGCAGTTGTGCGGCTATGAATCCAATCATTCAGACGCTGCCGGAGGTAATTCCCACGGCTCATGTGGTATCTTCCGCCGGTTTGCCCTGTGCTTTCGATCACCTCCATTTCACAGCTGCCGGCTATCGTGAGTTGGGTAAGCGTTATGCCGAGGCCATGCTCCCGCTGCTGAAGAAATAAAGACCCACTCAGCGTTAACATTAGCTCTTATTATAAAAAAACGGTCATTCCATCGGGGATTTCCGTTTTTTTTCTTTATCTTTGCCATCAAGATATGGAGAAGAAAGAACGGAAAGACGCTTTACGGCAGTATCAGCGCTACTTGAAACTGCAGAAAGGATTCACGCCTAACACGCTGGATGCCTATCTGCGGGATGTACAGAAGCTGTTGCTCTACCTGAAAGGGGAGGGGATAGACCCGCTGGAAGTGAAGCTCGAAGACCTGGAACATTTCTCTGCTTCGCTTCACGACCTCGGCATAGCCCCGTCTTCACAGGCCCGTATCCTCTGTGGCGTCCGTTCGTTTTACCGCTTTCTCAGTCTCGACGGGTGGATAGAGCAGGATCCCGCTGAACTGCTGGAGTCTCCTAAGCAGGGAGAACACCTGCCGGAATTCCTTTCTACGGCTGAAGTGGACCAGTTGGAAGCCGCCATCGACGTCTCCAAATGGGAGGGGCATCGCAACCGTGCCATCATCGAAGTGCTTTTCTCCTGCGGCTTGCGCGTGTCGGAACTGGTGAACCTTCCGTTGAGTAATCTCTATCTCGACGAGGGTTTCATCCGTGTCTTTGGCAAGGGTCGCAAGGAACGGCTGGTGCCTATTTCCCCGAAAGCCATTAAGGAACTGAACCTATGGTTTGCTGTTCGTCGCCATATGACCATCAAACCCGGCGAAGAGGATTATGTATTCCTGAACCGCCGCGGTAGTCATCTCACCCGTACGATGATCCTTATTATGATAAAGCAGTACGCGCGTGAGGCTGGCATTCAGAAAACCATCTCTCCCCATACCCTCCGCCATTCCTTTGCCACCGCTCTGCTGGAAGGTGGTGCTGACCTCCGTGCCATTCAGGCGATGCTGGGCCATGAGTCCATCGGCACCACAGAAATCTATACCCATATTGATACGACCACGCTCCGTGAGGAGATTCTTCTTCATCATCCGAGGAACATCAAAGATGAAAGATGAAGGATTAAAGATTAAAGATTAAGGATGAGGGATAAAAACTGCGGATTTATCGGCTAAAAAAGTGAGATAATTGTATTTTTGACACATTTTTTTTGGACGAAAACACCGCTATTTATCGGATATGTTAAAAAAATGCGCGCAAAGGTAAAGAAAGCAAAACGTAACAAAATAAATGTGACGTTCCGTAAAGAAATAAAAACTAAAAATCTTGATAATATAAAAGATATATCGTAAATTTGCATCCGAAATGGACCCTTTTTGAGACCATAATTTCAAAACATAATTAAAGACCTATAATTGAAAACCTAAAAAATAACAATTGGTAGTATGTACATTTTCAAACGAACTGTTCCGACTTTGTTGATGCTGCTGGTCCCAATATTCATATGGGCTCAGGGTGGTATCAAGGTCAGCGGTACGGTAGCGGCCGAAGGTGGTGATCCGCTTATCGGTGCAACTGTCTTAGTGAAAGGGAATGCAAGTCGTGGTACTATTACGGACATTGACGGAAACTTCCAGATTGAAGTTCCATCCGAGCAGTCAGTACTTGTTTTTTCCTATGTAGGTATGACCTCGAAGGAAGTCAGGGTTGGTAAGCAGCGTAATTTCAAGGTTTCGCTTGAAGAAGAAAACCAGCTTGACGAAGTCGTGGTAGTAGGTTACGGCCAACAGAAGAAAGCCTCGGTGGTGGGTGCTATTACGCAGACCACGGGTGAAGTCCTCGAGCGCGCCGCAGGTATCGGTAGTGTGGGTGCAGCCCTTACCGGTAATCTTCCCGGTGTGGCTACAATCGCTTCTACTGGTCAGCCTGGTGAAGAAGACCCGCGAATTTACATTCGTGGTGCAGCAGCTTGGAATACCGATGCTCAGCCACTGATCCTCGTTGATGGCGTTGAGCGCGAGATCAAGTCAGTCGATATTACTTCAGTGGCTACGATTTCCGTCTTGAAGGATGCCTCAGCAACTGCTGTCTACGGTGTGAAAGGTGCTAATGGCGTTATCCTGATTACCACCAAGCGTGGTGTGGAAGGTAAGGCAAGAATCGACGTGGGCTTCAACGCGACGTTGAAGGCTGTGTCAAAGCTCCCGCGCAAGTACGATTCATACGACGGCTATATGCTGCGTAATCAGGCTCTTGAACACGAGCTTGCCATTGGCGGAGACGCTTCTTGGGCCTACTATCGTCCACAGAGTTTCATCAATAACTTCCGCAATCAGGACTATACCGTAAGACCGAACTATGATGCCAATGGCAATTACCTCGGTGACTACAGTCAGGCAGAACGCTATCCTAATGTTGATTGGCAGGATGAAATGTTCAATAAAACCGCACTGTCATATAACACAAACCTGAATATCGGTGGTGGTACGAAGTTCGTGAAGTATTTCGTGTCATTCGACTTCCAGAACGAAGGTGACATGACCAAACTCTGGGATAACCATCAGGGTTATGAAGGCGGTTATTCCTACAATCGTCTGAATGTACGTTCAAATCTGGACTTCCAGATTACGAACACCACTATGTTTAAGGTAAATCTGGCAGGTTCGAATGCGCAGCAGAAGACACCACGTTATTATTATGGTAATAGTGGTGAGTTCTTCCAGCAGCAAATGTGGGCCGGCGCATACGGTATGCCACCTAACGTGTTCCCTGTACAATTCTCGGATTATTCATGGGGCTATTATCCGTTGGTTTCTAACGTGGCTAACTCTCCTCAGAATGTTGCACTGTCAGGATATGAGTTGAAGACCATCACTCGTGTCTATACAGACTTTGCGCTTGAGCAGAAACTTGATTTCATCACAAAGGGACTTGTTGCCCGTGGTACTATCTCATGGGATAACCAGTTTAATGAAGGTAGCCGTGGTATTAACCAGGCTGGTGGTGGTCATGAAACTATGAGAAAGTATATGCTTCCTGAGGACGGCGTGCCCCGTCCGGAAAAACAGATTTTCGATGCGACAGGTTTTGATTTCTATGAAAAGGTGGACTGGAGTACAGCAGCTGGTAGCGTAAGCAGTACCAACCGTGCTACGGAAATGTCGCTCCAACTTTATTGGGGCCGTCAACTCGGCGACCATAACGTCTCTTTGATGGGTAACTGGAAACGCCGTATGTATGCAGGAAATGCTGAACTTGAGAATCGTCGTGAGGACTGGGTATTCCGTACCACATACGATTTTAAGAGCCGCTATTTTGCTGAGTTCAACGGTGCCTACAACGGTTCGCAGAAGTTCTCTCCCGACAATCGCTTCGCTTTCTTCTGTTCAGGTGCTATCGGCTGGATGGTATCGGAAGAGAAATTTATGAAGCCGCTGAAGGATAAGAAAATCCTGGATATGTTCAAGATCCGTGGCTCATACGGTGAAATCGGTGATGACAATGCCGGTGCACGTTGGGCTTACCTGACTCAGTGGTCGGTATTGAATAAAGTAAATATGACGCTGACAGCTGGTCAGAGTCCATATCAAGGTTATAAGGAATCTATCGTTGCTGCTCCAGATCTTCGTTGGGCAACAGTACGAAAAATGAACATCGGTTTCGACTATGGATTCCTCGGTGGTATGTTCACAGGTAGTTTCGACTGGTTCCGTGACAAACGTTATGACATCTTCGTATCTGGTAACAACCGTTCTGTACCTTCTTATTATGGTGCTGCAACGACCCCGGATATCAATAAGGGTGAAATCATGAACAATGGTTTCGAATTTGAACTTCGTTTCAACAAAGTGCTGAAGAATGGTATGCGTTTCTGGGCCAACGCCAACTATACCTATGCTCACAATGAAATCAAGTTGAAGGATGACCCGGCATTGTTGCCCTCTTACCGCAGAGCACAGGGTTATTCTCAGGGCCAGTACACTTCGTTCATTGACAACGGCTTCATCGGTACTTATGACGAGCTCTACAGTACACCTAAGCGTGAGATGGACGATAATCAGGTGCTGATTGGTGACCACTACATCGTTGACTTTAATGCTGACGGTGTTGTTGACGAGACATACGACCAAGCGCCTTTCGGCTATACCGGTAACCCGGAGCACACTTACAATGCCACTATCGGTTGGGAGTGGAAGGGCTTCAGTATGTTTGCCCAGCTCTATGGCGTAACAGGTGTAACCCGTGACGTAGGTCTTACCTCTTTTAATAATAAGTTGTTGACAGTGTTCGACAATGGTACATGGTGGAATCCTATAGATGCCGATGGTGAGGTTGTTGTACCTCGTTATACCACACAGGTTTCCTACAATAACGGTACACAGTATCTCTACGACGGTTCATACATCCGTCTGAAGAATGTGGAGGTTGCCTATACTTGGACGAAGGGCTGGATTAAGAAACTTGGTTTCTCAAGCCTGAAGATTTACGTGAATGGCAACAACCTCTTCCTGATTACCAAGATGCCTGACGACCGTGAAAGTAACTACGGATGGAGTGGTGGCGGTGGCGCCTACCCCACTGTAAGACGTTATAACTTCGGTATTAAACTTAACATTTAAAGGCGTACAACTATGATGAAATATTATAATAACATAAAAACCCTTTTGTGTGGTTCGCTTCTCCTACTGGCAGGCGGTACTTTTACGTCTTGTACCGACTGGCTCGATAAGGATCCTGATTCTATCGTGGCTGAGGATGAGGCATTCAAGAATTTCCGCAACTTCCAGGGATATGTAGAGGAAATCTATTCCTTGATACCCAGTAAGGAGATGGTTAACTATTGTACCGCATGGAATTTCGGTGATGACGCTGTTCATAATCCTGAAGGCTATGCACACATGGACCATCAGGTTGACCTGGGCAACTATCGTAACTGGTACACGAACAGCCAGTGTTGGCTGAATGGAGACAGAAGTTCGCTTTGGAGAAATTCCTGGTACTGCATCCGTAAGTGTAACATGGGTATTGAAAACATTGGTTCGCTCGTAGGAACTGACGAAGAGCGTGACATCTTGCTCGGACAGATGTATTTCTTCCGTGCCTGGTGGCATTTCGAACTGATGTGCTATTTCGGTGGCCTGCCCTATATTGATCAATCTTTTGTGGATGGACATATCCCCGAACTTCCCCGTCTTTCTTTCCAGGAATGTGCAGATCGTTGTGCTGCTGACTTCGAAAGAGCTTCCGAACTTCTTCCTTTGGATTCGAAGGAATGGGATGAGACACTTGTTGGTAGGGACAATAACACCGTTAACAACAACCAGCTGCGTGTTAATAAGTTCATGGCGCTCTGCTACTTAGGCAAATGTTATCTTTGGGCAGGTTCTCCGCTCATGAAAGAGTTTGAGAAAACCAAGGATGGTGGTCTTCCTATGCTGTTAGGCGGAAGCCAGGGTGGTGCTAATGCCAAGACTTATGATTATGATGAGAGTTATTGTAAAAAGGCTGCTGAAGCCCTTGGTAAGGCTCTTGACCTGGTTTCTAAGGGACAAGTTAATTACAAACTTGCAGAATTCAAGTATTCCAGCATCTACGATCATGAGAAGTTGGAAAATGCTGAAGACAGTTACTCACAGATATTCTATACCGTCAGTGACGGTTGGAAAATGCCTGGTGCCTCAGAGGCTATCTTCCGTGGGGCTCACCCAGGTGTGAACTCTTCTAACTGGAACTGTACTAAGATTTTCGGTCCGAAGGTCGCAGGTCTTGTGGAGCATGACAACATTATTCATCATCCGACGGGTAACCTCATTGACCAGTATGGTATGGCCAACGGACAGCCCATTTATCTGGTTAAGAATGGTCATTATGTACTGAATCCAAAGTCTGGATGGGATCCGGAGCATCCCTATAAAGGCCGCGACCCACGATTCTACCATGACATTGTGTTCGACGGTTTCCATTATGTACTCAAGACTGAAGCCTTGAATGCTGCTCAGAAGGAGCATGAATATTGCTCTCTGTACACGGGTGGTGCCATGCGTTCTATAGACAATGGAAGTAGCACGGGTTATTTCATTCAGAAACTCGTTCCTCACCAGTGTAATATCGGTGACAAGTGGTATGACTATGGCTATGCCTTGCAGACCTATCTTCCTTACATGCGTTTGGCAGATATCTATTTGATGTTTGCTGAGGCAATGGCAGCTTTCTCGCATGATGTGAAGGATTTGAAGACCACAACGACCTATTGTCCCTCATTGTCAGCTGTCGGTGCCATCAATGCACTCCGTGACCGTGTAGGAATGGAAGGTGTACAGGATGACTTCCTGGATACCCGTGAGCACTTCATTGATGAGGTACGCCGTGAACGTACCGTGGAACTGTCGTTCGAAGGTTTCCGCTGGTGCGATCTTCAGCGTTGGCTGCTCCTGACAGAACCTCCTTACACCGAGAAGTACTCTCATGAGTTTGAGCGTATGCAGAAGGCCGATTGGTTCAAGAAAAACGACCCGAAGGATGCTCAAGTCGCTAACTTCCATCATAAGACGCTCATCAAGCGTCCTTTGGAAGCAAAGCACTATTGGTTCCCATTCCCAGAGAAGGATGTCTATCTTTATGAAGGATTTAAGCAGAATCCAGGATGGTAATAAGTGAAGAGTGAATAGTGAAGAATTTGCTACCGCTATAAAATATTATAATATGAAAAAGATAAAAACAAATATATTACTCTTTGCCATGATGGCTGCGTCACCTCTGGCGGCTAATGCCCAGACTGCTGACGATGCTGACTCTACCGTGGTGAAAAAGAAAGTCCATGTTGCTTTCCGCGATAAGGATCCTGACCATCTTCTGGGAGGCGTTTCATACGTTGATATGGAAGAACTGTCAAAGAAGGATTATACCATGGGCAGCCTCGAGGACATGTATGCTCTTGTTGGAGGATGGAACGGAAACAACCTTTGGGGTATGGACAATGAGCGCCTCGACAATAACGATAATAATAATATGCCGCTTGTGATTATCGACGGTGTGAAGCGTCCGTCTAACAACGTGCTACCATCAGAAATAGAGCAGATTACCTTCCTCAAAGGAGCACAGGCTGTCGTTCTCTATGGCTCTAAGGGTGCCAAGGGTGCTATCCTGATTACGACCAAGCGTGGTAAGGTGGACGGTCTTCAGATTAAGGCCAATGCGAATACAGGCTGGTATGTCGCCAAGGAATTCCCTCAGTATCTGGGCTCTGCGGAGTACATGACGCTCTATAACGAAGCCTACTATAACGATGCTGTTGCTCAAGGTAACTTGACGAATTATAAGCCGCCTTACTCTCAGCAGGATATCTACAATCATGCTATTGGTGCAAATCCTTACCGTTATCCCAATATAAATTACTACTCTGACGATTATATTCGCAAGGCCTATAATCGCTCTGAGGGTACATTGGAAATCCAGGGTGGCGGTACGCGTGCCCACTTCTATACGAACATCAACTACTATCGTAACGAAGATCTTATCAATTTCGGTCCGGCAAAGGATAACTATACCGATCGTTTCAGTGTACGTGGTAATGTGGACCTGGTTGTGAACAAATTCATCACGGGTTGGGCTAATGTTAGTGCGACTTACTATAATGAGTACAAGAATAAGGGTAATTTCTGGAATGATGCTGCAAACATGCGTCCCAACTTCCCGCAAGGTGCCGCTCCATTGATTCCTATTGAAATGGTTGACCCCAATGCCAGCATGGCTTTGGCTACGCTCGGCAAGTCTCTTAACCTGATTGATGGAAGATGGTTCCCGGGCGGTGGTACCGACGGAGCACAGACGAATGCCATTGCTGACTGCTATTTTGGTGGTGAGACACGGGCTGTAAGCCGACAGTTCCAGTTTGATGCCGGTATCAACTATGACATGAACAAGTTCTTAAAGGGATTGACTTTCAAGACGTTGTTCTCGATTGACTATGCTGCCAACTACAGCCTGGCATATAACAATACGTATTCTCTGTTCTTCCCTACATGGAGTAATTATAACACACAGGATGCTATTATTGCTATCAATCAGCCGAAGGATGAGGTCGTGACGGGTACGATGACTATGTCTGACACGAAATACCGCCAGACCATCAGTTGGAACGGTCATTTTGACTACGATAATACTTTTGCCGGCAAACATCACGTAACGGGAATCTTGCTTGCTAATATGTACACGACGACATCGAGCCAAAAATACCATCGTTATGCCAATGCCAACTTAGGCCTTCAGGCTGGTTATGATTATATGAAGCGTTACTTTGCAGAAGTAGGACTGGCAGGTGTTCATTCTGCACGTCTTTCTAAAGGCAATCGCGAAGCCCTCTCGCATTCTTTCACACTTGGTTGGAACCTGGCCAATGAGAATTTTATGAAGGGCAGCTTCGTTGACGACCTGCTGCTCAGTGCATCTTACAGTAATCTGAACGATGATGCTGATGTCTATTATAAGGATAGCAAATATGAGGACTTCTATCTCTACGATGCTGTGTGGACAGACCAAAATACTACGAGCTTTGCATGGAATGAAGGTGCAAACTCTGCCGTCTCTACGGTTTCTACCTCTGGTAGTAATCCAGCGCTCGATTTTATTCACCGCAAGGAATGGTCTGTAAGTCTTCGTGGTTCTTTCTTCAATAAGTTACTTTCTACTGAGCTGACTTATTTCAATACAGACATGTCCGGTTACATCATCCAGAACCCGACTTTGTATCCGTCACATTTGAAAAACGGTCTTAACAGTAGCAAGTTCTCGCCAGTGAGCAACTATAACGTACAGAACCGTCAGGGTCTTGACTTCAGCATCAAGGCCAAGAAGCAGTTCGGTCAGATTTATGCAGAACTTGGCTTGGTAGGTACTTATCTCAAAACTGAGTGGAAGAAGTTTGACGAAGTGGCAGATGCGAAGGCTCCCCACCGTAACTCAGCAGGAGAACTCATGCATGTGGGTAAACCTCTTGACGTCCTCGAAGGCTTCCGTTGCCTGGGTTTCTATACCATTGATGACTTTAATGTGACGACTGACGATAAAGGTAAGACCTCCTATAAATTAAAAGAAGGTAAATATGGCCTTGGTGGTACGGTAATGCCTGGTGACCTGAAGTATGAAGATATCAATGGCGACGGAACCATTGACAGAAGAGACCAGGTTGAATTGGGTAAGTCAGGTACTTTCGGATCTCCTTGGACCATTGGCGTGAACCTCACGCTGAAGTACAAGAACTGGACGCTCTTCGTGCTTGGTAATGGACAGTTCGGTGCTTACGCGATGAAGAATGGCGGTTATTATTATATGCAGGGAAACAGTAAATACTCTGTAAATGTACGCGACCATATTCAGTACACCTATGATGATGCCGGCATTATCAATGGCTTCGTGAATCCTAATGCTACTCATCCTCGTCTCAGTGTAGCTAGTACGCCTAACAATGGTGCGGCTTCTACCTACTGGATGTATAGCACGGATCGTTTCAACCTTCGCAAAGTGCAGTTGACTTATGACTTCCCTTCAGAAATATTTGACGGAAAATGGGTGAAGGCACTCTCTATCTATTTGAACGGTAATGATCTCTTCACATTCTCAAAGCACCGTAAGTTGATGGAGACCAGTGTTGGCTATGCACCACAGACCCGTTTCTATAATCTCGGTGTTAAGGTAACTCTCTAAAAGAATCTAGTATTTAGAATAAAGAATAAAGAATTATGATTACCAAATATATTAATAAGGTGGTAGTAGGAGTTACAACTCTCCTCTTTCCTCTCTCCTCTCTCCTCTTCATATCCTGTCAGGACATGTTTGAGCCTGCAGAGGAAAACACCAGACAGTTGGAGACAATGGTTCAGGAGACGAACTATGTGTATGGTCTGCTGATTTACGGCTACAACCGTCTTCCTTATATGGCAACGACACAGACCGACGTGGCCACCGATGATGCCGTCACCAACGATGCTGGTAATACTTATAAGAAGATGGCAAATGGTGAATGGAAATCAGATAACAATCCTATGTCACGGTGGAATGAGTGTAAGGATGGTATCCAGTATGTCAATCTCTTCCTCAAGTATGTCAATCAGGTGAACTGGGCTCAGAGTGCCGCTTCCAAGCAGCAGATGTTTATTGACCGTCTGACGGGTGAAGCACTCGGACTCCGTGCCATTTTCTACTACCATCTGCTTCAGGCTCATGGTGGCTATGCTGACGATGGCAAACTCTACGGAGTACCCTTGCTGACAGAACCCGAGGACGGTAGTTCTGACTATAATCTGCCACGTGCTTCTTTTGCTGACTGTGTACAACAGATTTTTGCCGACTGTGACAAGGCCGCAGAATTGCTTCCTGCGCAGTATAAGGACATTGATGACGAAACGTTGATACCTCAAAAGTATCAAGAACTGGGTGCACAACTGGCAGGTTACAACCTCGTGTTCGGTAATATGGCAAGGAACCTGGTGTCCGGCAAGGTAGCTCAGGCTGTAAAGGCACAGACTGCCCTGATGGCAGCAAGTCCTGCTTTCCGTGACCAGAGCGGTGTCACTTCTGATGAAGCTGCCAAGATATGTGCTGCTGTATTGAAGGATATCGAATTTGACCAGAAAGGTAATATTTGGTACAAGGATGTAGAGAAACTGGCATCAAGTACGTCTGTCATGCCTGAAATTCTTTGGCGTGCCGACTGGGTAAAAGCTGATGCCGATCAGGAGAGTAACAACTACCCACCATCACTGAATGGTCTGGGCAGAATCAATCCTACTCAGAATCTGGTGGATGCATTCCCTATGCGTAACGGTTACCCCATCTCGGATTCCAGATCTGGTTTTGACGCACAGGATCCTTATAAAGACCGTGATCCACGTCTTTCCGATGATGTCATTTATAATGGCTCCATATTCAAGAGTGTCGTCATTGCAACAGGTACCTATGCAAGTTCTACCAAAGAAGCAGGAAACAAGGACAATATTAACAATTCAGGTTCTTCACATACGCTTACAGGCTATTATCTGAAGAAACTGCTCCGTGACGATGCAGGTCCTTCGGCAAGTTCTGCTTCTCCAGCTCAACAGCCACATATCTACCCACGTATCCGTTACACGGAATTGTTCCTCGCATATGCTGAGTGTGCCAACGAAGCATGGGGACCGAAGGTTGACGGTGCCGGTTTGGGCCTTTCGGCTTACGATGTTATCAAGCTGATTCGTCAGCGTGGCGGTATCGGAACAGATGAGAATGGAGAATTTGTTGGCGATCCCTATCTGGAGGAGTGCGGTAATGATCAGGCAAAGATGCGTGAGTTGATTCGTAATGAGCGTCGTATCGAACTTTGCTTTGAGAACAAGCGCTTCTGGGATATCCGTCGCTGGCAGTTACCTATCAATGAAACCGCATTGGGCGTTCAGATTGATCAGATTAATCCGGAATTAGACCCCGTGCCTGGTAACCTCTCCTATACTCCTCTGAATGTGGAATCTCGTCAGTATGAGTCATACCAGATTTATGGCCCCATTCCTAATAGTGAAGTACTATTGTGGAGTAACCTCCTGCAAAACAAGGGATGGTAAGAGAGTTCACAGTTTAAAGTTTAAAGTTTAAAGTTTAACAATGATGAAACTTAAGAAATATATTTTCGGAGTAGCCTTGGGGGCACTTGCTCTCACCTGTGCGTCTTGCTATAATGCAGATCATGAGTTCCCCGACTTTGAAGGGGGCACAAAAGCCTACTTTGCCTATCAGAACCCGGTACGCACCCTCGTACTTGGTAACGATATCTATGACAACTCGCTCGACAATGAGCACAAGTGCCGTATCTGGGCTACCATGGGTGGTGCCTATGGCGGGCGTAATGCTACGGTGGACGTAGTCGTTGATGAGTCGCTCTGCAACAACCTTTGGTTTGTGGATGACGGTGGATATACATCCCTGCCTGTGACTCCAATGCCTCAGAGATACTATACGCTTCTGTCCAGCGTTATTCCTTATAATGGCGATGCCCGCGGCTATGTGGAGGTACAGTTTAATGACGAATTCTTTAATGACCCTGATGCCATCAAGAATACCTATGTGATTCCTCTGCGAATGACTGGTGTCTCAGGTATTGATGCGATCCTTTCCGGCACACCCATTGTGAGCTCTCCTGTTCGCACCAATGCACAGGACTGGGCGGTACTCCCGATGGACTATGTACTCTACTGTGTGAAGTATATGAACCCCTGGCAGGGTAAGTATATCCGTCGTGGCGTGGACATGGTAACAGAAAACGGAGGCGAACCTACGAAGGTGGTTCGCAAGGATTTCACTCTTTACAACTCTGACGTAGAGCATTATAGCAAAATGGATCCTTCGAACCCTGTGAACCAGAACGACGAAGTTTGCGCAATTACTACCAAGAACAGGACAGAGGCTATCTTCCCCGTGTCTTTCAAGACTTCCGGTGCTTCTATCTCATGTAACCTCATCCTCAAATTCAATGGTGACAAGTGTACCATCTCTTGTGATGATGAGAATGTGACAGCAGAGGGTGAAGGTGAGTTCTTCACAAAGGGAACTGAAAGGGCTGAATATAAGGATTATCAGTGGGGAAGCAGCAATGGCCAGCTTGTCCAGCGTGACATCCTTCGTTTGGCATATAAGGTTAACTTCATGGACAAGAACATCCAGGTGGAGACAAAGGATACGATGGTTGTTCAGACACGTGAGTCGAACAAGAGAGAGTTCTTCGAGTATAAATACGAAATAAAAGATTAGGAGGCTAAGGAATGAAAAAGATTTTGAAAAACGGTCTCTTGATGTTGGTTGCAGGGGCATTTGCTGTTTCCTGTGCTGACTATAATGATCTGGGTGGTTTCTCAATTCCGGCTGATCCTGGCACCACACGTCCCTATGCCGATTTGGGCGCTGTCAAGTCATATATCAATACGGAGGCTTATCCCAACATGTCTGTCGATGCTGCCGTTAATTTGAAGACATTTAACGAGCAGAAGGCTGCAAATGCCGTGAGTCACTCTGCTGTATTGACTAACTTTACGGGTCTTGCTTTTGGCTATTCTTTCATGCCGGACAAATATGTGAGTAAGAAGGGTTATATGAACTTCATGGATTTGAAGTCGGCTCTTTCTCATGTGGAAAGTATTGGTGGTCAGGTATATGGTAGTCCTATCGTTGCCAATGAGCAGCAATCTGACGAATGGTTCGAAGCACTCACGGCTCCAATCGAGGTGCAAGTGCTTCCTATTGACGATAAGGAGATTGACTACTCTACAGTGGATGTGTTCACAGGTAAAGCCGTGAGCGGAAAGCCGTCTATCGTAAAGAATTTTGATGACAAGGGCAATGCCCTTAAGATTCCCAAGAGAGCCAAGGTCTGGATTATCCAAGACTTTCCTCTGGATCCACATGGTTATTACACCATTACTTTCACTGTCAAGAGTGAGATTGCTAAGGATGAGACTGTGATTTGTACTTTTGCTGACAATAAGATTATGTCTGGTAAAGATCCGAGAAAGTACACTATCAGACCAGATGCATGGCAGACGATTAAGGTGGAAGCAGCTCCGGCAGAAGGTGCAACGGAGGCCTATCTGATGCTTGAGGGTAACTTGAACAGTGTTCTTTATATCCGTAATGTCAAGGTCTCTCACACTCCCGACAATCACCGTGACCAGACCAAGCAGGAGAAGAATGATACAATCAGGTATGCACTCAATAAGTGGTGTGATGGTTTGATGGAAGCCAATGCAGGCCGTATCAAGTCGTTCGACCTCATTGACAAGCCCCTCGACTCGAAGGCAGAGATAGAGCCTGGTATCCTTGACCTGAAGCATTCTGACGAAAAGATCTTCTGGCAGGATTATCTCGAGGATGGCACCTATACAGGAAGTGAACTCTATGGTGCAACAGTGTCTAAGGCGGCAAGTGCTGCATTCGAAAGGCACGGCGGCAACCCTGCTGACTTGAAGTTCTTTATCTGCGAGTCTGGCCTTGATGACCAGAAGAGACTTGAAAGCCTCCAGTACTGGATCAGCAAGTGGGAGTCTCATGGTGCCAAGATTGATGGTATCAATGCTGAATTGAATCTCACCTATAGTGAGGATGAAACCGCGCAGGCTGCTACCGTGGCTACAGTGAACACACTTCTTAATAACCTTGCCAAGACGGGTAAACTGATACGTCTTTCTAACTTTGACATCAAGTATCAGGATGCTACGGGCGCTCCTGTATCACCAACGAATATTACCGATGCTCAGCGCCAGAAGTTGGCAGACTTCTATGGATATGTCCTCAAGGCATATATGAGTACGATTCCTTCTGCGCAGCAGGGAGGTGTTTGTAAGAGCAACATGGTGGATACCTCATCCGATCCTGTAGGCCTCTGGTCTGTTGACAGCAAGATGGACTGGGTACGCACTGCCACCTACGAGGCATTCTGCAAAGCGCTCAGTGGACAGTAAAATCAAAGCTGACAGACAACTGCCAGTGAACAAAGGGATTCATCCCGTTTTTCCTGGCAGTTATCTTTCACAAAAAGATATTTGAAAAGTTTTTAATTTATTATTCTATTATTCTATTATTTATTAATCTAAAAGTGTTATTATTATGAAGAAAGTTTTTACTCTTCTTGCTCTCTTGACATGTTTCTTGGGAGCAAATGCACAAGGAGGTAAGTGGGAGCAAGTCTATTCCATTGACTACTCCACTCACACGGGCTTCCCGTTCTTTGTGATGGGTTATGTGCCTGAGTTTGACAATGGTTACATGACCGACTTTGGTGCAGCCTACAGGTATGCAACTCAGGAAGAACTTGATGGTGATGGTGATGCCAAATGGAAAGATGGAGAGACTTCTGTAGGTACAGTTAAGACCGAAGGTGGAACTGAGTATCAGAAGGTAACAGGTGCTAATCCATATTGGCATCAGTATTTCATTGCTGATGGTATTCCAACCACGATTGACGGCAAATACAAAGTGGTGGCAAAGGTGAAGGCTTCAGCCGCTTGCAGCATCAACGTCAACATGGGTTGGGGTTGGGGTGGTGGCCAACAGGCCGGCACTTCAGTTGCTATCCCCGAAGGCTCTGACTTCCAAGAGGTAGAATGGCAGTACGAAGGCATCGGTGGTTCCTCTTGTAACCTCGTTGCACAGCCTGGTACTGTTACTGAAACCATTGAATGGCTGAGCGTTACCGTTTACGAGTGGAAGAAAGAAGGTACGAGACCTCAGATATGGCTCCAGGACATCGAGAATGGTGATGCCGAGAAATCTTGGGCAGATTTAGGTCTTGCTGACGTTAAATTCGATGACATGGATAATAACTACAAGATCTGTGCCTGGGGTAAGGAGAGAATGGTCAACACGAGGGTTGACGAAAACGGTAATACTGCCTGGGATCCGTTCCCCGCAACAATTGAAGCGGAAGAAGGTAATCCTTCCAACCATGTATTCGTTGTTCATGGTAAGGCTGCTACCACAGATGGTGATGCCGCTGCATGGGACAACCAGTTCTGGATTCAGTCGAAGCATGCTTGGAAGTCTGGTACGAAGCTGAAGATCAAGTTCCGCTACAAGGCTTCAAAGGATGTGAAGGTGGCTACGCAGACCCACAAACAGAAACCCTCTGACTATCTCATTTGGCACTTTATTGGCGATATTGACTTCACAACAGAGTGGAAAACCTATGAAGGTACTGTAACTATGGCTGACGATATGGCTGATGGTTGGTCTATCGCATTCCAGTTGAACCAGAATGATAAGGATCCCATTGACTTCTATTTCGATGATCTCTCTTGGGAGTACTTGCAACTTGATGATGGCTTCTTCGTTTCCGGTATTGATACTAATACTAATCCCAAATTTGAATATAACGACCTGGACAACGCTATTCAGTTCGAAGAGGGAGAGAGTGCTGATGGTACACCTTGTTTAATTGCTGTTGTGGGTGAGAAAGGTAATAGCGCTACTTATGTTGACCAGCTGATGATATCTACCACTCGTGGTGATGATGCGGCTTACAAGGGTGCTACATTGAAGCCTGCAGGTAAGGTTAAGAACGATCCCGATGATTGGCAGGAATATACAGCTTCTAGTAATGCTAGGCTGGATCTTCCCGGACTTGGCGTTTGGAAAATTTATCTTGACACTGAGTACAAATCTATCGCATTCGAGATGCTCGAGGGAACCATGTATGAAGAGCCGGATCCCATTGATATCGTTACCAACACTACAGAGAATGTCGTAAATGGTCAGGAGCGTGATTGGAAGCCTGCTAAGGATGATGGCAATCCTCAAGATGGAGAGGAAGGAGTTGGTACAGGACAGCCTTGGGACAATCAGTTCTTCATCTTGGCTAACCGCGAGATTAAGACAGGTGAAACTGTAACTCTCAAGTTCAAGTATAAGAGTTCTGTTGATGCTAAAACTACTACACAGCTTCATGGCGAACCAGGTGCTTACATTTATTGGAATGCTATAGGTGATGTTAACTTCACAACAGACTGGCAGGACTTCGAGAAGACATGGGAGATTCCTCATGGTGATAATAACGCAGAGATTTCTTTCAAGTCTATCGCCTTTAACATGGCAGAGATTAAGGGTGCTTGCACTTACGAGATTAAGGATGTTCAGTGGTATGTTCAGGATGCAACCCTTGAAGAAGGTAAGACCATGGAGAACCTGATCAATGCAGAAGGTGATGCTAACTTCTACGTGAAGGAAGGTGCAGGCACTGCTCCTTACGTCGTTTCTGGTATCAGCAACGTTGTTAACGAAAGCAAGGCATCTAACAATGCAATCTACAACCTCGCCGGTCAGCGTGTGTCTAAGGAATACAAGGGCATCGTCATCAAGAACGGCGCTAAGTATATTGCCAAGTAAGAATCTCTTGTCTCTCTATTTAATGATAGAGGGTGAATAAATATCATCGTGCGTTGCGTTTCCGTCACAAAAGCGGAACGTGACGCACGAGATATAGATAAATATATACCTAAACTCACAAACTCACATGAAACTATTACTATTGGCTGCATTACTGGCCTGCTCAAGCGTGGCAAATGCACAGTTGCCAAACGAGAAGTTCGGCAAACCGTCAAGCCAGGAATGGGAATTCCAAGGCTGGGGCGACGGCTTTGATGCCGATGCAGTCATTCTGTGCAAGACGATGAAGGCGACTTATCAGATTTCCGATCAGGTGGCTAATTTCAATAGAAACAGTTCAGAAATCAGCAGTGACAATATTTCGGATTTCGGTAAAAATGATATTGATGACAGCAACATTCTCGTTAACTATGAGTTCCGTCTCCGTACCAAGATTCTGAAGCCGGAAGGTGTCGGTCATGCCAATATCGACATTACCTATTTTTATTCAGACAACAATAAGGTTTTCGATGAATTGTCCGACCTGAAGGTGAGGGTTTTCTCTAAGAACGCAAAGGGAAAGGTGGAGCGCAAGAATGTCAACACCGCCTCTTTTGTCAAGGAGCGCGTGGATGACAACTATATGGTCGTGCACGTAGTCGTACCCGATGTCCAGGCTGGCAGCATCATCGAATACCAATATAATATCACAAGCCCGCGTCCCACGTTCCTCTATGACTGGGTGTTCCAGGAGTGTATCCCTACGGTGCGTTCCAAATTCGATATAGAGATTCCCGCCTTTCTGCAGTTCAACATGAATGTTCCTATTAACCAACTCATTAAGTCTGGCGTAGAGGCCGGTCACCTGGCTTACGATACCAACAGACCGGATTTGAAAAAGGGGAAGTCTTGTCCCACCAACCATTACACAGTTGTTGGCGATTACATCCTCCCTTTGGGGCAGGCTCCAGATGAAATAGCTCCCTTTACCGGCAAGATTAACATGCAGGGTGTCACTCTTCCGGCCTATATGCCGAAAGGAAGCACACATCTGAAGATCATGTAAAAATTGAGATAATGAGAGATTGAGATAATGAGAAATTAAAATATAATAAATGAAAAAGATACTAACTTTGTTTTTTGCAGTGGCTGTCACGGTTGGCAGCCAGGCGGCAAAGCCTCAAACATCATTACAGGTGTTCGGTACTCGCAAGCAGACCGTCACGGGTTTCGGTGGTGCCTGTTGCGATGGTGCCATGAAACCGTTCGGTGAAGACAATGCCTGTGTAAGTAGGCTTTTCGGCCCGAGGTCGAAAATCGGGCTGAACATATTACGCATGGAAATCTCTCCAAGCTTCACAGGCGACAATTGGGGCGACTACGACTGGAATGGCTCTCTGCCTTCGGCCAAGACTGTCAAGAATCGCGGCGGAATCGTCTTTGGTACCCCTTGGTCGCCTCCCGGTGAATATAAGACCAATGGTACTGCCCAGGGCGGCAATGCTGACGACCAAGGTAATCAGCGTGGTAAACTGCGTGAAGATTGCTACGACAAGTTCTTCCCATGGCTGAACACATTCCTGAAGTGGATGAAGGACCACGGCGTGGCTGTGGATGCCGTATCTATCCAGAACGAGCCTGACTGGTGGGTCAATTATTCCGGCTGCCTCTATGACCCTCAGGATTTGGTAACCCTTGTCAAGAATTATGCCTACATGCTCGATCGCGAGACCTTTTCAGGTGTAAAGCTTATCAGTGGCGAGCCGTTGGGCTTCACTCAGAACTATACTGACCCACTGATGCAAGATCCTGAGTGCCGCAAGCAGATTGACATTGTGGCAGGACACCTCTATGGCCACCTGCCCCTACAATACATGAAGCCGGCTGGTGTCCTTCCCCTCAAGTACGGCAAGGAACTGTGGATGACAGAGCACTCGGTGACCGACAATACTGGTGCACTGCCCACATGGACCGATAACTTGATTTTTGCAGAGGAACTCAATGAGTGTATGTTGGCAGGCTGTACGGGTTACATCTACTGGTATCTGCGGGCCCACTGGGCTTTCTGTGGTACCGGCGAGTCCAAATATGGTGCAGCCAACAAGAAGGACGAACTGCTGCCCCGTGCTTTTGTGATGTCACACTTCTCGAAGAATGTCACTGGTTCCACCCGTTTAGAGACCTCTAAGGACGTTGATGCTGGACGAGAGAAGGAGGAAATTTTGCAAAGTGAACAGTTCTCGGCATACATCAAGGGAGACTCGATCATCGTCATGGCTATCAATGCAAGAGAAGATACTCGTAACGTGAAAATAACCCTGCCCTACAATGTGAAGAGTGGTACACTGTGGTTATCGACAGGCAACGAGAGCGAGAATCTTTGTCAGAAGTCAAATCTTGACATTGCTGAATCCACCAACTTTTACCGTTACGAGATGCCTGTCCAAAGCCTGAGCACCCTTATCTTCATGATTGACAAAGGCAGCACAGCCATCGAGGAGGTGAAACAATCAGCCGCCGACGGTCCCAAGACATATTATGACCTGCATGGCCGCCGCCTGGATGTACCCAGAGGATTGTGCATAGAGAAACGTTCCGACGGAACAAGCAGGAAGGTTGTGATGAAATAGGCTGTAGACAGTTTTTTATTAAACACAAAGACACAAAGACACGAAGATGATAGGTTGTTGTTGGGCCTATACTTTGTATCTTTGTGTCTTTGTGTTTTATATATATTGGAGCAAAAAGAGCCTCCCTCCCTTCGGGAGGGATTGAGGGTGGGCTTCTACTTGTATTTCACATTCACCGCTTCCCCTTTCAGGACATCGGCAATCTGATGGGGAGTGAGGGTTACTTTTCCTTTCATGAATTCAGGGATATTGTAACTGCGCATGAACTGACGGTGGTAGTCAGGGTCGGCAGTGGGCAGTTCGAAGGGCTTGGTCCCCTTGCCGTTGGCATCAATATGGGCGATGAAAGGACGGGTATAGGTGCCGTCGTATCTGCGGCTGCTGATGATTACCCAGCGGCCATTACTCGACCAGGAGTGATAGCTCTCGGTGTCGGGAGAGTTGATTTCCTTCATGGGCCTTATTTCACCGCTCTTCAGGTCAAGTGACCAGATGTCTGCATCATGGTGCCAGATGTGGAAATACCCGAACTTGCCTGATGTGAAATGCAGAAAGCGTCCATCGGGCGATACTCTGGGTAGCGTGGCGCTTTGGTCGTTTGCCGCAGCGTCATACACCAGTTCCTTGGGACCGAACTGACGGGTGGCAGGATCAAAACTCTTCTTGTAGATATTGTATTTGAATTCCTGATATCTTTTGCTCAATTCTGTGGTTTTATCATTAGCGGTGTCCTTTCGCTCGAAGTGGGCACTGCAGAAGTAGAGTGTCTTTCCGTCGGGAGTCCAGCAGGGGAACACCTCAAACTCCGTGGGGTCGTTTTCCAGGTTGGTCACCTCATTCTTGTCAATGTCATAGGCTATGATGTCACTTGCCTCATCAAATACTTCTATCTTGTTGGGGCTGGTGACATGAAAATTTTGCCAAGTCTTATCGGTAGCATACACAATGTAATTGAGCGTAGGATGCCAGGCGGGATACACGCCGGCGGCCAGGATGGAGTCGTTCTTCATATTGATTTTCGTCATCTTTCCATCCATGGCAAGAATAGTACCTCCACGGAACTGGCGGGCATGGAACTGCATGCGCTCAGGGTTGTATGCCTGATAGTGATGGCAGTTGATGCACTGACCGTCTTTCTCGAAACTGTTCAAGATGTTGTCGTAAATCACGCTCTCGTCATAGTTCTCCAGACATCGCTGATTGATGGTCAGAGCCTCGTAGGATACAAACGAGGGGGCTATCAGTCGGTAGCTGATATAGGGGTCTATGGAGTCGGGCGACACATAGATACAGAAAGGTTTGTAGCGTGTCCATTGGTCACCTGCCTGTGTATATACATCCACCTCAATCTTGCCTCCCTTGGCTTTTTCTATCAGTCGTTTCCATTCCTCTGCCGTGGGCTGCATCTTGTCCGCATAGACTACTTCCTCATCTCCCACCTTGTAGCGTGCGATCATGTCGGTAGTGGGATCGTCGGGCATAAACGTCAGCGGAGCGATATTTACCGGTACGGTCACGTTCACATAGTCGGGGTATATCTTGGGCAACAGATTAGATTGCTTGTATTCTGCGGGAACCGTAACCTGTCCGCAGGAAACAAGGAGTAATAAAGTGAAGAGTGAAGAGTGAAGAGTGAAGAATCTTATATTTTTTTTCATAACGGCTCAATATTCTGGAAGGTTCGACATGAGGTAATACTGATAGAAATAGCAGTCGCCAAACATGGGCTCGGTGGCTTTCCTCACATCCTCTATGTCCTGCCCGTCGAATTGGCCCATGGTTTTGTCGAATCTGTTGTATTTCTCTTTCACACTGGAGTCTATTGCGATGTTCTCAGGCAGAGGACGCTCCTCCAGCTCGATGAACAGATAGGCTGCCTCCTGATAGTGCACGGGGATGGGCTGGTTGGGATGCAGTTGCAAATAGCGGCCCAAATGATACCAGAACGAGGGAGCATCGGCCATCCACAATGAGGCCAGTAACGACTGCTCCTGGAAGTAAGTGTCTTCCACCTCGTTGGGGCGAGAGAGGTTCACCATCAGACACCTTTCTACTTGACCTTGGTCAGCATAAAGCTTGTTCTCATAATGCATCAAGTGGGTGATGGGGCCCAGTTCGGGGTGCTGAGCTATTTTTTCCTTATGGCCCACCAACTGTTCCATCTCCTCGGCCCATTTCTTGTGGAAGGTGGTCTCCTTCAGCTGATTGATGTATTTGCGGGCTGCATTCCACTCCCCGTTCAGCAGGGTGCAGCGGGTCAGGTTCTTATAGTATTCCGCACGCCAGTCGTATTCCACGCCCATTTCCGTGCAGTAGCGCATACAGAAATTGGTCATGCCGTACTGGCAGTAAATCATCGGACCATTCACCAGCATCATGGTGAAGACAAAAGGAGCATCGTATAGCTTGGAACCATTCTTGTAGGAATACATCTCACTGCCTTGTCTTTGTAACCGGCTCAGAGCCAGGTTCTTCATCATGACAATGGCACGGGTGGGCTCGTCCTTCTGTTTGGAAGCCTCTGACAATACGCCTTCCCAGTCGAGATGGTCTATGCAACGCTGCATCGCCAGCTCGTGGTGGAAGTTCTCATCCTTGAACCAAACCTTATAAGTGCCAATCACCAGAACGGCCAACAGGGCGGCCTGAGCCAAGAGCCAGCGCATGGGCTTTCTCATTTCCTCATTCCTCTCCGGCTTGTAGGTGACAGCGAGAATGACATAGAACAGGGCGAGCAGATAGTAGGGGATATAGTACTGATGATACTCATCCTGAATCACATAGAGGGGTAATTTTGCCCACCAGATATTGGCCTGATTGATCTCATAATAGAGATATCTGTAACAGAGCAGCGGCACAGCCACCATGGTCAGGATAGCCAGCACACTATAGGCGGCACTCACGGTCTTTGACTCCAGCCGCCAACTGAAGATACCCATCAGCAGGGTAGCAGCCAGTCCGTAAATGCCGAACAGCGGATAACCTATGACGGCAGTAAGAACCAGAAGCATGGCCCTTAGGTAATATTTCCCCGGCAGGCAGCGGAATGCCCACAGCATGGCGGTCACAAACAAGGCTCCTAAGGTGCCCACGAAGAAATGGCCGCGCAGTTTGAGGATGTAAATCCAGTAGCCCATGTCCATGAAGGTCAGCAACAGCAGGACCACAGGCACAAACATTAGCAGCGCCCATGTTCTTGGCAACAGGAAAGCCCGTCTGATCATCCACATCAGCAGCAGCCACAAGGCTATGAGCATCAGCACGCCCATCCATGGATAATAGAAGAACTGGGTGAGAAAGGTACCCACGTAGGTGAGCATGCCACCGGGCACCACCATCTGCTGCTTGAAAAAGAGACTTGTGTGCTGAAAAAGGTTCAGTTCCTGCGCTTTCCATAGGAAGTCGCCCTCAAAGAAGAGCAAGGCAAAGGCAATCACCACCAGCCCGGCTGCCCACACAATGCCATTGTAGAGACCTGGCTTGGCAATGCCTTGGAAACGTTTGGGCGCCGCCTTCTTCTGTTTCTTTTTTTGTTTCATATCCAATAGTTTTGACTTTTGGGAGTACTTAATTCGCCATGTTATGGCAAAGGTACGAAAAGTTGGGAGAAATACAAAATGAAAACAAGTTTTTTCCCCGTTTCGCGACAATAATCACCCCCTTTCCGCTATCTTGTCGCAAAACTGGGGTGCTGTCGCAACAAAAACACTAAAAACATGACGACTTTTTATGCTCCATTGCCCCAAAGCCACTACTTTTGCATCCGAAATCAATAAACAACGAATAATTTCAAATAATTACAATAACAATTTAAAAACAAAAAAGATTATGAAAAAGATTCAGTTTATGAGCCTCATGGCTCTCATGCTCCTGATGAGCAACTCAGCAATGGCACAACTCGATTCTAAGTCGGAAATCTCATTCAGCGTAGGTACCTATACACCCAACGAAAAAGGTTTTGCCGAAGCTATCGGTGAAGGCCTTGGCACAGCTATCGGTCAAATGGTCGCAACTATCATCACATTCGGTCAGGTCGATCTGACAAGCAAGACCCAAAAAGAAGAGTCATACAGCCCCACCTTCAACCTGCAGTATCTCTATCGTGTGGCACCCAAAGTGAAGGTCGGAGCATCCCTCACCTATCAGCATACAAGTGCCAAGCTGATGGCAGAAAAACAATCGGGAGGCTATCTGGACATAGCCAAGGCTACCAACGACTATTTCACCGTGATGCCGGTAGCGAAGTTCATGTGGATTGAGAAGGATCATATCGGACTCTATTCAAAGGCAGCCGCAGGTATCTGCATCGCCAGCAAAAGCGATCCGAAGTATTGTAACGGTGTACAGGTGGATCCAGACAGGGCAGACCGTGTGCTCAACGAACTCAAGACCGACAAGGGTACCCGCTTCGCCTATCAGGTCTCAGCCATCGGTTTCGAGGCCGGCTCCAAGAACATCCGCGGCTTCGTAGAGCTTGGCTACGGCTTCCAGGGCTTAGCACAGGCCGGTGTGAGCGTTAAGTTCTAAATTCCCGACATACGTTAGTTCTATTCAATATATGAACATCCCGAGGGCGGTGCACGTGAAGTGTGCCGTCCTTTTTTTATGCTTTCGGTCTGAACGGATTATTTCTTCATCTTTTTGGCCACCCAGAGCACCCAGGAATCAATGTTTCCCGTCAGTTGTTCGGGATAGGGCAGGGGAATGATGACGTCGGGACTGTAGCCCGGATTCCGCTCCTTGCATGTCTTTTCAAAGGTGTCATCTACTGTCATGGGATAGGTCAGGTAGATTTTGCTGTGAGGGAGGAGAATGTCGTTACAGTTGCCCGACTGCTCACATCCCATGCTGCGGTCACGGCCATAGATTTTCACACGGCTTTTGGAATGGTTGCGTACAAAGCGGACGGGCGACTCTCCTGCGCTGGCGCTGTTGTTGTCGATGATGATTGCTCCTTTGCGCACCAGGGGCGTGAAACTGTCTGAGCCTTTGAGAATGGTCTGCCAATTGATCAGACTACCCTCTTCGGCCTTAGCCGTTTCTGTCAGAACACGGTCCATGTAGGTTCCAGGGAAAGCTCTGCAGAGTTTTTTCAGCGTATTGTTGTTAGCTGTGCTGTTTCTATAGAACGACACCTCTTCGTTCAACGCACCGCAGTCGCACATCATTTTGGCAAACATACTGCCAAAGGCGTCACTGCCGCCGGTGTTTCCGCGAAGGTCGAGAATCAGGTATCGGCAGCCTGACTGCCGGAACTCTTCCGCTTTTTTCTGTGCCCATTCCCAGGTGGGCACCTTTCCCATGCTTGACGGTAGACGCAGCAGGTAGGTGTCGTCATCAACCTTGCATCCTACAGGTTCGGGCGCATATTGGGGAATGAGTTTGCCATAGTCCACGCGGGCTTCTGACCGTAACCGATAGAAGGTTTCCGAAGAACAACTCGTATGGCGGTCGAAATCCTTATAGAACCAATAGACATAGCGGCCCACGGCTTCATCCGCATTGATCTCGCCCTTCATCAGACGCGCGAAAAGCGACTCTTTCATCGTGTTGTATTCATGCTCAAAACCGTTCTTCATCAAGACGGGAAAGACGGCATTGTTCCGTTCATTGGCTTCCACGGCATAGTCGAAGGTCTCAAAGGCGCGGCGGATAGAATCAGGCTGATTCCCGTATTGCCTGACAAAGCCGTCGGTCAGGTATCGTGAGATGTCCTTCTTCATCTGCGGCACGTCGGTGCCAAAGACGTCCTGAATATGCTGGGGCAGTCCGCAACGGTCCCATACGGTGACTGACGGATGTCCGTTTTCATCAATCATGGTCAGGGAAAAAGTCTCGCCGTCAAACCAATGCAAGAGGGATGTCCGCCCCTCACAGTCAAAGACGTTTTCACTCAGATAACTGCAGGGCGTGTATTGGCATTGCAGCCTTGCCGACGGAAAGCCGGGATGGGCAAAGACCATCAGGGCATCATCGCTTCCAAAGACCAGATAGACCGGCATCCTGGCCTGCTCAATCCAGTATTGCGAGGTAGCACAGTTCGCCTGTTGGCGGCCGCGTTGCTTCCATACGCCCTGCAGACGATGTTTTTTCGTTTTTGGTCTCATCTGCAACAGGTCCAGTGCCCGCCGTATGGCGTCGGCAGAATCTTTCACCCGGATATATTCCTCATCAATAGTCGTCTGATAGGGAAACAGATGTTCGTTGGAAGAATCCCGGTCGTTATACCAGCGGTAGGTAAAAGTGCTGTCCGACGTGTCGATAACCTGCACGCCCTTGTCGTCTGCCTTTGAGACGGAGAAGGTGAAAGCACGTTCCAGGACATTCGGGGAATAAGTAAACACGAGGGAGGAACCGTCCTGACAATACCTGTACTGTTTATAGCCTGCCTCCATGCGTTTGCCGTCCTGATGGACAACTTCAGTCAGTTTGTAGAGACCTTCGGGATGGGAGGTCTGGGCCACTGAGAAGGTGGCGACCAGAAACAGAACGATGAAAACATACAACGTCTTCAGACTCCTGATGGATAAAGGATTCTTCATGTTTTATGAGAATGAATAGTCAGTCATTATAAGTAAGTGGATACAAAGGTACCCTATAATGGTTGCATATGAGGGATTCTTCCCGAATTATAACTTTCATTAACGGAAATAATTCGGTTTGTGAACATATTGTGCACAAACCGTAATTAATTTTGTACCCGTACATACGTGGGGCTATAGGAAAAAATGCGATTTAAGGGTGCAAGGGTGCAAAACCCCGATAAACACTGGGCTTGCACCCTGTTTCAAAGGGTGTCAAGGGTGTAATAAGGGTGTAACCCCCACCCCTGCCCAGACTGGAGACC
>R23__coassemble_373_pt1 | contig 31115 bp, 29 predicted proteins | sample R23__metabat2_high_PE_035 | metagenome-assembled genome bin R23
TACTACTACTTCTCTGTCTCTCTATGTAATTGCTTATCAAAGATCGCTTTCTAATGTGCCAACGCCCGAGTTTCGGAGCGAAAGCGGATGCAAAGGTAAGCAAAAAATTAATTCCCTCCAAATATATCGGAGGGAATTTTTTAATTAATGGAAACTTTTTCCGCTTTTCGTACAAAAGATGCGTTTCTTGCTATCTTTTCAACCTATTTTTCTCTTGCATATCAAGAAAATCGCTCACTTGTTCAACGGTACTTCGGGTAATAGCTATTCTTCCAGACCGTGTATATTGAAGCACGCAATCAAACTTCTCCAAGGCGAAATAGAGATTGGTTATATCCTCGGTTACACTACTCAATATCACCATGCAATAGGTTGGATTCACCTCCATTATCTGGGCATCCGCCTGTCGGATAAGCCTTGAGATCTCTGGATTCTCCAAGACAATGGGAGTGGAAAGTTTATACAAACCCACCTCGCGGATGAAAAGTTGTTCGTCCGTGTAATAGTTTGCCTTAACGACATCTATCTTCTTTTCAATCTGCTTGGTTATCTTGATAATCTCCTGTTCATCATTATGCCAAGCCGTGATGGTATACTTATGAACACCGGGAATGCTGGAAGCAGACACATTCAGGCTTTCGATATTCACCTGACGACGCGTGAAAACTGCAGTAATCTGATTCAGAATACCTGCAATGTTCTCAGAGTAAACCAGCAGTGTATATAATTTTTTATCGTCCATGCCCATTATGTATTTCTCTTATACCTTATTTATTAATTACAATTAATCTCCAGCATCATATCATCGACACTCATACCCGGAGGAGTCATGGGCAAGACATCGTCATCTTCCTTGATGGCGCATTCCAATATGAAAGGACCTTCCGTAGAAAGCATATGTTCAATGGCTGCATGAAGGGTGCTTCGATCTATGACAACCTCATAAGGAATGCCGTATCCTTTGGCGATCTGTTCATAGCAAGGATTCATCATCTTTGTAAATGACTTACGCTTCTGCCAGAACATGTCCTGCCACTGTCGCACATTACCCAGATAATTATTATTCAGCAAGATCATTTTCACGGGACTCTGTTGTTCCATGATAGTGCCAAGTTCCTGGATATTCATCTGAAAACCGCCATCGCCCATAAAGCAAACGACTGTACGGTCAACGGCAAACGTAGCACCGATAGCCGCCGGCATTCCATAGCCCATCGTGCCCAAGCCTCCGCTGGTACAGATGCTACGCTTCTGATGATATTTAAAATAGCGTGTGGCGAAGAGTTGGTTCTGGCCCACGTCGGTCACCAAAACAGCATCTCCCTTGGTAGCCTCTGCCACTGCATTCACCACTTCGCCCATCAGCAAGGGGCCCTCAGTTGGATGAATGGCAGGTTCAATAACCCTTTCATATTCCTGCTGGGCCAATTCCTTAAAACTATCCTTCCATTCCTGATGGTCAGCCTTGTTCAACAATGCCGTCAAAGCAGGCAACGACTCCTTACAGTCAGCCACCACGGCCACATCAGTCTTCACGCATTTATCAATCTCGCTCTTGTCGATATCCAGGTGTATCACCTTAGCCTGCTTGGCATAGGTTTTCAAACTGCCCGTCACACGGTCACTGAAACGCATGCCGATGGCAATCAGCACATCACATTGCTGCTCCTTCAGGTTGGGCGCATAGTTGCCATGCATACCAAGCATACCCATATTCAACGGATGGTTGCTGGGCAATGCAGAAAGGCCCAACATCGTGCGGCCTGCGGGGATATCGGCTTTCTCCAGAAAGGCTTTCAATTCTTCCTGGGCATTACCCAATTCCACGCCCTGCCCTACAAGAGCCAATGGCTTCTGGGCATTGTTAATCAATTCAGCAGCTTCTTTCAACACTTTCTCATCCAATATCGGACGAGGCACATACGAGCGCACGAAGTCAACCTTTGTCGGCTCGAACTCAACCTTTTCGGTCTGTGCATTTTTGGGAAAGTCAAGAACTACAGGCCCCGGCCGACCGCTCTTGGCAATGAAGAAAGCCCTGCTTACCGCCCAAGCGATATCCTCTGCATGACGAATCTGGTAGCTCCACTTAGAAATAGGCTGTGCCAAACCCACCAGGTCAACCTCCTGAAAGGCATCAGTTCCCAATGCAGCAATAGGTACCTGCCCGGCAATCACCACAATCGGCGTAGAGTCGAGCATGGCATCGGCCACACCCGTCAGCGTGTTCGTTGCTCCCGGTCCACTCGTCACCAGGGCAACGCCCACTTCACCACTGACACGGGCATAGCCCTCGGCAGCATGGGTTGCTCCCTGTTCATGACGAACCAGAATATGGTCGAACGCTTTTTTCTCGCCACGCGTATAGTCGTAGAGTGCATCGTAGACAGGCATGATGCTTCCTCCGGGATAGCCGAAAATGGTCTTCACACCCTCAGCCTTCAGGGCACGCATCAAAGCCTCCGAGCCTGTTATCTTCTCTTTCATAATCAATCTATAATTCTAACTCCACCTTTATCAGCACTTGAAACGCTCTGTGCGTATGCCCTCAGCGCCTTCGACACCACGCGATTGCGCTTCAGCGGCTGCGGCTGGCGGGCTGCCAGTTCCTCGTCGGTCAGCTTCACGCGGATGCTGCGGCTGGGGATGTCAATCTCAATAATGTCGCCGTCCTTTATCTTGCCGATGTTTCCTCCGGCAGCTGCCTCCGGCGAGATATGTCCGATGCTCAGTCCCGATGTGCCGCCCGAGAAACGGCCGTCGGTAATCAGCGCGCATTCCTTGCCCAGATGCATGCTCTTAATATAAGAGGTGGGATAAAGCATCTCCTGCATGCCGGGGCCGCCCTTCGGACCTTCGTGGGTAATCACCACGCAGTCGCCGCTCTTCACCTTTCCGCCCAGTATTCCCTCACAGGCATCTTCCTGAGAGTCGAACACCACGGCCGGGCCTTCAAAGTGCCACAGCTCGGGGGCCACGCCGGCGGTCTTCACCACGCAGCCGTCCTGGGCAATGTTGCCAAAGAGGATAGCCATGCCGCCGTCTTTGGTGTAGGCATGCTCTATGTCGCGAATGCAACCGTTCTCGCGGTCGGTATCGAAACCCTTGTAGTAGGTTTCCTGTGCGCCCAGCTCGTTGCAGAACTTGCCGGCAGGGGCCGAGAGGAAAATCTGTGGGGCAGTCAGGTCAGCGTTCTCGTCAGCCGTTTCAGCCCCGTTGACGGGCAGTTCGGCGTAAGTCTTGTTCACGCTGTACGCTTCAATATCCTCTTTCAGCGTATGACCGTTCACACGCTTCAGACTGGTGTCGATGAGTCCTCCTTTGTCCAGTTCCGCCATCAGTCCCATCACGCCGCCGGCACGACCAAACTCCTGCACGCTGTACTTCTGACTGTTGGGGGCCAGCTTCACCAGGAAGGGCGTCTTGCGCGAGAGTGCGTCAATGTCGTTCATCGTGAAGTCCACCCCAGCCTCCTGTGCCACGGCCAGCAGGTGCAGCACCGTGTTGGTAGAGGCACCCATGGCTATGTCCATTGTCATGGCGTTCAGGAAAGCCTGGCGGGTGGCAATGCTGCGTGGCAGCACGCTCTCGTCGCCATCCTCGTAGTAGGCCATTGCGTTCTTCACAATCAGTCGGGCCGCCTGTCTCATCAGTCGCTCACGGTTCTTATGCGTGGCCAGAATGGTGCCGTTGCCGGGCAGCGACAGACCGATGGCCTCCGTCAGGTTGTTCATCGAGTTGGCCGTGAACATTCCCGAACAGCAGCCGCAGCCGGGACAGGCACGGTTCTCAATCTCCTGCAGGTCGGCATCGCTCACGGTGGGGTCGCCGCCCTTAATCATGGCGATGACCAGGTCAAGGTTCTCGCCCTTGTACTGACCCGCCTCCATCGGACCGCCGCTCACGAATACCGCCGGAATGTTCAGTCGCATGGCAGCCATCAGCATGCCCGGCGTAATCTTGTCGCAGTTCGAGATGCATATCATGGCGTCCGCCTTGTGGCCGTTCACCATATATTCCACCGAGTCGGCAATGATGTCGCGCGAGGGCAGCGAGTAGAGCATGCCGTCGTGTCCCATGGCAATGCCGTCGTCAATGGCGATGGTGTCGAACTCAGCGGCATAGCAGCCCATTTTTTCTATCTCTTTCTTTACTATTTGTCCTGCCTCGTGCAGATGAGTATGTCCGGGCACAAACTGAGTGAACGAGTTCACGATGGCGATGATAGGCTTGCCAAACTGCTCGCGCTTCATGCCGTTGGCCACCCAGAGAGCGCGGGCGCCGGCCATTCTCCTGCCTTCGGTGCATACCGCACTACGTAACTGATGCTTCATAACGTATTGATTTTGTTTGCGAAATTTGGTTGCAAAGTTAGTAAGATTTTATTGAATCACCAACAAATTCCGCATAAAAAGTCCCCACCCCATAAGATTCATAGTATCTGATGTTTAGAATCATTGTTTCCAATGGATGGAAGCGATGTTTCCAATGATTGGAAGCAATGCTTCTGATGGGTGGAAGTGTTGTTTCCAATGGGCGGAAACAAAAAGAGCGTGCCAAAAAGAATTGGCACGCCCCTTATTTTTAGTTCAAATCAAATGATTACTTCACGTAAACCACAGCCAGACGGTTAGAAGTTGTGCCCTGCACACCCTTACCAGTAGCCTCGTCAACAACGATACCACGAGCGCGGAGGTAGTCAGCAACAACATCGGCACGAGCCTGAGACAGCTTGTCGTTCAGCTCCTTGCTTCCCTCAGGAGAAGCAGTACCTACGATCTGTACGTGCTTGCCTTCCTTGATCTCATCGAGAGCCTTCTTGGCATCAGCAGTCAGAGCGCTCTTACCCTGAGCGAATGTAACGAATACGAGGTTCTCAACCTTCACCTCACGTACGCCACCTTCCTTCTCAACGATCTTCTCAACAATCTTCTCCTTCTCGATCACTTGAGGCTTGCGGTTGCGGAGCTCGTTGATCTGAGCGTTCAGAGCATCGATTTCAGCCTGGTCGCGCAGCTTCTCGATAGCAAAGTTGTGAGTACCGTTGCTGCAACCGAACTTGTAGTTCAGACCAGCCTTGAGTTCGAAAATAGAACGATCGAGGTTATACTTCATGCCGCCGATAGCATCATCATCTATAGTTAAACCTCCCCATGCCAGCAGGGCATAGTTCAAAGCAGGCTCAATATAGAACTGCCACTGCTTGTCTGAACCGAAGTTGAAGGCAAAGTCAAGAGCAACCTTTGAGTTCAAAGCATTAGTCTTATTAAGATGGTTGAAAGCATGCGTCCAGCCGAAACCGTACAGAGCGATCAGCTCGAAAGCGCGGGGCTCACCCTTGTAACCAGCAAAGAGATTGCTCAGGTTGAAAGTACCCAGCAGGTCAACATTCGTTGCATTTACGAAAGTCTGGCCTTCGCCGAACATCTTCTCGTTACCCTTGAAATACATATTAGCATCTAAAGCAAGACCGAACACGGTGGTCAGGTTCTTGCCAATACGAACACCGAATTCAGGAGCCAAAGATTTGAAGAAACCGTCATCACCAAATTTTTCTTTGGGGTAAGTAGCAATACCGGCATTGATACCAGCATACCAGTTGTCACCAAACTTGCTGCTTGTCACAGCTGTTCCCTGTGCAGAAGCAGATGCAGTCAGCATAGCGGCTGCGAAGAGTACAAATAACTTTTTCATTTCTCTTTTTTAAATAAATAATTATTTTAAATACAAATTCTTTTTACTTTCACGGCTGCAAAGTAATATAAAATTATCGTAACCTCCAAATTTTTTTGATAAAAATGCATGTTATAGAACACATTTCTTGATTTAAATCGCTTATTTTAGGCCGCAATAGCGCTTTTTAGGCAAATTATAACTATCTTTGCCACATGATGAAAAAAATTATCCTCATTACTGGCGGACAACGTTCTGGCAAGAGTCTTTACGCAGAAACTCTGGCCTTGAGCCTGTCTGAGCATCCCGTCTATTTGGCAACAGCCCATATATGGGACGAGGAATTCAGACAGCGGGTGCACCACCATCAGAAACGCCGTGGACCTCAATGGACCAACATAGAAGAAGAGAAACAACTCTCGCGTCATTGTGACAATATATATAATAAGGTGGTGGTCATCGACTGCATCACGCTATGGTGCACTAACTTCTTCTTCGACCGAGCTGCCAATGAATGGGAGCAGCCTTCCGTTGAAGATGCGCTTCTGGCTATGAAAGAGGAATTTGACCGCTTTACTTCCGTAGACGCCACCTTCATCTTCGTAACAAATGAGATTGGCAGTGGCGGAGTTAGCACCGATGCCGTTCAACGGCGCTTTACCGACCTGCAAGGATGGTTCAACCAATATGTTGCCTCCAAGGCCGATGAGGTCATACTGATGGTGAGCGGGATTCCTTTGGAAATTAAGAAAATGAGAAATTGAGAAATTTCGTGCAAATGAAGGCAAAGCCAAGCTTGCTTGAGCTATGCTGAATGCAGCCGAAATACATATACGTAGTTTATAAAATGAGAAATTTCAAGATAGAGAAACCTGACGAATCACTAAGGGGCGCCATTCGCGAGAAGATTGACAACCTGAACAAGCCCAAAGGGTCTTTAGGGCTATTGGAAACACTGGCAGAGCAGATCTGCATGATTCAGCAGACCCTCACCCCTACCCTTCAACATCCTTGTCACCTGCTTTTCGGTGGTGACCACGGAATAGAAAGGGAAGGTGTCAGCGTCAGTCCTCGCGATGTCACCTGGCAACAGATGATTAATTTCACACATGGCGGAGGCGGAGTAAACATGTTTTGCCGGCAGCACGGCTTCACCTTATATATAATTGATATGGGCGTGGATTATGATTTGACAGCATATCCCGATATCCTTAACCGCAAGATAGCCCGCGGAACAAAGAACTTCCTCTACGAACCGGCTATGAGTGAAGCTGAATTCGACCAAGCCCTCGAAACAGGATGTGAGCTTGTTGACCGCTGCCATCAAGACGGATGCAACGTCATCTGCATGGGAGAGATGGGTATTGCCAACACCTCACCTTCCAGCATCTGGATGCATCTTTTCGGAAACATCCCTTTGGATGAATGCATTGGGGCTGGAGCAGGTCTCGACACTCCCGGACTACAGCATAAGCGCGTCATTCTGCGTCAAGCCGTGGATAACTTCCATAAGCTTCGAACACAAAGTGAAAACACAGAAGAAGCACTTCCCTATTTCGCAGGCTTCGAAATGGCAGGAGCCATTGGTGCAATGCTTCGTGCAGCAGAGTTGAAGATGACGGTGATGGTCGACGGATTCATTATGTCGGCCTGTATGTTGGCAGCCTCCCAACTATATCCAGAAGTACTCTGTTATGCCGTTTTCGGCCATTGTGGTGACGAGAGCGGGCACAAGCGGATGCTGGACCTGATGCACGCCACCCCCATCCTCCATCTCGGAATGCGTTTAGGCGAAGGAACCGGTGCCCTCTGTGCCTACCCCATCGTTGAGAGTGCCGTGCGGATGGTGAACGAGATGAACAACTTTGCAAACGCCCACATCACAAAATATTTCTAAAGAAGCAATACAAAAATGGAAATCAATATTGACCAGACCCGATGGTGGCAACGCATCTATGCAGCCTTCACCTTCTTCACCAGGCTTCCACTGTGGCGATGGTACCAACCCCCTAAGGAGTGTTACCGCACAGTAGTGGAGCACTGGCCGCTGGTGGGATGGCTTACTGGCGCCAGTATGTCGGCCGTTCTTTATTTTGGAAGTATGGTGATGCCATGGAGTTTGGCCGTGATAGCAGCCATCTTAACAAGGCTGCTTCTTACAGGGGCTTTACACGAAGACGGGCTCGCCGACTTCTGTGATGGTTTCGGCGGTGGAGGCAATGACCGCGAGCGTATCCTCAGCATTATGAAGGATTCACACATAGGCACATACGGCGTGCTTGGGCTGATATTCTATTTTGCCTCGCTTTTCACCTGTCTCTATCATTTACCTCCTTTTACTGCAGCTCTTGCCGTGATGGCGGGTGATGCCTATTGCAAGATGCTGGCAGCCCAGATTATCATGTTTCTGCCCTATGCCCGCTCTGAGGAAACGGCCAAAAACAAGACCGTCTATCGCAAGATGAGCGTGAAGGCAGGAATCATTCTCTTTGTGGAAGGTGTCCTTCCTATGATACCGCTTTTCTATTATTGTGGTTTCGATAGCCTGCTGATTTTCGTTCCCTGTATCGTGATGTATTTCCTTTACTATATGATGAACAGAAAGATTCGCGGCTATACTGGTGACTGCTGCGGTGCCTTGTTCCTGCTCATCGAACTCTCATTCTATCTTACACTTTTATTTTAAAGGAATATGGAAGTATATATGATTCGTCATACCAGTGTGAATGTTCCAAAAGGAACGTGCTACGGATGGACAGATGTACCCACAGCTGAAACCTTTGAACAGGAAGCATCTGCGACAAAGAAAAACCTCGAGGAAATGCTCCAAGGGAAATCATTCGACAAGGTGTTCTCTTCCACATTATCTCGCGCCAGCAAGTTGGCAGCATATTGTGGCTATCCTCATCCAAAACTCGACAGCCGTTTGAAAGAGATGTATATGGGCGACTGGGAAATGCAGAATTTTGATGATATCGCCAAGACCGATCCGCACATCCTGAAATGGTATGAAGACTACATGCACCTGCAAACCACCAACGGCGAGAGTTTTCCGCAGCTCTACGAGCGCGTGGCCGATTTCCTGGATGAACTAAAAAAGCAACCCTACGAGAGGGTTGCTATCTTTGCCCACGGGGGCGTATTAGTCTGTGGAGGCATCTATGCCGGTCTTTTCCCTGCAGATGACGCTTTCAGCCACCTAGTGGAATACGGCGGCATCCAGGTCATCACACTTTGACTTCCTCGATGACATCCTTGCCGGCCTTGACAGCTTCCATGTTCAGAGGAATCAGATCATGATGGCGCTCGGGCAGTGTCTTGAAGAGTGCCTTCTCCACTCCACTATCGCTGACCACAGGTGAAACCTTGAGGAGTCCGCCCAGCACAATCATGTTGAAGACTTTCGAATTCTTCATTTCGGCAGCCTTGTCCATAGCATCGATACGATAGATGGTGATATCCTTACGCGTGGGAGGATTAATCACACCGAAACCGTCGTAAATGAGGATGCCACCCGGCTTGATCTTCGGTTCAAACTTATCAAGCGAAGGCTGATTCAACACCACGGCAATATCATACTTACTGAGGATAGGAGACGAAATGCGCTCATCGCTGACAATAACCGTCACGTTGGCAGTACCACCACGCTGTTCCGGTCCGTAAGCGGGCATCCACGTTACCTCCTTACCTTCCATCAGTCCCGAATAGGCCAGAATCTTTCCCATGGAAAGCACGCCCTGACCACCGAAACCACTGATAATTATTTCTTTCTTCATAATGTTCTTTCTTATTTTACGCCAGTCGTGTCTTTTAAGTCACCTTTGGGATAGAAGGGGAACATGTTCTCCTTCATCCATTCGTTAGCCTTGGCAGGAGAAAGCTTCCAACCGCTGTTGCAGGTAGAGACGAACTCCACGAGGCTTGAACCCTTGCCGGCCATTGAAGCCTCGAAAGCCTTGCGCAGCGCCTTCTTGGCCTTCAGGATGGCACCTACGGTCTCCACACTCTGACGAGTCACATAGCAAGTACCCTCAAGACCAGCAGCAATATCTGCCATCTTCAAGGGATAACCGTGAATCTCCGGATCACGGCCGTAGGGACATGTAGAAGTCTTCTGGCCAATCAGCGTGGTAGGAGCCATCTGACCACCCGTCATACCGTAAATGGCATTATTGACGAAGATAATCACGATGTTCTCGCCACGATTCAGAGCATGAATGGTCTCACAGGTACCGATACAAGCCAAATCGCCATCTCCCTGATAAGTGAACACCAGACGGTCGGGCCAACAGCGCTTGATGCCAGTGGCCAGTGCGGGAGCACGTCCATGGGCAGCCTCCTGCCAGTCGATATCTATATAGTTGTACGCGAAGACAGCACAGCCTACGGGCGATACGCCTACGGCCTTGTCTTCCATACCCATCTCTTCGATGACTTCGGCAATGAGCTTATGCACCACACCATGACTGCAGCCCGGGCAGTAGTGCATATTGTTGTCGTTCATCAGCGTCGGCTTCTTGCAGACGATATTCTCTGGTTGAACTATTTGATTTCTATCCATAGTCTTACATTACCTTTTTCAGTGCATTAACGATTTCTTCGGGATCGGGCACGATACCACCTAAACGACCGAACTGCTCAACAGGCACAGCGCCGTTCACCGCCAGGCGAACATCCTGCACCATCTGGCCGGCATTGATCTCGGCCACGAGGATGCCTTTCACTTTCTTCGAAAGCTCGGCAATCTGCTTCGTGGGGAACGGGAACAATGTGATGGGACGGAACAGACCGACCTTAATGCCCTGCTCGCGGGCAATCTCGACAGACTTCTCAGCGATGCGGGCTGCCGAACCGAAGGCCACGATGGCATCGTCGGCATCGTCCATCAACTGCTGCTCGAAGCGCACCTCGTTTTCTTCAATCTTGCGGTATTTCTCCTGAAGGGCAAGGTTGCGCTGCTCCATAATCTCAGGCTTCAGCTCGAGCGAGGTGATGACCACACGCTCGCGGTTCTTGGGTTTACCGGTAGAAGCCCAAGGACACTGCTTGATGACCTCTTCGTCGGTACGACGGGGCTTATAGGGAGGCAACACGATCTTCTCCATCATCTGGCCAATCACACCGTCAGAGAGAATCATGGCTGGATTGCGATACTTGAAAGCCAGTTCGAAGGCCAAGTCAACAAAGTCGGCCATCTCCTGAACAGAAGAAGGAGCCAGAACAATCACCTTGTAGTCGCCGTTACCACCGCCACGGGTAGCCTGGAAATAGTCACCCTGCGAGGGCTGGATAGTTCCCAGACCGGGACCGCCGCGCTGCACGTTCACGAACACGCCTGGCACCTCGGCACCAGCCATGTAGGTAATGCCTTCCTGCATCAGGGCGACACCGGGAGACGATGACGAGGTCATGGCACGCTTACCGGCACCGGCAGCGCCATAGACCATGTAAATAGATGCCAGCTCGCTCTCTGCCTGAACCACCTGCATGCCGGTAGTCTCCCAGGGCTTCAGCTCGGCCAGCGTCTCGATCACTTCACTCTGCGGAGTAATAGGATAGCCGAAATAGCCGTCGCATCCGCAACGAATGGCAGCGTGGGCAATAGCCTCGTTGCCTTTCATCAATACAACTTCTTTCTCTTCTGCCATAACTTACTCCTCCACTTTTTTACGATACACGGTGATACAGCCGTCGGGGCATACAATGCCACACGAGGCACAGCCAACACAGGCCTCCTCGTTGGCAGCCTCAACATAAGGGTAGCCGTGCAGATTCACTTTTCCAGCCATGGCGATGACGTTCTGAGGGCAAGCGATGATGCACAACTGGCATCCCTTGCACCGCTCACTATCCACCACGATGGCTCCTTTCAACTTTGCCATATTACTTGTTTAATGCTAATATCCAATCTTCGTTTTTCCCAAACAAAAGCCTGTTCTAAAATTCAGGGTGCAAAGGTAGTGAAATTTAAGTGAAATGCAAAAAAATTGATGGATTAATTTTGCATTTCACCTTGAAAGACCTTCATTCAGAATTATCCCCTCTTAATTAACAGATTCACAGTAGTACCCTTTTTCTTGGTAAACTGTGAATCTGTGAACGTAGATTTCTGATTATTTTCTTGGATTAACAGGAGCGCCAGGCCTTCCAGGTCCTCCCGGGAATCCGCCGAAACCTTGCTGAGGTGCTATCTCAGGCTCGCCGTAGACAGAGGCCTCAGCGTCCTTGTCGTTCAGTTTAAACACCATAAACTTCGGATTTTTCCCTGTGCAAGGAGCCCATACTCCACCCTTCGGGCCATTGGGATCGCTATACTTCACAAAGTTTGTCCAAGCCGTCAACATCTTCTCGGAAAGATCCCAGTCGCCCTTAGTCCAAGGACGCCAGCAGTGCTTCAGACTCTTAAACACGAACCAAAGGTCGGAAGAGTGGAAAGCACCACGCAGACGCTGCGTCACCTCAGGATGACTGCCATCATCGGGCAACGGACGGGCAAACTCGTAGGCCCAGGCCTTACCGCCCTTCTCGGCACGAACCTTACAGAACTCGGCAATGTTGGGCGCCATGTTACCCATATCGTTGAGCGTAAAACCAATCATATAAGGAACATCAGCCAAAGTACCCTCGCGGGTAGCATCGTCGAAACTCTTCAGGCTGACATAGCCGTCAATCATTGGCATATAGCCCATACGCATCATACCGCCAAAGCCACCAAACTGCTGCTGGCCGGCATTGTTCACCTGATGATAGATGGTAGGCAGCGCAAATACTGTCTCAGTGCTGGCCTGACGCATCTTTTGCAAGTCGGTCATTCCTGCCCAGTCGAACATCTTCTTGGCGTTGTTGGCTGCGTCCTCGATGCTTCCGCCACTATATCGGCCACCCATCATACCGCCGCCGTTGGGATTGGGAATAGAGAGTCCCTGGGCACTCATGATAACAGCCTTGTGGAACAGGCCACGAGCCAAAGGTGACTCACAGAGCGTACGAACGCTGCCGCCACCGGCACTCTGTCCGAATATGGTAACGTTATTAGGATCTCCACCAAACTGGGCAATGTTCTTCTTAATCCATTTCAGGGCTTCAATCTGATCAAGGATACCGTAGTTTCCAGAAACCTTATTCGGACTTTCTTCTGCCAAAGCGGGATGGCAGAGGAATCCAAAGATGCCCAGACGATAGTTGATTGAAACGAGCACCACGTCCTTGGCACCCCATTCCTGACCGTCGAACTCTGGCTCAGAACCAAAACCTTCGCGATAGCCGCCGCCATGAATCCACAGGGCAACGGGGAGTTTCTTGCCCACCTGTCCGGGGGCTTTCGTCCAGACGTTCAGATACAGACAGTCCTCGCTGAAGGCAGCCTCCTTGCCATAGCCCCACTCGGTGTAATAACCACCGGTGTACTGAATGGCCTGATAACTCGGACGACCGAAGGTGTCACAGATTTTCACGCCCTTCCAGGGCACGACGGGCTGGGGAGCCTTCCAACGGTTCTCGCGGATGGGAGGCGCAGCATAGGGAATGCCACGATAGACATACACATCGGGATGGTCGTCGGCCAGTACGCCCTGTACCTGACCGCCCTCAATCGTTAACACTGGATTCTCTGCTGCATTCGCAGACACTGCTACCATGAGCAGAATAGGTAATAATAGTTTCTTCATAATAAGTTGTTGTTAGTATTAATAGTAATGAATTAGTATCCTTCTTGGCCCCGACAAACTTGCAGAATTTACAGTCAGGACTTATCTTACCCAAAGTGAATGAAAAAAAATGCTGCCGACACTATCACGAGAACTAAAGCCACGAGGGCTACGGCCAGCACGACATTGGTTATCGTGCGCAAATAGCTAAAGCCCGACAACTGCTTCAGGGGAATAAAGGTGAGGGCACAGCACAGGAGTTCCACGGTAACGCCCAGACAAAGCAAACCGCAAAAAATGGAGGCTATGATTAACAGGTTGTTGGTATATACCAACGCCACGAAAAATTCGGAATAACGGATGGTGGGAAAGGCGGGACTATGGCGGAAAAGGAAATAGAGGGGACCCGACAGCAACAGCAGCCAAAATATTTGAATGATGCTTTGGTGGTTTTCCATCCATTCATAGGCTATCTTGGCATAATCCATAATTTTAGAAGCCATGGCAGCTTCCTGCTTTTCCTTTTCACTGGCTGAAGGGTCAGTCTTTTGAGATTTGGCAAAGTTCATGCCGGAGGTATACTGCACATCGAACTTCTCCCAACGGTTCTCGCCCTTGATGTTCAGGCCTGTGTCGACCAGAACGGAGAAAGCAATGAGCAGGAAGAGCATCTTGAACGGCGGGAAATAGGCCATCTGCATTCCGCTGAGATAGTCGCGTATCATGTAGCCGGGGCGCAACACCAAATCGCGGAGCGAACGGAACATACCGCGGTTGCCAAGTCCCCAGACGTCGAGAAACAGAAGTAGGGCTTTCTTGAACGAGTAGCGGCCTATCGATGCCGACTGTCCGCAACGTGGACAGTAGTTGCCCTGATAGTGGGTGCCGCAGGTGGCACAGTCGTGCTCCTTGTCAGAGAGTGGCTTCACCTGATAAGGTTGTTGCTGCCACTCATGGAAACGGCGGTATTTCTCCTTCAGCTCCTCCAGCACCTTCGTAATGATTAAGGATTATACATATCCTTGCAGTAGAATGCCATGATGTCGTCGAGCATCTGCTTGGCCTCGACAGCCGGACTGTCGGGGTCGAGCTTAATGGCCTCGATATAGCAGTTGATGGCTTCATGCCACAGGCTCTGCTTGCGGAACGCATTGCCGCGCTCATAATATTCTTGAGCAGTCATAATCTCTTAAGGTTCTCCCCCCTCCCTTTGGGAGGGCCGGGGTGGGCTTTTATTTATAATACTCCTTCTTTCCAGCGGCCAGCGTGTTCTTCATCAGCGAACAGATGGTCATCGGACCCACGCCGCCCGGCACGGGTGTGATGAATGAGCACTTCGGGGCAACCTCGTCGAACTTCACGTCGCCATTCAGGCGGAATCCGCTCTTGCGGGTTGCATCGGGAACTCGGGTGGTACCAACGTCGATAATCGTGGCGCCCTCCTTCACCATGTCGGCCGTCACAAAGTTCGGACTGCCGATGGCGGCAATGATGATGTCGGCCTCGCGGCACTCTTCCTTCAAGGTCTTCGAGTGAGAGTGGCACACTGTCACCGTGGCATCGCCATACTGCTTTTGCATCATCAGCTGGGCCATGGGTTTGCCCACGATGTTTGAACGGCCAAGTATGACGCACTTCTTGCCGCTGGTCTCCACGCCATAGCGCTTCAGCAGGGTGATGATGCCAAGCGGAGTGGCCGAAATGAAGCAAGGCAGACCGATAGCCATGCGGCCCACGTTGATGGGATGGAACCCGTCAACATCCTTGCGGTAGTCGATGGCCATGATTACCTTCTGCTCGTTGATATGCTTGGGCAGAGGCAGCTGAACGATAAAGCCGTCCACGTCTTTGTCCTCGTTGAGTTGCTGCACCTTCGAGAGCAGTTCCTCTTCCTTCACGTCATCCTCGAAGCGGATGAGCGTAGAGGTGAAGCCGCAGGCCTCGCAAGCCAGCACCTTATTCTTAACGTATGTCTCAGAACCGCCGTCGTGGCCCACCAGAATGGCAGCCAGATGAGGTCTTTTGCCACCGGCAGCCACAATCTGCTTCACCTCCTCGGCAATCTCTTCCTTAATCTTGGCCGCAGTGGCCTTTCCGTCAATCAGTTGCATATTCAAATATCTTGTTTCAATAAAACTTATCACTTCATCTTCGGCATGCCGGGCATACCGGGCATTCCCTTCATCATCCCTTTCATGCCTGCACCGGTCACCATCTTCATCATCTTGCGCGTCTGGTCGAACTGCTTAATCAGGCGGTTCACCTCCTGAATGTTCGTGCCCGAACCCTTGGCGATACGCTGGCGGCGGCTGGTGTTCAGAATCTCGGGATTGGTGCGCTCCTTCGGCGTCATGCTCTGGATGATGGCCTCAATCGACTTGAAGGCATCGTCGTCGATATCCACGTCCTTAATGGCCTTGCCCACACCGGGAATCATGCCGGCCAGGTCCTTCAGGTTACCCATCTTTTTGATTTGCTGGATTTGGTTGTAGAAGTCGTTGAAGTCGAACTTGTTCTTCATGATCTTCTTCTGCAACTTCTTGGCCTCTTCCTCATCGAACTGCTCCTGGGCGCGCTCCACCAGGGATACCACGTCGCCCATACCCAAGATACGGTCGGCCATACGCGAAGGATGGAAGGCATCGATAGCCTCCATCTTCTCGCCCGTACCGATAAACTTGATGGGCTTCGTCACCACCGTGCGAATCGAAAGGGCAGCACCGCCACGGGTATCACCGTCGAGCTTGGTCAGCACCACGCCGTCGAAGTCCAGACGGTCGTTGAATTCCTTAGCTGTATTCACGGCATCCTGACCGGTCATCGAGTCCACCACAAAGAGCGTCTCGTTGGGATTCACGGCTTCCTTCAGCGAAGCAATCTCGTTCATCATCTGCTCATCCACGGCCAGACGACCGGCGGTATCGATGATGACCACGTCGTTGTTCTTGGCCTTAGCCTCGCGGATAGCATTCTGCGCAATGGCAATCACGTCCTTGTTCTCAGGCTCGGAATAAACGGGCACGCCAACGGACTCGCCCACGACGTGCAACTGCTGGATAGCAGCCGGACGATAAACGTCGCAAGCCACCAGCAGCGGGCGCTTGTTCTGCTTCGTCTTCAGCATGTTGGCCAGTTTGCCCGAGAACGTAGTCTTACCCGAACCCTGCAGACCAGACATCAGGATGATGCTCGGCTTGCCATCCAGTTTCAGGCCCACGGTCTCGCCGCCCATCAGTTCGGCCAGCTCATCGTGAACAATCTTCACCATGAGTTGTCCCGGTTTGATGGCCGTGAGCACGTTCATGCCCATTGCCTTCTGCTTCACGGTTTCGGTGAAAGATTTTGCCACCTTGTAGTTCACGTCGGCATCAAGCAATGCGCGGCGCACATCCTTCAAGGTCTCAGCAACGTTAATTTCTGTGATTTTTCCTTCACCTTTCAGTATCTTGAACGACCGTTCAAGTCTGTCGCTTAAATTCTCAAACATATACCTTATTTATTGCAATAAATCTTTTCGGGGTGCAAAGTTACTACAAATGAGCGGAATAACAAAATTAATTTGAGCTTTTCCGTTCTTATCCCTCCTCCACATCATAAAGCGATGTATACCTACAGGAAAAACTTCCAACCATTGGAAACATTGCTTCCAACCATTGGAAGGAAAGCTTCCAGACTTTAGAAGCGATGCTTCCAGACTTTGGAAGGTCGGGGGTGATTCCTACAGTATCTGTCAGTAGTTTTCCAAAGCCTCGAGGGTCTTCTTTCCTAACTTTTTACGTTTCCTGTCTTTGGGGCGGAGCACGGAGAGGAAATCTTTTCCCGATGGTTTTACGCCATGGGTGGCTACCTCCTGGCGGATACTGTTACTTATCTGGGGACTGATTTGGGGGGCCTTGGCCGTCACGATGACTTCGCTAAGTGTCTGGCATAGAGGTATCAGGAATACGGTATCAACGTTCAGCTCCTCACTGGTCATTACCCGTTTGAGATAGTCTGGATGGGAGAAGGTGGCACGCTTGAACTTGTAATGATATAGTCTGAAGCGACAAGTCCAATCCAGTTTCACATGGTCTCCATTATCGAGATACACAAGCACATCACGGATGGGACGCCGTGTCTCCATATCAGCCACGACAACCACCCTACCCTTCTTCTGTGCTTCCGTCTGTGCCAGCATCTGTGTGATGACCATCAGAAAGACCATTGTCAAGAACCACTGCCTATACATCAGCGTACAAAGTTACACGGTTTTCAAAGCCGTTGTATCATTTGAACGCTATTTTTAAAATAAGTTCGGGTATTTTTTATAAGTTTTGTGCAATAAACGTCAATGGATTATAATTCATTTCCGTAATCTGACGGTGGAAAGAGTCTGAAGAGCCACACTGACAAGAATAAGAGCAATGCCAAGATAAAAACTGAAGTTGAGTTCGCGCCCCTCACCAAAAATGATAAACGCAATGACAATACTATAGACGGGTTCCAGATTGTAGGAGAGATTGACCGTGAAGGCCGAAAGTTTCTTCAAACACATCAGTTGCAACATATACATCAGGCAGGTACAAAAGAGCGCATGACAGAAAATGAACCACACGTCATTGCCTTCAGGCAACACTAAGACGGAACTCTTAGACGGGAACAGTAGCAGATAAATTGGCGCAAAAAGCAATGTGCCACCCAATCCGCCAACCATCTCATAAACCATCATGTCACGGCTCTTGACATCGGTACCCACTTTCTTAGCCAACACCATAAAAAGGGCTGCCACGAAAGAAGACACCGTACCCATCAAAATACCACCTCGATAACGAGAATCAAAAGAGAATATCAGGAGAATACCCAGAAGGGTAATGAGCGAGAAACCTACTTCACTGAACTTCACCTTATGGTGATATATCCAAGGCTCAAGAAGAGCCGTATAGAAACCCACCAAAGCATAGCAGACAACACCTATGGACACATTCGCCATCTTGATGGAACTGTAGAAAAGAATCCAATGGATGGCCAGCAGGGCGCCACAACCTGTTATCTGAAAGAACTTCCTCCACCCTACCCTTGGAATACCCACAAAGACGACCAGGATGAGCAGGGCCACCAGAATGCGATAGAACACAATATCCACCTCATTCATGGAAATGAGACGACCAAGCACACCCGTGAATCCTGCCAACAAAATGGAGGCATGGAGTTGGAGAAAAGCTTTCTTCATAAAAAAGAACAATCCCGAAAGATGAATGCCTTCCGGGATTGTTTAGATGTAAGGATTAAAGTTCGCTCTCGCTTACATTGAATGTAGAAACACTCATGTCACCAGTCTGAAGTCCACGCTTCAGCCAACGCATGCGCTGGGCAGAAGTACCGTGGGTAAAGGATTCGGGTGAAGAATAGCCCTGAGCCTTCTCCTGCAGGTAGTTGTCACCAATCTTCTGAGCGGTCTCAATGGCCTCCTGAAGATCGTTCTCATCGATGCTCTGGAAAGTCTCATTCTCATAGTGGCCCCAGACACCGGCATAGTAGTCGGCCAAGAGTTCCAGGCGCACACTAATCTTATTAGCTTCCGTCTTGTTGGTACGGCTCATGGCCTGATGGGCCTTGTTGAGTGTACCTAAAAGATACTCCACATGGTGACCCACCTCATGGGCAATCACATAAGCAAAGGCGAAATCAAGGTCACCCTTGTTCTGAAGTCCCAACGAGCGGCGCATAGTGGTAAAGAACGAGAGGTCGATATAGAGACGCTGGTCACCTGAGCAATAGAAGGGACCTACAGAGGCAGTACCCCGTCCGCATGCCGTCTGCACGGAATTGGTGTAGAGCACCATCTTCGGAGCCTGATATTGGCGGCCCATACTCTCAAACACCTTTCCCCAGATGTCCTCCGTAGAGGCAAGCACCTGACTGGAGAACTTGGCCATTGCCTGTTCTTCCTCGGTAAATTCACGCTGTTGCTGGTCGGAGGTAGTGACGTTCTGACTTGCCATCTGTGTTCCCACATTGGTAATCACGTCACCGAGGTTACCACCACTGAGGAATGTCATTACGGCAATCAGCACGATACCTCCAAGTCCTAAACCTGCTTTCGCACCACCACTCATACCGCGGCGGTCGTCCACATTACTGCTTTCTCTTCTTCCGTCTAATCTCATGATATTTAAGTTTTTAGTGAATAATTATCTTCTTTCTGTTTTTGATGTAGATACCTTTGCCTGGCTTCTTTACGCGTTGGCCTTTAAGGTTATACATCTGCTGTCCGTTGTGCAGTTCAGTAGTTAGGCCATTGATGTCGTCAGTCTCACTGCTGCCTTCACCGGTCTGGATGTAGAGTGCAACGGGTTGCTGTGTGTTCTGCTTGTAGCAGCGGAAACGCATCTGGTCGCTATTCTTGTTGAATTGAATGGCATACGACGTTTGCTTGTTAACAATGCTAGCATTGCCACCACTGATACTGATGCTCCACTGCGCGGTGGCGTTGCCGTCTGTAGAGGTTGTCTCAATGTTGTTCTTCGCCGAGCTATGTGCCAGATAGATGTCACCGCTGGTGCAGATAGTCCAGCAGCCGTTGCTCAGTTGCGTGAGCACTAGTGGCAGACTGCCCTTTTCGATTGTTTCATCGCTGATCTCCACTTCCTCGTTGTTCTCTGCCTTGTCTGCAGTCGTAGCCATGGCATAGCCATGCGAACTACTCTCCTCATAGACAATCAGATAGTTAGCACCACTCACCAGTTCATCGGTGCTGTTCACACGCACGTAGCTGCCGTCGCCTACAGGCGGGGTGTTGCCACCTTGCTTCACGGTGAACTTCTGCTCGGCTACGCCACTCTGACCTTCGCTAGTCACAGAGATGGCCTTCACGATGGTGGTTTCAGTTAGTTCTATCGGGCCGCTATACAGTTTGCTGTCAATGGTCGGGTCGCTTCCGTCCGTGGTGTAGTAAATAATTGCGTCATCAGCAGAGCTGATAGTCACGGTGACTGTGCCGTCCTCGTTGGTAGTGCTCTCGAAAGTGGGTCGGGCTATGTAGGTCACGTCAGAGTCATAATCGTCATAGCTGAAAGGCACGTCAACCTTGTCGCCCCAGATGTAGTCCTCCAATCCGGGATAATCGACAAACGGGTTGCGGTTATTCTGCACCTGTTTTACGCCGTTGTTACGGGCAATTTCTATCTCATTCACGGGATCCTCTTTCGCCCAGCGCAGCAGCATGTTCATGTACCACTGCTTAAAGGGCTTATACTTAGAACCGCCATTATGGTCTATTACAGCTGCGGCTGTTTCGGAGTTGTCTTTATTACCTTTCCAGTTCAGAATGACATCCTCATAGCGCGTAGCCATATAAAAATAAATTCGGGCAATGTCGCCCTTGATTTCATCGTTGGGCTCATACACGGCACCCGTATAGCCTGGTGTTTTGCAGGTGCCAAAAATGCAGTAGGTAGTGGTGCATTTTGATGATTTCTGCCCCACCTCTGCTAATGGTTTGTCGCCACGGTCACTATTTGAACTTGAGTTTGTAGGAACCACATGCACAATGTCGCTCTTCATTGGTGAAGCCTCCTTAAACCAACTCTGTGGTACCAAGTGCTCCTTATTCCATCCACCGCCATTCAGACTGTAATTGGTAGTGTTGTCGTACCAGTCGCGCAACAATCCGTCAGCCCGCTTGTCTGTATATTGGTAATATTGGTCAAGGCTGCTGTAGCTTTTCACGCTATGGCCGTTGGTGATGATCTTGGACATGGCAGTCTTCAATTCTTCACCGCACAACCCGTCAGCATTCTTATAATAAGTGTTGCTGCCATTAGGTCCCTGCGCAAAAACGCCCAAGGCAAACACTGCTGATATGGCTATTAATAAAATTTTCTTCATCTTTATTTGACTATGTATTTTTTACCGTTCTTAATATATATGCCCTGCGTGGGATGCTCCACACGTTGGCCTTGTAGATTGTAGATGCCTTCCATCACCTGTTGCTCTGTCTGACGGACAATGAAGATGGCATCCATTTCAGGAACCTTGTACTTCTTGTATAGATAAACAGGCTTCATTGTACCCTTATAGCATGCGAAACGAGGACTTGAGGAGTTATACATCAGATAGCGGTCCACGAAATTGCAATTCTGAATCGTTGCTGTACTGTCCGTTTCGCTGATGGTAATCTTCCACCGGGCTTTGTCAGAAATAGCAGTAGCCGTATAGAGGGCATTACCGTCGTTATTCAGCGAGACATAAACATTGGCCGAATCGTCCTTCAGCGCGTAGGCATCATAGTCGCCACCGAGGGTGAACGAATGTGGAACGCCGCCCGTATTCACTTCCGTGATAGCTATCTTATCCTTCAAAGGAATTTCCACATTCGTATAATAGTTCTTAGAGTGCTTGTTACCCATTGCCATACGAGTCTTCTCATAGACAACAAGATATTGCTCTCCTATCTGGAGTTCGTCCTGAGTGCAAACGCGGTCCCACCGATGCTCATAATCGGTAGCATCAATGATAATCTCCTCTTCTTCAGGTTCGCCATAATGGACAGGCAATGAGGCAACATCCGTTATGTTCTTGTAGATTCTTATGGAAAGCGAGGGCCATTCCTGAGAATTGGATAGCATGAAATGACCCGAGCCGTCCTGATAGCGAAGGTAACGACCTGCTAAAGCCACATTTTCGATGGCAGCATACCCGCCACCAAATAAAATCCGCCATTGGGCAGCACTCTGCGAGGCATCGTTAACCAAAGTCAGATCAGCCCCCGTAGCAGCCAAGAACTTATTTTCCACGGCATCGTAGAGTGTGTAGCCTTCTGCAGCCTTGCCAATGGTAAACTGGTGAATCAGTCCTTCACCATCCACCTCGGTGGCAATGGTGTCACCATAGAAGCGGACATTCACACTACTTCCATAGTTTCCAGCCATAGCACCCAAGGCCTTTTTGTCTTTCTCGCGGGCAATAACATATCCCAAGCCTGTCTGAAAACCTACATGTGAGGTGACGCGTTTGTAAATCTGTACGCCTTTGGCAACATCTTGCGTGCTACTGCCTTCGACGGGAGTAATCACCTCACCGCCCACATCGTATGAGAAACTTTCATCCGACTTACTTCCCCAAACGTATTCCTCCAATCCCGGATAGTCCACAAAGGGATTGCGGTTTCCTTGTATCACATAGCAGCGGTTGTTGCGGTCAATCTCCTTCTGGCTCACGGGGTCATCTTTTGACCATTGCATCAGCATGCCGAAAGCCCAGTCGGCAAAAGGCTGGCTCTTGTTTGCACCGCCCAGCATATCACTCGACCACTTCATGATGCTGTCTTCATAGCAAGTGGCCATATAGAAATAAATCCGGGCTAAATCACCCTTGTATTCATCATTAGGTTCAAAGACAGTTCCCGTGTATCCACTCCAGGTACATTTGCCCAACTTGCTGAATCCATTGGCCGTGGTGAAGGTTTCGCCATTGGTTGTGCCATAAGGATTATTGTTCCTCCGGGTATTGACATAACCATCCGTTGGAATGACATGCACAATATCTGAGAACATTGGAGAATATTCGTGGAACCAACTCTTGGGGAAGGAGTGCTCACGGTTGTAACTATAGCCTTCTCCTTTCTTATCAATATTGGCGCCTTGATAGATGCCGCCCGGCACATAATAGGTGATATTGCTATACATATCCCAGATATGTCCGTTAGCCGTCACATCCGTCTCCTTGTAAGCCTGCCACAAGTCTCCATAGCCCACCACTTCGGGATTCTTAATGATATTAAATAGTGCGGTCTTTAATCCAAAACCTTTTTGACCGTCAGCGGCTTGATAGTAAGTGCCACTTCCGTTTGGCCCCTGTGCACACGCAAAGGAGAACAGACATAACATGCCCATTATCAAAAGGTTTCTTTTCATGGGGACAAAGTTATGAAAAGTAGCGGAATAATCCAAATTTTCGACCTACTTTTCTTTATATTCCTGCTCCATCGGTAAAGTCCATACTCATAGCCTTACCCTGAATCAGTGTACTATGAGGGGGCAGACTATGGGTCACCCAGATATTACCGCCAATAACCGTGTGGTGGCCAATAGTAACGCGGCCCAACACCGTACTATTGGAATAAACAGTTACATAGTCTTCCAAAATAGGATGGCGAGGCACGTTCTGCGGTTTGCCTTCGTGGTTAATCTTGAAGTTCTTTGCACCAAGCGTAACGCCTTGATACAAAGTGACATGATTGCCGATTATGCAGGTTTCTCCGATTACCACGCCCGTTCCATGATCAATAGAGAAATACTCGCCTATCTTAGCGCCCGGATGGATGTCTATGCCCGTAGCTGAATGGGCCTGCTCTGTGATGATTCGCGGAATGACAGGCACTCCCATCACAAGCAGTTCATGTGCAATACGATAGCTTACCATAGCATGAACTACAGGATAACTGAAAATAACCTCCCCGTAATTGTCAACGGCGGGATCATTTTCATAAACAGCAGCCACGTCCGTAAAGAGAAGACGCTTGATCTCAGGAATTCGGTCAATAAAACGGATGGCTATATCGGAAGCCAGTTGAGACACTTCCTGCTTATCACGCTCCACATCCTTATAGTGAAGCGCTCTGGCAATCTGTTTCTTCAGCGAAGAAAACACCTTCTCCAGATTGACACCAATAGCATAGGAGCGCACCTCTGAATTTTGTTTCCTTTCATCGAAGAAACCATGAAATACAACCTGCTTGAGCATATCCACGATATGCTGCAATTCATCTACCGAAGGCAGTGGTGCATCCGTAGAAGGGACCATCTTCACTTCATCCTCTGTGGCAAGGCTCAGAATCTGGACATTGCGCCGTAGTATCTCTTTGGCATCTAGGATTTTAGGCATTTTCTCTCTACTTAACAATTAATAAAAAAGGAAAGTGATTATTCACTTTCCCATTAATAAGTTGTGGGGACGAACAGGCTCGAACTGTTGACCTCTGCAATGTGACTGCAGCGCTCTAAACCAACTGGGCTACGCCCCCTTTTTGCAGAATTGCGGATGCAAAGGTACGAATAAAAGTGAAGAGTGAAGAGTGAAGAGTGAAGAATTTTTAAGGCGTTAACGTTTTTTAAACCATCAAAGATACTGCATCAGCACGTCCCAGACGGCAATAATATGGCACACGCTTCCGGCCAAAACAAAGAAATGAAACACGGTGTGCATGTATTTCTGCTTGTTCAGGCTATAGAACACGGCTCCCGTGATATAGCACACGCCCTCGGCAATAATCCATACGACGGCAGCTGTGGAAACACTGGCAATCAAAGGCTTAAAGGCTACAAGCACGGAAAGCCCCATGCCGATGAAGCAGAAGGTCTCCAAATGACTATGCTCTTTCAGTCGCACAAAACTCATCACCGTTCCCGCTATGGTACACAGCCAGACGAAACAGAACAGCGTCCATCCCCAATATCCTTGTTCGCGAAGGGCAATGAGCGTGAGCGGACTATAGCTGCCGGCAATATGCCAATAAATGGCTGCATGGTCCAATTTACGCCATGTTTCCTTGGCAATGGCCCTCCTGCCCGTCATAAAGCGATGAGGCAGAGCATGATATACCGTAGAGGTGATATAAGAGAATAACATGCCCACCAGATAAAGAATGACAGCCGTTGAAGCCCAGCCATCACCTTCACGGAAACACCATATCAGAAAGATGATGCCCACCACGACACCTAGCAGAATGCCCGCACCATGGGAACTGGAATTCCATATCTCTTCACCTTTTGAATATTTAATGGCCATAGCGAGAGCAAAGGTACACAAAAAAGTAAAAAGGTAAAAAAGTAAAAGGTAAAAAAAGTAAAATACTTGCAACTTATCATGCTTTTTACTATTTTTGCAGCATCAATTTTCGTGCTAACGAAGGCAGCGTCAAACTTGTTGAACGATGCTGAGTGCCGCCGAAAATCATGAATGGAAGTCATAAACTCGTAAACTTAAAAACTCACAAAACAATGATTAAAGTAGTTGCCGTACATACCGCCATGGCGCTTGTACAACCCCTGACAGAGATTTTCAAGGAATACCTCCCCGAAGTGAAACTGAACCACATTGCCGACGACTCGCTCATCCAGGAAGTCATCGCCAACAATGAAGTGACGCCAGCCGTGCGTCGCCGTCTGCTCTCCCACTACGTGGCTGCCGCCGATGCCGGTGCCGACGTGGTGTTCAACACTTGTTCTTCGGTAGGCGATGTGGCCGACTATGGCAACATCTATGCTCCCATTCCCGTATTCCGCATCGATCAGCCCATGGCTCAAAAGGCCGTAACAACAGCCGACCGCATCGGCGTCATCTCTACCCTTTCCACCACCCTCGACCCCACTCGCCGTCTTCTCGAGAACGAAGCCCGCAAGGCAGGACGCCAAGTGACACTTGTGGACGGACTGGCCGACGGAGCCTTTGCCGCCGGACAAAGCGGTGACGGCGAAACCCACGACCGACTGATAGCCGAGGCTGCCGCAAGGATTGCCGACCAGGTGGATATGTTTGTTTTGGCGCAAGGTTCGATGGCCCGCATGGAGCAGCGTCTTTCCGAACTCACCGGCAAGCCCGTGCTCTCCAGCCCCATCCTCGGTGTGAAAGGCCTGCGCCAGTTCCTTAATCTTTAAAGTGAAGAGTGAAGCAATCGTTTTCTTTAGAAAACGCTTTCAAAATAAATGAATGAAAGAATGAAGAGTGAAGAATCCCCCTCCCTAAACAGGGAGGGCAGGGGTGGGTCTTCCAAGAAGAATTTCATCCTGGCGATGCTGGTCATTCTCGGCGTCGTCACCTTTCTCGACCGCATCAACATCAGCGTGGCCGGTTCGTCCATCATGAAAGACCTGAACCTCTCGGCCGCCGAATGGGGATGGGTGCAGAGTGCGTTCATTCTGAGCTATGGCCTGATGCAAATCCCCATGGGAGCCTACGGCGACCGCCACGGTCACCGCAAGGTTTTGACCGAGATTGTGCTATGGTGGTCTTTGTTTACTGCATTCACAGGCGTAGCCGGCGGACTGGTTTCGCTACTTATCATCCGCTTCATGTTTGGCGTGGGCGAGGCCGGCAGTTCCCCCTGTTCCACGGGTGTCATCAGCCGTTGGTTCGAAAAGCACGAAGTGGGCAAGGCGCAAGGTTACGTATGGGCAGCCAGCCGCATGGGCGGAGCCCTCACCCCCTTTGTGGTGATTCCCGTCATGGCATGGTTAGGATGGCGCGCCGCCTTCTGGCTTTTGGGCGGATTGGGAGTCATCTGGGCCGTGGTGTGGTATATCATGTATAGGGATCCACAGAAAGATTCAGGTTCCAAGTTTCAGGTTTCAAGTTCCGAAGAAACAAAACAGAAACTGCCATGGAACAAAATTCTTCGCAACCGCCAGTTCTGGACCATCTGCGCCATGTATTTCTTCTATGCTTTCGGCTCGTGGTTCTTCTTCAGTTGGTTCCCCACGTTCATGGAGTTAGGGCGCGGTTTTGCCAAGAGCGAACTCACCTACGCCGTGGCCGTACCTTTCATCATGAGTATGATTGGTAATATCACCGGCGGCTATCTCACCGATAAGCTCTCGGCAAAATACGGCCTGAAGGTAGGCCGCAAAGCCCTCGGCACCTCCTCGCTGGCCATCTCCGCCCTATGCATGTTCCTGGCCGCCTTCATTCCTGGTAAGATGGCCGTCTTTGTGTTCCTCTCCCTCTGTTTCGGAATCTTCGACCTCATGCTTCCTTCGGCCTGGGCCCTTTGCATCGACCTTGGCAAGCAGCATGCCGGAGCCATCTCCGGAGCCATGAACACTTTCGGCAACATCGGCGGTTTCTTCTGCGGCATCCTTTTCGGTTACCTCGTGCAAGCCTCCGGCAACTACAACCTCCCCCTCTATATGATTGCCGGCATGCTCCTCATCTCCGCCCTCCTCTTCAGTTTCATCAATCCCACGAAGCCGATTGTGGAGTAGATTCTTTTTCTGAAAGAAAGACGTTATATGGAAAAACAATTTGTCCAGATTGAAATCTTAGCGAAACGTTCTACAGAGAACGATGCTATTTCGCAAGAAATAGTTGAGAAGTGCATAAAGATTGCCCACGAAGCTCACTTCCAGCAACGTGACAGAGACGGCAATGCCGTTATCCTTCACCCCCTCATTGTTGGTTCTATGGGTAAGACGGATACAGAGAAATGCGTCGGTTTCCTACATGATGTGGTAGAAGATTCCGACTGGACTTTCGACGATTTGCTGAGCGAAGGACTGCCGACAATAATTGTTGATACCCTGCGCCTGCTTACCCACCAAGAAGGCACGGACTATTACGAATACGTACAGCGGATTATTGATTCCGGCAACCAGACTGCCATCAATGTCAAGCGCAACGACCTGCTGCATAACATCGCTCGCGGAAAAGCATTCGGTTATAACAATCTGATTGCCAAACATGAAAAGGCATTGAGGATGATAGAGAAAGCCGCGATAGATGAGATGCAGAAATAAAAAGAGGAAATATGTAAGTTTGCAAGCATTATTTGAAAGATAGTATGAATATGAGTTTATTGGAGTTTTGTCAACAATTGCCTGATATAGATGTTAGTGAATTCCATAGGTTTACCTCAAAGTGGATAAACTATGTGAAATCCAATACAACCAGTGACAATATTCCAGAATCAGACTGGAACCAACTTTTCACCCGTTCTAATCCTGTTGCAGGCATAGATCGGGGTGAAATGCAAGACAGAATTAAGCAAAGAAACGGAGAGAGAGAAACTAATGAAAGGCGTTCTTTTGTCTCTAACTGGAATAAGATATTTCTTCCAATTCTAAAGGGTATTATTAATCCTGATTCTGGAAATAGGATTGAAAAGATAAAGGATGTAAGGGACACGATGAGAAATGTTATTATTCAAGGTGGTGGTAGAAACACAAAAGCTGCCATCAATAGAATGCTCATTACTTTTTGTCCTGATATTCTTATTCGAATTCCCAATGAGGATAACACGAAAGAGTTTATGGAATTACTTAGACCTTTCTCTAATCCAGATGAGCCTCTGACTGCAAATGAGGATTGGGTAGATAATAGTACTAATATCATGGAGTTTCTGAAAAGGAAACTTGGAGAGACCATACAGAAAAGAACAATCTGGGATGTTTATATTAGCTTGAAGAATTCTGACAAAAGATATAGCATGACAACAAATAATGAAAGAGAAACAAGTATGTTAGACAAATACACTTCTTTGTTGAAGACGAATAAAAATCTAATCTTAACAGGAGCACCAGGAACGGGAAAAACATATTTGGCGAAAGCCATTGCAAAGGCAATAAATGCAGAAATAGGATTTGTGCAGTTCCATCCATCATATGATTATACGGACTTTGTGGAAGGACTTAGACCGAAAAACTACGGGACCGGAAATGTTGGGTTTGAACGAAAGGATGGGGTGTTTAAAGAGTTTTGTAAAAGAGCATTGCAAAGAATCCAGATTTCAGCATTTGACAGAGCTTATGACGAACTATTTGATGCTATCAAGAACTCAACAGTTCAAACCATCTCGCTTAAGTCAGGAAAGCAATCGACACTGCTTTCTGTTAGTCAAGATGGCACAATTAAGTGGGTCTCTGCAAAAAATGACTCTGTAGATGTAAATAGTGTTTCAAAGCCAAGACTTCGAAGACTATTTGAAGTATATAATTCTATTGAAAAATTGTTAAACATCGGAAATGTAAATGAAGAGATAAGGGGAATTATAGGCGGATGCAACACTACATATTATTGGGCTATTCTTCACGAAGTTCTAAAGAGAATTGGGCAAAAATCAGGATTATGTGTTTTCATCATCGACGAAATCAATCGTGGGGAAATCTCTAAAATCTTTGGCGAACTGTTCTTCTCTATAGACCCTGGTTACAGAGGTGAGAAAGGCAAGGTAAATACTCAATATCAGAATATGATAGAAGAGGGCGATGTATTCAAAGATGGTTTCTATGTCCCTGAGAATGTGTATATCATAGGCACGATGAACGATATTGACCGCTCGGTAGAGAGTATGGACTTTGCTATGCGTCGCCGTTTTGCATGGCAGGAGGTGACGGCAGAGGAGAGTTATACCAACATGATTGAAAATGATCCTGAGTTTGTACTTGTGAAAGATGAAATCAAGCAAAGGATGTCCAGTCTGAATAAAGCAATCGCTGAGACGGAAGGCTTAGATGAAGCCTATCAAATAGGTGCTGCCTACTTCAGAAAGTATCTCGACTATAAGGAAAAAGCCAATGCTTTCGATTGCCTATGGGAAAACCATCTGAAAGGTTTACTCTTTGAATACCTGCGAGGTAATCGTAGGGCAAAAGAATTATTAGAGAAGTTACACGACGCATACAACAAGAAGAGTCTAAATGAGTAGCCTGCCCATACAGACAAAGGACAACTCTGAACGGCATTTGGCTGAAACAGAAGTTTGCCATCTTGAAACGCTCAAGAAACTGGCTGAGCCTTCTATTACTGACCTTTGCCAAAAGGAGCATCCTAATTTGCTGATATTTCCCCAAGACTTAGATGCCTATGGGGATAAGATAGGCGATGCTCATATCTTTGAAATCAAAGGTGAAACAATTGTCACGGGTAATATCATGGGCTTTATAGGTTGTGGCGACACAAAGGTAAGCATCAGTTCTCGCTTCACGCAGGACAAGAACGACTATTTCCTGCACTACATGCTTCGAAAGGTGTTTGCCGTCAATCTGTTTGACTTGCAATTCAACTCCGATGAGGAAAGCATCTTTGATTTCCTTATATACTTGTTCCCTACGTTCTTGAAACGGGCTATGCAACAAGGTATGTATAGAGAGTATCAGACCCGAAAGTATAATGATGCCAATGTAAAAGGGAGGATTGACATCTCTCGCCATATCAGGCAGAACATACCTTTTGCTGGCAAGATAGCATACACAACTCGTGAGTATGCCCAAGACAATCATCTGACACAGTTAATTCGTCATACTATAGAATATATCTCGCACCATAGGTATTCGGGAGATATCCTTCGTAATGATGATGATACGACAGATGCCGTAAAGGCCATATGCCAAGTAACATCATCTTATAATCGAAACGAACGGCAGAAGGTAATTAACGAGAATCTTCGCCCCATCAGCCATCCATATTATAATGAGTATCGCCCATTGCAACAGCTTTGCATGCAAATTCTGCGGCAAGAGGAATTGAAATATGGGCGAGACGATGATGAAATCTATGGAGTTCTGTTTGATGGTGCTTGGTTATGGGAAGAGTATCTAAACACATTCCTTGCAGACATAGGCTTTGAACATCCAAGAAACAAACAAGGATTTGGGCATAAGAGTCTGTTCACAGACGGCTCAGGCTGGTGCTATCCTGATTTCTTGAGTCCAGATATGGTGCTTGATGCGAAATACAAATGGTATGACGATTGGAGTAAGGTTCAGACAAAAGACTTGTACCAAGTAATCTCATATATGCATGTATTGGATCGGGAGAATGGAGGATATATAGTTCCTATAGATTGGACTTCACCAAAGCTCCCAGCCAAAAAGCTCAATGGTAAGGGAGGCGATATGTCTATCTATGGCATGGACGTATGTTTCAATGCGGACTCCTTTGAGGATTATTTTTCTAACATGGTTCACTCAGAACAAAAGATTCTAAACAAATTGGAAACCTATAAAGGTTAAGAATCAATAAAGCTAACGTGAACACGATTCTCTGGCCACGTGAGGTGTACTGATTTAGGTTGACAGTTTTTATTGTTAAACTCATTATCAGTTG
>R23__coassemble_376_pt1 | contig 30781 bp, 23 predicted proteins | sample R23__metabat2_high_PE_035 | metagenome-assembled genome bin R23
GGATGGTATACTTTTCGATTATTATGGTGGTATACTTTTCAATTATTATCTACAGATAAGACACCCGACTCATTAAGTTCCTCAACCAACGACACATAATTGGAGAAAGTGTTAGATAATCGCAGTTTCCTTTCAAAGTTGGTCTCGCAGAGCCCCTTGCGTTCACCCTGTCCCGTAGCATTTGTTATTCTGGTAAGATCTTCACAAGAATATCGTTCGCCTAAACTATGATATACCCGTTTCCTGTTAATAGAAAAGCAAAGACACAACGGACTGTTTTCACAGCCTTTGGAATGACGCACGTCAAGAATCATTGAGATGTTACACACCCCAACTTTTGTACTAAACAGTTTATTTGTGACAATATTTTTTTCCTTTTTTCTGGGCATGGCAGGGTCTTTGATTAATAATTAAAGATAACATCAATCATCAATCTCACTCACAAGGAGTATGATCCATCTTGCTCGTACTTTTCACATGGGTGAATTTCCGAGATTCGTGCCCCCTTCGGAAAACCTAATGGGTGGCGGGACCCTGATAAGATGCACAGAAAAAAGAATGCCGATATGACAATTCTTCATCTGCATGCAGGAGGTCACCTCTTACTTTATTCCATTGCTGAAATCTCCCACATTTTACCATGGCCGGGAAATCGGCGCCACTCAAAACCATGGCTGGTCAACACTTCGTGACTTGGCTGCAAAGGTACAGTTTTATGTTGAAAGTTGAACTTTTTCAGTTCGATTTTTTGTTTTTATGCTCTTTTATTCCACTTTTTTCTATATCTCGTATTATTTGGGCACACATTTTCACCGTTCTAAGGTCGCTCTTTGTAACACCTACATATCCTCCAGAGACAGCGAACCGAGGTGAATGTTCAGTTTCCGCAGTTCAGGTGTCTGACTCAGTACGTTATTCACCTTTTCACGAAACTCATCTTCCTTATATCTGTAGCCTTGCTTCTTCAGCTCGTATATCCAGGCATCCTTGGCGATGGGGTCAACGACTATAAGGTCTATCTCGTTGTCACCTTTTCTGCCCCACCATTTTCCTACGATATAGCGGCCTTGTTCTTGGAACTTCTTCATGAAGTAACGTTCCATCATAAAGCCCGACACGCTGCTGTAGTCTCGCTGGATGATGTCGCCGAGAGCCTTCAATGCCTTGTTTTCCACCAGTGCCTGATACTTGTAAAAGAAGCGGAACCAGAATATCAGGAAACAGTCATTGAGCTGATACCTCACCTTCTTGCTGTTCTCCTTGGCATAGATGGGGAGCGACTTGGTTATGATCTTGTAGTAGTCCTCCAACTTCACCAGATACGGTCCGATGTTGTTGTTGCCCAGCTCGTTCTCTATCTCGCTGCGGGTCTTCAATCCACTGGCAATGCAGGTCAGAATGGAAAAATATGTCACATAATCGGTGCCGAACTCTTCTATCAAGATATTCTTTCCCTCATTGATAAACGGTGAGTTCTCTTCTGTCAGTGCACCTAACATATCGTCACGGCTAATCTTTCCATTATCGAGCAGCAGCGAGACATACCAGGGAACACCCCCAGTGATACTATAGAGTGCCAGCAAGTCTTCTGGAGTATAGTCGGGATTGAATTCGGCAAGAATCTGCTTCAGTACGTCAGTCGTAAATGGCTGAAGTGTCATCTTCTCGTTGGCACGGCCAAAGAGCGGTTCCTCGTAATCCTCAAAGATTTTCTTCATCAGCGTGAATACCGAGCCGCTGATAATGAGGTTCAGGTGACTCTTGCCCTTATGTAAGTCCCAGTCGCGCTGTATGTCGCCGAAGATAGCGGGATTCACCTTCAGGAAATTCTGGAACTCATCGATGACGAGTGTGAACGGACGACTTTCTGACAGTTGTAGCACGAACCTGAACACATCAGAGAAAGTGCTTGGCCTACCGAGTATCGGCGCATCCAGCTTCTCACGTATCTCTCGCACATAATCCTGACAGAGCAGTGTTTCGGCCTTCTTGCCTACGAAGAAATACAGCACTGTGTCATCACCACATCTGATTGACAGCTCAGTCTTTCCGATACGTCTGCGCCCCATCAGCACGGTCATCCGTGCCTCCCGCTTGCTCTGCTGAAGCACGTTCTGCAGCGTCTGCTGCTCACTCTCCCTATCATAGAACTTCATAAGCCTTGCAAAAATAGTATTCGTTGTTACTGTAATGTCTATTACTTTTTGCAAAGATACAAATATTTGTCTTTCACCCCAAAAAAATCGAAGAAAACTTTCAATATTGATGGTATTTTGGCTTTGATACACACCTTTTTGAGATTATTTTGCATAAAGACGTTGAAGACCTATGTTCAATTATCTGCTTTGCATGTAGCCATATCCTTCCCTTTGAGTCTAACAGATTCGGTTTTGCCGTCAGTTCATGATAACGTCTTAGGGGAACATCTATGGCATCAATGAAGCTACCTAAATTGTGGTATCAAATTGAAAGCAAAAAATAGCACTTTGTAAAGAAATGCGAAGGGAATACATTCAAAATAGGGAACACCACGGGAACACACGTACCCTTATTTAAACGTATTCAGACGTGCTCAAAATTTGAGTCTAAATTTATAACGCATTGATATTCAACGGAATACAATACTCATAAATAATCATAAAAATCCACTTTTTACGACTGTTAATCAGGGGGTCGTTGGTTCAAGCCCATCCTGAAGCGCAAATCCTCAACTTCGGTTGAGGATTTTTAGTTTTGTAGGCTTTTTGTGTGATTTTTTGATGAAAAGCAGTAACTTTGCAGGCAAAATGAGAAGATATGGCAATAGATAGTGCAATATTCCGAAGAAGTGAGTTGTTGCTGGGAGGTGAGGCGATGGAACTCATCGCCCAGAAGCGAGTGATTATCTTCGGTGTGGGCGGCGTAGGGTCGTGGTGCGCTGAGAGTCTGGTTCGCAGTGGCATCCGTCAGTTGACAATTGTGGACAGCGACCGTGTGTGCATCACCAATATCAACCGTCAGCTCATGGCGACAACGGAGACCGTGGGACAGGTGAAGGTGGATGCCCTAAAGGAGCGTCTGCTGACCATTAATCCCAAGGCGGAGATAACAGCGCTGCAGCAGATATTTTCAGAGGAGACGGCCGACAACTTCCAACTGGACACCTATGATTATATTATAGATGCCATAGACTCGCTGAAGGACAAGGCTACATTGATTTTGCTGGCCTGCCAGAAACGGGCCAAACTGTTCTCATCGATGGGCGCAGCACTGAAGCTTGACCCCACACGCATCAAGGTGACGGAGTTCTGGAAAGTAAAGGGTGACCCTCTGGCCCGTGCCCTGAGAAATAAATTCAAAAAAGAAAAGAAGTTCCCCAAGCGTAAGTTCCTGTGCATCTATAGTGATGAGTTGCTAAAGAATCGTGGCCAGAATTCCACCTGCGGCACAGAGCAATGCATGTGTCCTAAGGCAAAAACCGGTCCGGGCGACCAGCGTCTTCTAAACCATGAGTGGTGTTCTTCGAAAGCGCAAATCAACGGTACTTTGGCTCATATCACTGCTATCTTCGGCTTTATGCTGGCAGGACTGGTAGTCCAGGATATTTGTAACTCGAGAGAGGTTAAGGGATAGCCTGTCAAGAAAAAGTATGGCGGCTGTCATCACGACGCCGCCATACTTCACTAAGAATCTAACCTAATTCAAACAATAAAATAACTACTACTGATATACTATAACTAAAACCTTTTTAAAACAATAAATAACTCAATCAATTAATTCTACTTTCTAACCAAAATAACTAAAACATATACATTATTACATTTCACTATTACTTAAAAAACGTCTTCTACTGGTTCTTCATCAGCCCAGAGATCCACATCATGGAGCTTGGCATCAACTTCAAATCCCTCAGGTAGATCGTCTTGAATGATCTTTATCTCGTCGCCATTATCAACACGGAATCGGCTTTCACCCTGGATTTCCATGATGTCATATGTCTTCATGTCGATGAGACGGATGGCAGGGCTTATATATTTTTTCTTGTTCATTGTCATTTCCTCCTTAATTATTTTACCATATACTTTTTATTGTTAACCACATAGATTCCCTTAGGCAGGCTATTGAGCAGCTGCTTGCCCTTGCCGAGGAACTGTCCACTCAGGCTATATACGGCGGCATTATCGTCCGTCACGGTCTCCACCTCAGAAATGGAAGTGATAATCTGCTGGCTCTCCTGCTGGTCCTCCACGCCACTGATGCTGAGCGTGAATGGCTTGGCTTGTCCATTCGGATTAGGCTCTTCATCCTCAATCCAGAAGCGGAAGCCCTTGACGTTTTGCGCATTCTTGATGTGATACATATTACCCTTACTGAAAACGTAGGATCCGCCGGGAACGCCACCATCCTTCTTCAGATAAGTACCATGATAGCGGATGCTGTTGTGGGTGGGGTGATTCCAACCACCGTCTTCAAACTCTGTCTGTAACTCACTGATTTTAGACACGTTTCTTCTTCCCAAGGTATAGAGCGGACCCGTCATTTCTTTATTAATGATATTAATAGTCTTTCCTGCCGGTGTGGCTGGTTCTTTCGCAGGCTGGATAAGATAGAAGTGTCCTGCCGTGATGCCGTCGTTAGCATCAACCGTTTGGAACGTGATGCAGTAAGGATTCTCATCATCGAGTCCTGTGGCCTCAGCCAGTTTCACACCGTCACCAAACACATTTTTCACTTGTGCTCCAGTCATGTCGATAGGCAAAGTGAGTGTGTTCCAGTAATAAGAGCCATTGTCTTTCTTTGAGAAAGTACGGTGCAGGATTACGGTCACGCCTTCGTGCGCCCTTGTGTACTCGTTTTCTTCCGTGGATGCCGTGTAGTCCTCATCCAGCACGAAAATTTCTCCCAAGAACTTGATCTGAAAATCATCAAAGGCTGTAAGGTCGTTATTGGTGTCATAGCCCACCAACTGCTGAATGCCTATCATAATGTAATCACCTTCTTCAGCATGGAAGTAAACCTCTACGGGATACTTATTATCATAGAAATCTATTCCCAAATTCACACGGTCTTGTTTATGGGCATCAGAGACCATTGAGTTATAAGATTCAACACCTGTAACTTCATTCAGGGGTACGGTCACTGCTTCGTTACCATTTGCTTTGGCAAACACAACGGCTTTACCCGATTTCGAAACACCTTGGCACTGTGCTTTATACCATCCGGTCGCAGGAGCTGTAAAGCCACGTGAGATCATTCCGCCGGCCTCGGCCTGCGACATCAGACCATAATAGTATTTGCCATTATGAGGAGGGTCATCGAGTCTGTAAATATTGCCACTACTTGTATTAAGATATTTGGCATTAGACTGATTCCATGTATTATTGTTATTACGGTTGAATCCCTGATTGTCAATTTTATATGTGACATCCAAATTCATGCCATTAAAGGCGTCCACATCTAATGCGGCGTTACGAACAGCGGCATCAATTTCACTGACAGGAACGAAACGCCAATGGCCTGTTTCGCTGGCATTTGTTGTTTCCACCACATGCTGTCCTTCCTCAATTTTTAAGTAAAAAGTAGCCTGTTTTGGTATTGTATTATCATATATGCCATTATCACCGTCATAACTGTTTTGGGGGTACTCACGAGGTGTAAGACTTAACACGTAAGTATAGGTGTCTTCTGATTCTCCATCCAATCTTACGCGTTCTACCTTGAAGCGACTATAGCAATACTGAGGCCCTGTGTTAGCATTCACGATTTTTGCCAACTTCTTATCAACAGTGATACCGTTGTTAATAACGTCATTGCCAACATACCCTTGCATCATGCCCAGAAATTCACCCGTAGTTCCACCACCATCGGTAGAAACGTCGGATTTAATCTGATAGCGATCGCCATTGGTACTCACTTTGAATTTCAGACCGAAATCACGGAATAGCAGTTCAACATGAGTTCCCCAATAGCCTCCAATATACATAAACTTACCGGTCTCTACATTATATATATACACATCGTTACTGGCAACACCATCTTTATAGATGCTGTTATTTAATTCTGTGAAGTCTGACCAATCATCAGAATATGCAAATACGCAATTGTAATCGCTCGTTTTGTTAGTATAAGTGCAACGTATATATTCACCTGCGTCAGCACCAGAAAAATCATAATCAATGTCTACTTTCTCCCAGTTTGTGAAAGTAAAGCTGGTAATTGTCGCATTGTTTTGTTTCATGACCAATTTGACCAAAGTTCCATCACTCTTAATCAAATCAACAGAGGTCAAGGTAAAACCCATTCCTTTAACAGAGACACGCTCGTTTTGTTTTCGAATCTGATCCAACACATTAGTAGTAATGCGAGCCTCGAAATAGCCGTCACCAGTCACCGAAAGGTCAGTGATGTCTATACCCTTCCAGTCTTCGGCATGAACGTTCACAGTAGCGGTTATCATTAAAACAACCGAAAATAATACTAACTTCAATTTTAATCTTCTCATTTTTTGTTTAGATAATTATAATAGTTATTAAGCATCAAGTGGCGACAAAAATTTTGCTGCAAAAGTAAACGGATTATGATTCCTTTCATGTGAAAATTTGTACAAATTCTATCTTCTATCGTACTTTTACGCAAGCATTTAGCGATTTTGAACACAATTCACTGTTTATCGGACATTTTTACTAGCCTGTAAATAAAAGTACCACTTTTCATGCAAATTTGCCGCAAATGTTTCAATAAGGTGCCATTAATGTATTCTGTAACATTCTTTGAAGAAATTAGCAATGCGTCATTCATCAAATAAAAAATTAATTTGTTATCTTTGCACCATCAATGTATCGGAGCCATTATCCGTAGATGACGGGAATCGCCCAACTAATAACTATCAAATTAAACATATCACAAAAAGACTTCTAAAAGAAAATGAGACAGATTCTGTTATCCTTAATGACGCTATCCTGTATAGCCACCAATGCCCAGGGATGGGAATGGACGGTGCAGCGGGCAAACGAAGTAAAAGAAAGCGGCGAGACCATCGCGCAGACTGGCTATCAGGCAGACGGCTGGCTGAAGGCTCCCGTTCCGGGAACGGTGGCAAGGGCTTGGCAGGAAGCCAAACTGCTGGAAGACATCTGCCATGATGATAACCTGACGCGTATCAACGACCGTTTTTTCGATGCCAACTTCTGGTATCGTACCGATTTTGAGGCACCCGCGTTGAAGCAGGGCGAACGGCTCATCCTTAATTTCGACGGCATCAACTGGAAGGCTGACGTCTGGCTGAACGGACATTCCGTCGGACAGATTCAGGGAGCCTTCATCCGCAGTCACTTCGACATCACCCAGCTGGTGAAAACAACAGGAAGGAATGCGCTGGCCGTCAGGATATATCACAACGAGCATTATGGTGACGTGAAGATTCCGACGTTGGAAAAGAACGTGCCCAACGGTGGTGTGCTGGGTGAAGATAATCCCACCTTCCACGCCAGTATTGGATGGGACTGGCTCCCGACGGTTCCCGGACGGAATATCGGAATCTGGAACGATGTCACGCTGACGGTGGCCCGTGGGGGTGTAGTCGTCGGCGATGCTTTCTTCGATACCCGTCTGCCTGGTGTTGAACCCCGACACCCGGAAGCCGTCAAGTCGGCAGAGGTGAGTCCCGTCATTACCTTACACAATTATAACAAGGAGCCAATGGATGCCGAACTCGTCATCCGCTTTGGAGACAACCGCATCATACGCAACATCAAGGTGGAGCCCGGGCAATCGGACGTAGCGGTGGAGAAATTCATCGTGGAACAGCCCCGCCTGTGGTGGCCTGTGGGCTATGGAGAACCTTACCTTTACGATGTTAGCATCGAGGCGAAGGTCAACGGCAAATCATTAGCTGAAAAGCACATGAAATGCGGCATACGGCAGATGGACTACACGCTGGAGAACAGTGCCATTCAGTTGTATATCAACGGCCGACGCTTCATCGCCCACGGCGGCAACTGGGGGTTCAGTGAGATTAACCTCGACTATACGGCCCGCGACTACGACATCGCCCTGCGCTACCACCGCGACATGCACCTGAACATGGTGCGCAACTGGGTGGGACAAGTAGGCGACGAGGAATTCTACGAGGCCTGCGACCGTCATGGCATCATGATATGGCAAGACTTCTGGCTGGCAAATCCCTACGACGGCCCCAATCCGAAAGACGAGGAGATGTTCATGAAGAATGCCAGCGACATGGTGCACAAGGTGCGCCCCTATGCCTCGGTGGCGCTCTACTGCGGCCGCAACGAGGGAAATCCGCCCGACAGGTTGGGACTGGCACTCAATATGCTGGTGAGCAACCTCTGTCCGAACAGTCTCTATATCTCGCACTCTGCCGACTACAACGTCAGTGGCGGCGGTCCATACAGGGCTTTGAGTCCCAAGGAATTCTACGGCATAGAGAAAGGTCAGAAGAAATTCCACTCAGAGCGCGGAATGCCTACGGTACCTTCTTACGAGAGCATGTGCCGGATGTTGCGTCCGGAGCACCGATGGCCGCAAAACGATGTATGGGCCATGCACAACTTCACGCTGAATGGTGCCCAAAAATGCAGCACCTACAACGAGCGTATTAAGAACGGTCTGGGAGAGCCGCAAAGCCTGAAGGAATATGCCGACCGGGCCCAGTGGGTGAACTACGAGGACTATCGTGCCATCTTCGAATCGCGCAGCAACTATCGCAACGGCATACTCTTGTGGATGAGCCACCCTGCCTGGCCTTGTCTGGTGTTCCAGACCTACGATTACTATTTCGACGTGAACGGTGCCTACTTCGGTTCGAAGAAGGCTTGTCAGCCGCTGCATATCTCATGGAATCCGCTGAAGAATGTCATCGAAGTAGTGAACGAAAGTGCAGGCAACCGCCAGGGACTGACGGCATCGGTACAGGTAGTGAACATGGACGGCAGCACGGTAATGGAGACAACGCGACAGCTAGACATCCCGGAAGACCAGACCGTGGAGGTATGTCCGCTTACGCTTAATAAAGAGAAACTATCCGAGGTGTACTTCGTGAAACTGACGCTGAAGGACGGCACGACACTTCTGGCTGACAACTTCTACTGGGAAGGCCGTGAGGAAGGCAACTGGAAGGCCTTGCAAAACATGGCAAAGCCCAAGTTGCAGACAAAGGTGGAACGGCAGCCGGACGGCAGTCTGAAAGTGACGGTCAAGAACCCGTCGAAAATGCCTGCCCTGATGATTCGTCTGAACCTCATCAACAGCAAGACCAAGGAGCAGGTGCTGCCTGCCTTCTACGAAGACAACTATTTCTCGCTGCTCGGTGGAGGAGAGAAGACCGTCAGCATCAGCTGGCTCACCGAAGAGCATCCCGACAACAAGAATTTCAAACCTACAGTAACCATTGAGCAAATCAGATGAAACGCCATATACTGACTATCATCATCTTGTGCAGCCTTCCGCTGATTGCAAAGGCCGCAGAAAAGGGTTTCCCAAAAGTGAATGAACAGGGCATGGCCGGCCGCCAGTTCGCATTATATAATAATGGTGTGGCCGCCACCATCTGCACGGATAATCTGGACTATCCTGTTGTAGGTATTGCCGCAGGACTGCTGGCCGACGATGTGGAACGCGTGACGGCAACGAAACCCGCCATTGCACATCCTGCACGGCTGAAAGATGTAAAGGCCAACTGTGCCGTCATAGCAGGAACCATCGGAAAAAGCGATTTGATAGACGAGCTGGTAGCCAAAGGCAAAATCCATGTCGACGAGATTCGCGGCAAGTGGGAGTCGTTTCTTGTAACCACCATTGAGAAACCTGCAAAACACATCGGTGAAGCATTGGTTATAGTGGGCAGCGACCGCCGAGGAACGGCATTCGGCCTACTGTCACTCTCCGAAGCCATTGGCGTGTCGCCGTGGTATTGGTGGGCTGATGTCGTGCCTCAGCACCAGGAGCAACTGATGATTAGTCGGGGAACATTCATCCAAGGCGAGCCTTCGGTTAAATACCGTGGCATCTTTATCAACGATGAACGGTTCGGAGGCTGGGCCCGATGGGCCGAAGAGAACTTCGACAAGGAGCACCATGAAGTGGGACCTAAAACCTACCGGAAAGTATTCGAACTGCTGCTCCGACTGAAGGGAAACTACCTGTGGCCTGCCATGCACCCCGGAACAAAACCCTTTAACTTCGACCCAGAGAACGCCCGTCTGGCCGACGACTATGCCATCGTGATGGGCACGTCGCATTGTGAACAGATGCTCCGCAACAACGAGGGCGAGTGGAAGGCCGTGGGCACCTACGGCGACTTCAACTACATCACCAACCGCCAGACCATGCAGAACTATTGGGAGGAGCGCATCAAGACCAATGGCCGTTATGAAAACACCTATACGCTGGGACTGCGCGGTGTGCACGACTATCCCATGGAAGGAGCCAATACCACGCAAGAACGCGTAAGGCTGATGCAGCAAGCCATCAACGACCAGCGCGACATGCTCCGCCGTAATATCAACAAACCGATAGAGGAAATCCCCCAAGTGCTCTGCACCTACGAAGAAGTGCTCGACGCCTACCATAACGGCCTGCAGGTTCCTGATGACGTCACCTTGCTGTGGTCGGACGACAAACACGGCTATTGCCGCAACCTGAGCAACCCGCAGGAACAGCAGCGTAAGGGCGGAGCAGGCATCTACTACCATCTCTCCTACCATGGCGACCCTGCCAGCTGGATTTGGCTCAGTCCACTCTCGCCTTCGTTTATCGCCACCGAACTGACCAAGGCATACACCTTCGGGGCAAGAAAAATATGGGTATTCAATGTGGGGGATATTAAACCTGCAGAGAAAGAGATATCGTTTGCCATGGACCTGGCCTGGGATATCAACCGCTGGAAACCCACCGAGGCGCACAACTACATCAAATACTGGACGGCCAAGACTTTCGGCTCAGAGCCGGCACAAGAGATAGCCGACCTGCAGGCACGCTACTATAAGATGCAGGCTGCCGGTAAGGATGCGCATGTGTGGTTCGTGAACTATACCGAACAGCAAGTAACTGAACGGGTTCGTGAGGCACAGGCATTGGCCCGAGAGGCAGCATCACTGGCAGAGCGCATTCCCCAGCGACTGAAAGATGCCTTTTTCGAACTTTTCGCCTACCCCATTCGCGGGGCAGCCATGCTCAACGAATACCAGTTGCTGGCCAAGCGCAGCATGGTTAGTGCCACACGTGGCGACAGTCTCGGTGCCATGGCCGATGCCCATAGGGTGGAACAAATGTTCAAGGAACTGAACCAATGGACAAACCACTATAATAAGGAAATCCGAAACGGAAAGTGGGACAACTTCTTCAACTGGCAGCCTTACCACTGGTTCCGCTCAGAAAAAATAGACCCGCCCATCTGCACGCCCAAAATCTTTGAGGATGTGAAGAAAGCTCCCGCTCCACGCTTTATCCCCGTCGGCGAGGCTCTTTCTGCACAGGGTGCCATCATATCCAACGAAAAGGATGGGGAGATACCCATCTGGATGGAAGCCCTGACACCCGTGCGCAACTTCTCGAAAGCACCTGAGGACAATGTGTTCTGCCATGTCAACACATCCAATGACTCGTTCGATGCCTCAGCCACGCCCATCAACAACGTATGGCATTCGCCCTGGATAGGGCCGATGTGGAGCCGGGTGGGAACCATCCACCTGAAGAAAGGACAAAACAAGATTGCCGTTACCGATTTGAAGCCAGGTGCAAGCATCGACAAGATATTCATCGGACTGTGGCCTCCCTACCCCACTGAGCCAAGACTGCGCCTGACGGCTGACAACTATCAAAAAACACACAATGGCCAGAACGGCCAAATTGAAACGGTTGTAGGACTGGGATATGCAGACGGCGTGACCGTGCTGCCCTTCGATACTCCCTCTTACAATTCCGTTGAAGATGCCCCATACGTGGAATACACCGTGGAATTGCAGGAGAACGACTCGAAAATAGAAATTCGCACCCTGCCCACACTCCACGTCTACGAGGGACGCGATGCCCGTTATGCCGTGAGGTTAGGCGATGCAGCACCCACCGTGTTTTCCATCCACGAGGGCGACTTCACCTCCGAATGGCGACTGAACGTGCTGCGCGGCTATGCCAAGCGTACCGTCAACATTCCGCCTGCGATGAAGGGAACACAGACCGTCAGGGTCTATTTCCTCGATCCCGGCATTGTGCTGCAAGACCTATTTATCATTAAAAAAAGTTAGCGAAAGAACGGGTTTCAAAATGTTTTCGTAAATTTGCAGCCCAAACAGATATTGACATAGAAGGAAATGAAAACGAAGACAATGAAAGCTGGTGCGCTGGCAATGATATTGACGGTTGCGGCTACGGCCGGACTGAACGCCGCCCAGAAAGACGACAACGTGATGACGAAGATGGCCGACGGCTCCTACGTGGTCAACACCACTACGCTGGCCAAGGACGTGAAGGGTTACCGCAGCACGACCCCGCTGAAGATTACCATCAAGAAAGACAAGGTGGAGAAGGTGGAGGCACTCCGTAACCAGGAGACGCCCAAATACTTCGTCCGCGTGAAACGCGAGATGATAAATGCTTGGGACGGTCTGAAGGTGAGCAAGGCCCTGAAGGCGAAGCCCGATGGAGTGACAGGTGCCACGATGTCGAGCGATGCCGTGAAGGAAAACGTAAAACGGGGACTGGATTACTACACGAAGCATAAGTAGAAAGTAAAAAGGTAAAAAAGTAAAAAAGTAAAAAGGTAAAAAAGTAAAAAGGTAAAAATAAGGGGAAAAAGAAAATGCAGGAAAAACTTGCATTTTCTTTTTTTTATATCTACTTTTGTGGCATTATTCATTACTTATCAACCTCCTTATCTATGAACAAAAGGATTCTGGCAACTATTGCCGCCGTGACCGTTGCCTGCCAAATGGGCTTCGCCCAACAAACGGAAACGGGAAAAACGACATCAGATACGCTCAAGGCTATAGGATATTTCGACAATGTCAATACCAGTCAGGTAAGCATCATCGGCGAAAGCGGGATGAACAATAAGGACCAGGCCACCAACGCCCTGGATGCTATCCGCGGACGTGTGGCAGGTCTGCAGGTGGAGCGCAACGGCTCGAATGCCCTGAGTGCCGTGCGCCTGCGTGGTACCACTTCGCTCACGGGCGGCAACGATCCGCTCATCATCGTTGATGGTGTGATGGGCGACCTCACACTCCTGCAGTCGGTCTATCCCACGGATATCGAGAGTTTCACCATCCTGAAGGATGCTTCCGAGACGGCTCAGTATGGCAGTCGCGGTGCTGCCGGTGTGATTGACATCAAGACGATGCACGGCAAATCGGGCCGTCTGCGCATCAACTACAACGGTTCCGTGGATTTCGCCGTGCCCTATAAACGGCTGAAGATGCTCTCCGCCGACGGCTACCGACAGTTTGCCGCACAGCACGGCCTCTCCATCGTGGACCTGGGAGCCAACAGCGATTTCCAGAAACAGATAGAGCGCACGGCTTTCACCCACCAACACCACCTGGCCTTTGCCGGCGGCAGCGAGAAATCCAACTACCGCGTCAGTCTGGGATACATCAACGAGCAAGAGGTCATCAGGGGATTTGGCAACCGTTCGTTCATGGCCAACATGAACATGACGCAGATGATGTGGGACGACTTCCTGCGCATCGACATCGGTATGTTCGGCTCCACGGTGGAAGAAAAGACCATAGACGACGAACAGAAACTGTTCTACTCTGCCGCGGCCTTCAACCCCACCTTCCCCGACCATCCCAACAGCGCAGGCGCATGGGACGGTTATCCCTCGGCCTCGCAGATCAACAATCCGCACATGCTGCTCGACAAAAAGAACCACAACACGGGGACGCACATCTCTACCTACACGAAATTCACGTTCCAACTGCTGCCCGAGCTGAAGTTCACGGCTTTCGGAGCCTACACCTACGACTCCAACGAACGGATGCGCTATATACCCACCACGCTCACCGAAGGCGGAGAGGCCAGCCGCCAGAACACGCGCAGCGAAGCATTGCTGCTCAACGGCATCCTCAGCTTCGACAAGAAATGGAACCAGCATGCTTTCCAGGCTTCTTTCTTTGCGGAGATACAGGACAACAAACGACGGGGATTCGGCGTGACCGCTGGCAATTTCAGCAACGACCTGACGGGCTACGACAATCTCTCCGGCGGAGCCTCACGCCCCTGGGATGGCACCACCTCTTTCTATGAGCACCCCTCGATGGCATCCTTCATGGGACAGGCCGCCTACACTTTCAACGACCGCTATTCCGTGAACGCCACGCTACGCGCCGACGGTTCTTCCAAATTTGGCGACAACAACAAGTGGGGCTATTTCCCATCGGTTTCAGTGGGATGGGACTTGGGAAAGGAATCGTTCATCAAAGACCTGAACTTCTTCAACGAACTGAAAATCAATGCCGGACTGGGATGGGCCGGAAACCAGGGAGCCATCGACAGCTACACCACGCTGAGCCTCCTTTCGCCTAACGGCACGCCCGCCGTGGGACAAACGCTCGTGACCACCTTCAGCGAGCTGAAGAACAGTAATCCCGATCTGAAGTGGGAAGTGTCGCGCACATTCAACATCGGCCTCAACACCCAGATGTTCAGGCGCCGACTGGTATTCTCGGCCAGCTACTATTACACCAAGGTTTACGACATGCTCTACCCCTACACCGTGAGCGTGCCGCCGTTCAAATATCCTAAACTGGTGGCCAACATGGGCTCCATGGAAAAGAGCGGACTGGAACTCTCGGTGGGCGGAACGCCCTTCGTCACACGCGACATGGAACTGACCGTCAACGCCAACCTCACCTTCCAGAACAACAAACTGCTCTCCCTCAGCGGCAACTACAACGGCGAAGACCTGCTGGCACCATCGATGGCGGCCATCGCCTCGATGAACGGTGCCGGATTCCACGGCTACAACGACGTGGTGTTCCAGATCATCGGTGAACCCCTCGGCTCCTTCTACATACCCCGCTTCGACGGATTCTATACCTACGACGACGGCACCTACGAATATATTGCGGGCGATAGCTACATAGCCGGACAGGCCACTCCGAAGGTGCTGCTGGGCTCCAACGTCTCTTTCCGCTATAAGAACTTCGACATCACCCTGCAGGCCAACGGCGCCTTCGGCCACAAAATCTACAACGGAACGGCCCTCTCCTATATGGACCTCACCGCGCTGCCGCTGTATAACGTGCTGGAAGAGGCACCTAGACGGGACATCGTTTCGCAGATCATTACCGACTATTGGCTCGAAAGCGGCAACTACGTGAACATCGACTACATCACGCTGGGATGGCGAGTTCCCATCAAGCAGAACCGCTATCTGGAATCCATGCGCCTCTCGCTGACGCTCAATAACGTGGCAACCTTCACCAGCTACAGTGGACTGACGCCGATGATCAACTCATCGAGCGTCGACGGCACACTCGGTCTCGACGACAAGCGCACCTATCCGCTCTACCGCACATGGACATTCGGAGTAAGTTTGAGTTTTTAACCAGAAATCAGCATATATGAAGACCCTAAAACATACAACCAGCAAAGGGATGATGAAAGCCGTAGCCTGCGCAGCATTCTTCATTCTACATTCATCACTCCTCACTTCCTGCAACAGTTTTCTCACCGACGAACCCAAAAGCCAGATAACTCCAGAAGAGGCATACAACAGCGTGAAAAACCTGAAGCTCAATGCGCTGCTCACCGTCTATAACTATATCGGCGGACATGAGCAGAGCCAGGGACTGCAGGGCACCGACCGAGGCGTTTACGACCTCAACTCATTCACCACCGACGAGCAGATCGTGCCCACGCGAGGCGGCGACTGGTTCGACGGCGGATTGTGGTCGCGACTCTTCTTCCACACATGGTCGGCTGGTGAGGCACCGCTGAAAAACACCTGGGACTATCTCTATAAGGTGGTCATCCTCTGCAATGAAGGCATCGAGCACATCAATGCCTACAAGACCACCAACGTGGAAGAACAGGAGGAGCTGGAATCCTACAAGGCCGAGCTCAGGGCCGTGCGCGCCATGTTCTATTTCTATCTGATGGACCTCTACGGGCGCGTGCCACTGGTCACACAGACCGGCGTCAAGTCGAACGAGATGACCCTCGCCGACCGCAAGACGCTCTTCTTCTGGATCTACAACGAACTCAACGAGGCCACGCCCTATCTCAGCGACGAGAAAAGCAATCGGCCCAATACTGAATACTATGGCCGAGTGACCGCAACCGTGGCCTATTTCCTGATGATGAAGCTGGCCATCAACGCCGAAGTATATACCGACAACGATTGGATAGACCAGCAGCGACCCGACGGCCGCCAGATCATACTCAAGACCTACGACTTCCGCGACGGAGAGATCATCGAGGCCAACGCCTGGCAGACCGTGAAAGAAATCAGCTACCTGCTTTACCCCTACTACAAGCTGGCCGAATACTATCCCGACAATTTCGATGTGAACAATGAGAATTCTCCCGAAAACATCTTCGTCATACCCATGAATCCGCTGCTCTATAGCAATAAGTACAACTACTTCTTCCGCTCGCGCCACTACTGCCACGGAGCCGCACTCAATGGCGGAGCCGAAAACGGGCCCTGCGCCACCGTCAGCACCATCAAGGCTTTCGGCTACGGCAAAGACGATTACGACATACGCCTGACGTTCAATTTCTATTACGATGAGGTGATAGTCAACGGCCACCAAGTATATGAAGACGACGGAAAGACGCCACTCGTCTATCATCCGCTGGCCGTCACCGATATCGACCTTTCCGGAGAACCCTTCGAAAAGACCGCCGGAGCACGTATTGCCAAATACAGCGTGGATGCCACGGCGCGCGACGATGGCCGATTAGGCAACAACGACATCGTGCTTTTCCGCTTTGCCGATGTCGTGCTAATGTATGCCGAAGCCTGCTACCGCCTGGGCGAAACAGAGGATGCTCTTAAAGCCCTCAACAGCGTTTTCACCCGCTCAAACCACGATGCGAGACCTTCCTATAAGGAAGTCGACGACGACATCCTGCTCCAAGAGCGCCTTCTGGAATTCATGTGGGAAGGCTGGCGCCGCAACGACCTCATCCGCTTCGACCGTTTCCACAAGCCCTACGACTTGAAGAATTCCAGCGAGCACGAGGCAGACCGCCACACCATCGTATTCCCCATTCCCGCCGACATGATGGTGATGCACCCCGATTGGACGCAAAATCCAGGATATTGATTAAAATTACTTCAGCCCGTCCAAGAAGTCCAGAATCTCGCTTTCCGTGCAGAGATTCGCATCGCCCGGAACAGAATACTTCAGCGTGGCGGCAGCCAGCGCAAAGTCGAGCACCCGCTGATCATCACCCGGGAAAGCCCTCAGCGCATGCAACTGTCCGGCCGTGAAGGCATCGCCCACGCCCATTGCATCCACAATGTCGTGGATATCATCAATACGCGTGTGATACAGTTTGCCATTGCTCCAGAGCAAAGCAGTCAGCGTGTTATGGCTCGAGCTCATCATGTTGCGCATACCCATCAGCCATTTGTTGCACCGCGGGAAGCGCTGGTGAATCTCCTGGAACCATTCCTCATAGAAATCGAGCGGCATCTGATAGTTGGAATCCGTAGCCTCAAACGGCACGTGCCTGTTCATGATAAACTCATACTCAATGATATCGCCAAACACCACGTCGGCATACTCCAGCATCCGGCTCAGCGTCTCGCGCGGATCAGCCCCGTATTTCCAGAGGTTCTTGCGGTGATTGATATCAAACGATATCGTCTTGCCCATCTCGTTGGCAATGTCGAGCGCCTCAAACGTAGCGTCACACGAATCCTTCGAGATAGCCCCCGTGATACCCGAGGCATGGAAGACGGCCGCATCCTTCAGAATCTCACGCCAGTTCAGCATCCCCGGCTTCAGCTCATAGAAAGCCGAATTGGCACGGTCATAGACCACCTTCGAAGAGCGCATACCAGCCGACTCCTCATAATAGTAAGTGCCCATACGGTCGCCGCCCCAAAGCGTATCGGGCATACCTACGCCGTATTCCAGCAGTTTCATACTGGCTGCCTGTCCAATCTGGTTCTTTGGCAGCCTCGTCACATACTCCACGTCGTCGCCCATCATGGCCAGCGACACAGCTACATTGGCCTCGCTTCCCCCGTAGGCTCCCGAAAACGTCTGACCCTGAGTCAGTCGCATGCGGTTCGATTTGGAGAAGCGCAGCAACAATTCGCCGAATGTTACTATCTTCTTGTTCATACGTGCGCTGCAAAAGTAAAAACTTTTCTCCTAATTTGCAAATTATACTTAAAAAACAGAGAAAAAGAGAACACGTTTCACAGAATTTTCATACCTTTGCATCCGATAACCCAACAGGCACACAGGCTCTTATGAAATATAAAAGAGTACTTATTTACACTGCATTTTTAACCGCTGTAGTCATACTGGTCACCGCTCAAACAACAAAACCAATGGAAGAAAAAAGCAACGAGAAATGTCCGCAGTTTCTTTACACGGAGAAGGAAATTGATAAAATCTCCGAATATATCGCACAGCAATACGGAGAGTTTGAAATGGTAGGACACGAAGTGGTATCGTCCGACATTCATTGCGACATCGTTATTGTTCCTCCTACCCAAAAACAGCCCTATTATAAACTGGTTACTATGGGGGCCGGGGCCTACAAGATGAATGTTCCCAAAGAACTGAAATCGGATGTAAACGACAGGGCAGAATATGTTGTCTTCCTTCCGAAGGACTGGAACCTGGAATCTGACAAGGAAGAAGATTACTGGCCTATCAGAATGCTGAAGACCGTCGCACGGTTGCCCATTTGGTCAGATGATTGGCTTGGCTACCGCCATACCGTTAATCTGACTGAAGACAGAAGCCCAGTTGCAGGAAATACGGAATTCAACTCATGCACGCTGGTTCCCTCTGTAGGAAAGGACGGCCAGCTGGTGAAGCCTCTTAAACTCGGCTTCTTTGGCAAGAAGGTGTCTTTCTTCCAGATTTATCCATTGTATCAGGAGGAACTGGAGTTTAAGATGAATCATTCCTTCGATGAGCTGATGGATAGAATAGACGACGATGACTTGTTCCCGCTCATCAATATCCGCCGCAAAAACTATGGCAAATAATGATTCTTGTGTGCACGGGGGACTGAAATCAGCGGCTGATTCTGAATAGTACGCCCCAGCATGCCCACCAACTGGCGCAGTTCGCCAATCTGCTCCTTGTGGATGCGTTGATTTACAGCATAACCTTTGATGAGGTAATCCTTTAAGATTTTGTTTGCCCATTTCCTGAACTGTACTCCACGGTTGCTCTTCACCCGATAGCCGACAGATGTTACCATCTCCAGATTAAAATACTCCAATTCGTGAGTCTGGGTTTTGCCTTCGATAGCACCATGCTGGGTGGTATTCGCAAATTTTGCGACTACCACTTCATCTGCCAATTCTTCTTTAAGCGCATTGTTTATATGCACATAGATGCCACCGTGTGTGGATGCCCTGTTAACAGGCGGCAAAAAAAAGAGGATGCTGCTGCATCCTCTTTGGTATGTTTACGCTGAATTTCCTGACTTAGAAATCCAGCTTGTCGAGTTCGTCGGTGAATCCCTTCGGCTCGTTTGAAGGCTCATGATACTCTTCGTTGCGACGCTCGAAGCGCTGGCCGTTGCGCTCAGGACGCGGACGGCGCTCGCCACGGTCACCACGATCGTTGCGCGGACCGTTGCGACGCTCACCGCGCTCGCCACGCTCAGGACGCGGACGACGCTCGCGCTCAACGTAGCCCTCGGGCTTCGGAATGAGCACGCGGTGCGAGAGCTTGTACTTACCGGTCTTCGGGTCAATCTCGAGCAGCTTCACGGTAATCTTGTCGCCTTCCTTCAGACCAGCCTCTTCGACAGTCTCCAGACGCTTCCAGTCGATTTCCGAGATGTGGAGCAGACCATCCTTGCCAGGCATAATCTCTACGAAGCAGCCATAAGGCATGATGCTGCGCACGGTACCTTCGTAGACCTCGCCCACTTCGGGAACAGCCACAATGGCCTTGATCTTGCGGACAGCAGCCTCGATACTCTCCTTGTTGGGAGCAGAAACCTGAACGATTCCCTTGCCGTCAACCTCGTCGATGGTGATGACTGAACCGGTCTCTTCCTGCATCTGCTGGATAATCTTTCCGCCCGGGCCAATGACGGCACCGATGAATTCCTTGGGAATATCGAACTGCTCGATGCGCGGAACCTGAGGCTTGAGCTCGGGACGCGGCTCGGCGATGGTATCGGTGATACATTTCAGGATGTGCTCACGACCGGCCTTGGCCTGCATCAGAGCCTTCTCCAGAATATCGAACGACAGACCGTCGCACTTGATATCCATCTGGGTAGCGGTCAGACCGTCCTTCGTACCGGTGGTCTTGAAGTCCATATCGCCCAGGTGGTCCTCATCGCCGAGGATATCGGAGAGCACGGCATACTTGTCTTCACCTGGATTCTTAATCAGACCCATGGCAATACCCGAAACAGGCTTCTTGATGGGCACACCGGCATCCATCAGGGCCAGCGTACCGGCGCAAACGGTTGCCATAGAAGAAGAACCGTTAGACTCCAGAATCTGTGACACCACGCGAACGGTGTAAGGATAGTTTTCAGGAATCATATCCTTCAGGGCGCGCCATGCCAGATGGCCGTGACCAATCTCACGACGGCCTACGCCGCGCTGAGCCTTGGCCTCACCTGTGCAGAACGGGGGGAAGTTATAGTGGAGCAGGAAACGCATGTAGCTCTTGTCGAGCACATCATCTACCATCTTCTCATCAAGTTTCGTACCGAGGGTAACAGTAGTCAGCGACTGTGTCTCACCACGGGTGAAGATAGAACTTCCGTGAGGCATGGGCAGCGGAGAAACCTCGCACCAGATGGGGCGAATCTCATCGGTCTTACGACCATCCAGACGCTTGCCCTCGTCGAGGATGCAACGGCGCATGGCGTCGCGCTCCACGTCGTGATAATACTTATCAATCAGGGCCTCGTAGTCTTCCTTTGAAATCTCGCTGTCTTCAGCAATCTCGTGCTCAGCGAAATACTTCTCCTTGAAGTCCTCAACGATTTTCTCGAAAGCATCGGCACGTGCCTGCTTCTCAAGAGCCTGACCTACTACGTCATAAGCAGGCTGATAGCACTCCTTGCGAACCAGTTCACGCAAAGCCTCATCGTTGACCTCATGGCAATATTCGCGCTTCACGTCCTTGCCCAATTCCTTGGCGAGGGCAACCTGCATCTCGCACATCGGCTTGATGGCATCCATGGCGCACTTCAGGGCACCGAGCAGATCCTGCTCAGAGACTTCCTTCATCTCGCCTTCCACCATCATGATGTTCTCAGCAGAAGCACCAACCATCAGGTCCATGTCGGCCTCCTTCATCTGCTCGAAGGTAGGATTGATGACATACTCGCCGTTGATACGGGCTACGCGAACCTCAGAAATGGGGCACTCGAAGGGGATATCCGAAACTGCCAGGGCGCAGGAAGCAGCGAAACCGGCAAGGGCATCGGGCTGATCAACGCCATCGGCAGAGAAAAGCATCACATTCACAAACACCTCTGCATGATAGTCAGCAGGGAAAAGCGGGCGGAGCACACGGTCCACCAGACGTGAGGTAAGGATTTCGTTATCAGAAGCTTTGCCTTCGCGCTTGGTGAATCCACCAGGGAAACGGCCGGCGGCAGCATACTGCTCGCGATAATCAACTTGCAAAGGCATAAAATCGGTTCCGGGAACTGCATCCTTTGCTGCACAAACAGTTGCGAGCAGTACGGTGTTGTTCATGCGGAGCATGACCGAACCGTCGGTCTGTTTTGCAACTTTCCCGGTTTCAATTGTGATGGTTCTTCCATCAGGCAATTGAACAGTTTTCGTAATTACGTTCATCTAAAAAATTACTTATTGTTTTAACTTACATCAAAATGCGAAAAGGAATCTCTTCGCAAAATCCGTGCAAAGATACGTAAAAGATAATGAACAAACGAATAAATCCGGGTAAATTTTCTTTTTTTACCAAAATAAATCGTTGTCGGCAGGCGGAAAGGGTGATTACCAGGACTTGGTGAGCCAATTTATTTTCATTTGGGTGATGACCTTCTTGTCGGCCTTTTCTTCCTCGACAGTAGCCAGCACGCTACGGGGCCAGCCGTCGTCGAAATAGGCATAGTCGTAATAGTAGTTGGTCGTGGTGCCGTCGGCTTCCTTCTCGGTCATCTCGGCATAGAGCTGATACTCGTTCTCGGTGGAGTCTTCCTCTCCTTCTAATGCACCGTTTCGGGCTATATAATGAAACTTAGCCCCGGCGTTCTCTACGGTTGATTCGCCCACAGGCAACACCTTTCCGTTGAAGGCGAACAGCAGTTTGAGCTGGTGAAACAAGTCCGTGATTTTCTCCTGGCTGCCCATCAGTTCCTCGGTGTTCTGCTTAATCTGCTTCTTCAGTTCGTCTATATTCTGGCGCGCATAGAGCTCGGGATGCTCGTAAAAGATACGATTCACCAGCTTGTCCTGATAGTTCAAAGCGTTCTTGTAGAGGTCTTTCCAGTTGATGATTTCCTGAAAACCGCCCATTTCATCGGTAGAAAACAGCACCTTGGTGCCTAAGGCCATGCGGGCGGCCTCCAAAGTCATCCTACCTTTTACCGAAGTGGAATCACGCTGCCACACATCGGTGTTGACAAGTTGCATAGTGTAGCCTTTCTTTGTGGAGTCGGCCACACAGATGCGGAAATCGTTTCCCGCAGCTTCCACCACCGTGGTGTCTGTTCCGACGACATCGGCCACTACTTGCGAAAAGGTGTATTCCAGGGTGTCTGTCTTGCAAAACCAGCCAATCACTCTCACCAGGGAATCGGCTGCAACGCTGTCGGCCGTTTCCTGATTCTGGGCCTGTACCGCCATCGACAGGAACAGCAGCACGGCGCAAAGCATTGTTTTAAGTTTCATCTTTGTTTACTGTATTTGTTGGAAAAATCGTGCAAAGGTAGTGATTAAAAAAGTAATGGCGCAAGAAAAAGACTACTTTTTTTTGATATTTCCTCCGTTTGCACTATCTTTATGTCTCTCCGAGCCATGAAGTTAGGCGGCATTCGGGAAAAATCAAAAATAAATTTTGGTTTTTCCGCTCATTTGCACTAACTTTGCACCAAAATATAAAATATATAAGAAAGATGAAAAAGATTATTTCCAAGACGATAGTTGCAGGGGTTGCCGTGCTGGCGCTCTCTGCCTGCAACCAAGAGAAATTCCACATTAAGGGTAACATCTCTGAGGCCAAGGACTCGATGCTCTATTTCGAGAACATCAGTCTCGACGGGCCGGTAGCCATCGATTCGGTGAAACTGGGCGAAGACGGCAGTTTCGACTTTTCGGAAGCCAGACCCGAAGCCCCTGAGTTCTACCGGCTGCGCATTGCCAATCAGTTTATCTCACTGAGCGTGGACTCCACGGAGACCATCAGCGTGAAGGCGCAATATCCCAAGATGGCCGTGGACTATACCGTGGAAGGCTCTGAAAACTGCTCAACCATCAAGGAACTCTCGCTGAAAAACATAGGCCTCTACAACCAGATACTGGCTATCCAGCAGAACACGCAGATGGGTATCGAGGCTACACGCGACAGTATCAGCAAAGTGATTGAATCTTACAAGAATGACGTCAAGACCAATTACATCTTCAAGGCTCCGATGAAGGCCAGCAGCTATTTCGCCCTGTTCCAGACGCTGGGCAACATGCTCATCTTCAATCCCCGCGAGAATAAGGAAGACATCAAGGCCTTTGCTGCCGTGGCTACCTCATGGGACACCTATTATCCCAATGCCGTACGCGGTCAGAACCTGCACAATATTGCCCTTGAAGGCATGAAGAACGTGCGCATCATGGAGAACAAGCAAAACCTGCAGATTGATCCGAGCAAGATCAATACCTCAGGAGCACTCGACATCTCACTGGTGAACAACAAGGGACAGGTGAGTAAGCTGAGCGACCTGAAAGGCAAAGTGGTACTGCTCGACTTCCACGCCTTCGCTGCCAACGAGAGCACGGCACGCATCATGAAACTGCGCGAGATCTACAACAAGTACCATGCACAGGGACTGGAAATCTATCAGGTCAGCGTGGATCCCAATGAACACTTCTGGAAACAGCAGACGGCAGCCCTGCCGTGGGTTTGCGTACGCGACCCGCAAGGCATTGAATCCGGCCTGATGCAGACTTTCAACATCCAGGATATCCCTACCTTCTTCATCGTGGGGCGTGATAATTTGCTCCATAAGCGTGACGCACAGATCAAGGACCTGGATGCAGAGATTCAGAGTTTACTTTAACGATTAACGATATGGCAAGAGGCACACTGACATCATTTCTGCTGTTCAGTTTGCTTCTTGTGCTTTCTGCTACAGCAGAAGAAAAGACAGACAGCGCCCTCTTCACGCTCCGGCAGGTGAACGACACGCTCCACGTGCTGGAACTTAGGAGCAAGGGACAAGGAACAGAAAACGAGGAACAGGTAAGCAAATGGCCGCTGCCCTACCCCGTATACCAATTCCAGACAGGCGATGTGGACGGCGACGGAAAGACGGATGCCATGGTGGGTGTGATCAAAAGCACCCGCTATTTCCCTGAAAAAGGCCGGCGCCTGTTCATCTTCAAAAACTATGAGGGACATGTGAGGGCGCTTTGGCTGGGTTCGCGCCTAGGTGGTATCCTTCAGGATTTCCGTTATGTTGACGGTCTTATCCGCAGTCTGGAGACTACTACCGACAACCGCTACGTGGTAGCCGAGTATCAATGGGAGCACTTCGGAATGAGTTTCCGGCGGTTCTTAGCCAAAAACGTCAGCCGCGAAGAAGCCTTGCAAATATTCAACCAATGAACATTAACTATAAACATTCAATATTATGAGAAAAGCAATCCTATTAGCCCTTTTGCTCTTCACATTGGGAGCAAACGCACAGCAACTGAAGCCTTCACGCCTGAATGTGGAGAAACTCAACGGTAAGATAGATCTCAACCAGGATATTTCCGGTTACAGTCTCAGCGACCTGCGCATCCTGCGCAATGCTTTCTCTGCCCGCCAGGGCTACTGCTTCATGAATGCCGACCTGCGTGGTATCTTCAGCAGCACTTCCTGGTACAACACCGTACTGGAAAAACGCTTCTGGGACAGTGAGGAATACAAAGAAAACGGTGAGAAGAACACCAAGCCCAACAGCATGTCTCCTATCAGTTACACCAAGGAGGAACAGGCTTTCATGGCCAAACTGAAAGCACGCGAGGAAGAACTGAAAGCCAATAATTTCCCCGGAACTGCCGGACAACTGGTGAACATTGCCAATATCGTGAACCCCTTCCAGCTCTCCACCTTCGACCCGCGGCTGCAGAAAGCCCTCAGCCGTCAGGGATTTGCCATTGTGCCCGGAGAGGAAGACCAGCTGTTCCACGTCTACGAGCGCAACGACTATCACAACTTCCCCAATTTTGTGACAACCGACCTCTTCCTGCAGGCCTTCCACATGTATTTTGACTGTCTGCTGCGCGACGTGGAAGAACAGAAGATGCTTCCCGTGATGACCGAGTTCAGCAAGACGGCCTATCAGGAAATAAGCAAGATGGCCAGCCAGACCAAGAATCCCGACATGAAGGCTGCCGCCGAATACGACATGGCCTTCTTTGCCATTGCCCACACGCTGCTCACGGGTAAACAGACGCTGGCCTTCCCTGCCGCCTACAAAGCGTCAGCCGGAGTGGAAATCAAACATGTCAAGGATGCCGGCATCGAATATTCGGAGTTCCTGGGCTATACCCCTGAAAACGAAATGCCGAAATATTTCTATAGCACCTACCGCCCACGCGGCCATTACACGCGGTCGGAGAGTCTGAAACAGTACTTCATGGGAATGATGTGGCTGCAGAGCGCGCCCTTCGGCACGGACATGGAGCGCTATCTGAAGAGTGCCCTGCTCATCGCGGATGTCATCGGCAAGAACGACAAACTGCACCGGCTCTACGAAACCGTGAACCAGCCCATCACCTTCCTGATGGGGCAGACCGACAACGTTTCGCTGCTGCAGGTCTATCAGCTGATGAAGGAACAGAACCTGACGGTTGAGGAATGTCTCAAAAACAAGGCGAAACTTGCAAAAATCCGCAAATCCATCGAGGATTTGGACGGCAAGCAGACACGCATCAAACCCAAGAACCTTATATCCAGTGCGGTGAAGCTGAACGTGATTCCTCAGCGCTATCAACCCGATGCCGAGGTGCTGCAGGAGATGGTCGACTATGACAACAAGCCGACGCTGCGCCCCGAGCCTACCGGTCTTGACGTGCTGGCAGCCATCGGCATCCAGTCGGCCGAGCGCATCCTACTGAAAGAACTCAACGAACAGGGACGCTGGAACAAGTATGGGGAGAACCTGCAGCGCATGAAACAGCGCATGAAGGAGATTGACTGGAACTGCTGCGTGGCCAACCGCTGGATAGCCTCCACCAAGGACATTAACGCCGTCCCGGAGGGTGCACCTTATTTTATGAAGACACCGCAATGGGACAAGAAATCGCTCAACAGCGCCCTGGCCTCATGGGCAGAACTGAAGCACGACGCCATCCTCTATGCCAAGCAGCCGTTCGGTGCCGAATGTGGCGGCTATGGCATACCGGAGCCCATCACCCGCGGATATGTGGAGCCGAACATTGCCTACTGGACGAAGGCCCTTGAACTGATTGACGCCACCAATTCGCTGCTCCAGAAATACGACCTCACCACCGAGAAGAGCAAGAGCTGCACCGAGGAACTGCGCGACAAGGCTGAGTTCCTGCTCAACTGCAGCAAGAAGGAACTGGCCGGAAAGCGCCTCAGCGACGAGGAATACAGTCAGGTGGAAAGCATCGGCTCTGCCTTCGAATACATCACGCTGCACCTCATCCAGCAGCCCGACCAATATCTGCAAGGGTGGAATGACGTAGAGGGTGCCGACAAGAAAATCGCCCTGGTGGCCGATGTATATACGGCCAATGCATTCAACAACCCAAATCCGGCTGTAGTCTATGAGGCCGTCGGTCCTGCCCACGAGATTTACGTAGTCGTTGAGATTGAAGGTTACCTGTATCTCACCCGTGGCGCCGTCTTCTCCTACCGTGAATTCCATGAAGCCCTCGATGCTCCGCGCATGACCGACGAGGAATGGCAGGAGCAGTTGCAGACCAAGCCCAACAAGGGCATCCCCGAGTGGATGAAGGAAATCATCGTGCCGCTCAACGGAAAATCGCTCGACAACGAGAAGATTTTCTATAGTTCCGGTTGCTAACTTATTTAGTCGCCTTCGGCGAGAACCAACGGTCGCTGGCCGAAGGGAAAAGCAAATCTCACAAATCTATAAAAAAATATTTTGTTTGATTTTGTATAATTTTTGTGAGATTTCTGCCCGAAGGGCACTAATAGATGAAGAGTGAAGAATCATTTTTCGACATATTGCTTATCGGCTGTTATAACGATACTCGTATTCGCAGCCACGATATCCGTCTCAAATAAGGCGGCAGCTGATTCTTCACTCTTCACTCTTAACTCTTCACTTAACACCGACACCGTAGAGGTGCTCTTTACCGGCGACATCCTGCTCGACCGCGGCGTCAGACAGCGCATTGAACATATCGGCATCGAGCGCCTTTTCTCGAAAGGCATCGATTCGCTGTTCCGTCAGTCTGATTACGTGGTGGGCAACCTGGAATGCCCTGCTACCAAGATCATCCAGCCGAACTTCAAGAAATTTGTATTCCGCGCTGAGCCGGAATGGCTCTCTATGCTCCGCGAACATCACGTCACCCATCTCAACCTAGCCAACAATCACAGCATCGACCAGGGACGTGCGGGACTTGTGGACACCTGGCAGAATATCCGCAAGGCCGGAATGACGCCCGTAGGGGCGGGCAATAACTTGGAAGAAGCCACCCAGCCCGTACTTATCTGCAATCATCCCCGTCCCGTATGGCTGTTTGCCTCGCTGCGGCTGACGCTCGAAAACTATTCCTTCCTGCCCGACAAGCCCTGTGTCAGTCAGGAAAGCGTCGATTCCCTTTGCCAGCGAATCATCCGCCTGCGCCAGTCACAGCCCGAAGCCTATATCATCGTCAGCTTTCACTGGGGAGGGGAACACACCTTGAAACCCGTTCCCCAGCAGCGCAAGGAAGCCCGCCAACTGATTGATGCAGGTGCCGACATCCTCATCTGCCATCACACCCATACCCTGCAGACCATCGAGGACTACAACGGCCACCGCATCTACTACAGCATCGGCAATTTCATCTTCGACCAGCAGCGCCCCATCAACACCCGCGCCTGCATGGTCCGTCTGAAAATCACACGAGAATCATCCCAGGTTGAGACGATTCCCGTTGAAATCCGCAAATGCGTACCGTATCTTAAATGATAAACTCTTTCCCTTTGGTGATTACGGGAATTCTTAAAAATATATCAGTTCGGGTATAAAACAAAAGATTACATTAAAAAATATACCCGTTTTGGTATATTATTAAAAAAAAAGTATAACTTTGTACCCGTTAAGGTATAATAGTTATGACTTTATCAGAGCATATTAAACAGAAACGCAAGAAAAATGGCCTTTCTCAAGTAGAGTTGGCTGAAAGGGCCGGAGTGGGATTAAGGTTTGTGAGGGATCTCGAACAAGGGAAACAAACTTTGCGAATGGATAAGGTCAATGATGTGCTGGCCTTGTTTGGCGAACGTCTGGGACCTATTAAAACTGAAATCGTATGAAACAGGCCGGTATATATGTTAACGATAAATATTGTGGACTGCTCACGGAAGACGAGGAAGGTTTCCACTTTGCCTACGACAAGGAATATCTTGCGCGTCAGGATGCAGCCCCGGTAAGTCCCACAATGCCCTTAACTAAGCAGCAATACGACAAGGAAATGATGTTCCCGGTCTTCGACGGACTCATTCCGGAAGGATGGCTTTTGGATATTGCCTCCTCATCCTGGAAAATTGATCCACGAGATAGGATGTCGCTATTGATGACGTGTTGCAAAGACTGTATTGGAAATATTAGCGTTAAACCTTTGGAAAATGAGTAAGTGTCTATATTGCTATCAGGAATTGGATGAAGGACAGGTGGACTTCCATCCCAGTTGTGCCCGCAAGTTTTTTGGCAACGACACGCCTCCCATTCTTCCATATACACGCGACAACATGACGGAACTGGCCAAACAAGTGATTCGCACCAGCACGTCGGTCACAGGCGTACAGGCCAAGATGTCGCTTGACGTGAACCGTGGCAGTAAAAATGAACCTGCCAGATTTACCATCGTAGGACTTTGGGGTAAGTATATCTTCAAACCGCAAAGCGCTAAATACCCCAATCTTCCCGAATTGGAAGACCTCACGATGAAAATGGCTGAAATAGCGCATATCCGCACTGCCCGCCATACACTTATCCGACTGGCCGATGGTGAACTGGGGTATCTGACCCTCAGAATGGATCGTGGAAGGAAAGGCGAAAAAATATCCATGCTGGATATGTGCCAACTTACTAATCGCCTCACAGAACATAAATACTATGGCACCTATCAGCAGTTGGCTGAAACGATCAAAAAATACTCCTCGGCTCCGATGCTGGATGTTCAGCGGTTTTGGGAAATCGTTCTGTTCTCTTGGATGACAGGCAATTCAGATATGCACTGCAAGAATTTCTCCCTGATAGATTCTGGGAACGGCGAGTACGTATTGTCGCCAGCTTACGATTTGCTGGCAGTACTACTGGCCGACCCTCAAGACCCCGAAGAGATGGCTATGAGTTTTTCACTTGGCGGTAAGAAGAATGGATTCAACCGCAATACTTTCATGTCGGCATTCACCCAGAGCGGAATTCCTGCTACTGTTGCGGACAGAATGATAAACCGAATGGCTGGCTACCTCCCCGACTGGAAAAGACTCATCAGCCATTCATTCCTCTCGGAGAAGATGCAAATAGCCTATTGCTCTTTACTCGACAAAAGGAGAGAAGCTCTGGAAATCCTGTAGAACCCCTGATCGCGTGTCCAGGTTGAGACGATTCCCGTGGAAATCCGCAAATGTGTACCGTATCTATTGGAGAATTGTGAATGAAGAATGGAAAATTATGTGAATATTTGGAGGATATAGAAATAAGTTGTATTTTTGCAAGCAGCAACAAGACCTGACGAAAATGAACCGTCCCTCGTTCATCTGGCATAACGATTAATTCTTCACCTGTCATATATTCAAAAGAAAGGAGCAAGACATGGATACCTTTTTCTCATTGATAAAAGAAATAATTAAACACCATAAGTTTGGAGTGTTTCTTTACATACTGGCCCTCTTATTTGCTTATCATACGATTAAAAATGATGAAGCATTGCAGAATGACAAAGAATATTGGGTGAAACATTATCGCGAGTTAGAATATCACGTTCGTGTTACAGATTACAGTGACTGGATGGGGGATTTGGATGTGTATGGGTATGGAAGCGAAGGGAAGAAAGTCTATTATTGCATTCCTAGAGATTATCGTGTCGTGTCGAAAGGATTTGAAGAAGGCGACAGTATCGCCAAGGAATACGGAAGTTTAGAACTCAAAGTAATACGAAAAGATACAGAAATAGTGCTACTACCTGATGCCCCTGATTTATTAGAATATATTATGGATAATG
>R23__coassemble_433_pt1 | contig 28366 bp, 27 predicted proteins | sample R23__metabat2_high_PE_035 | metagenome-assembled genome bin R23
TTGCTCAGGAACTTATAAAAATAGTTAAACTAAAGTGCTGCGGAATTAAGGTATTAGAGAAAAAGCAATCGATCGTCTTTTGGCCTGTGGCGTAAAGCCATCTGTACAACGCGTAGAGATTATGGCATATTTGATGACTCATTTTACTCATCCTACGGTTGAGGAGGTCTATAAGGCTTTGTGCCCTAAAATCAAGACGCTGAGTCGTACGACTGTTTACAATACGCTTCGCTTATTCTCTGAGCGTAATGCTGCCCTGATGATTACAATTGACGAGCATCGTGTATGCTATGATGGTGACACGCATCCCCATGTGCATTTCTATTGCAAGGAGTGCGGTCGTGTGCTTGACTTTATGGAAGAACCTGCTCCTATTCTTACTCAGCAACGTGAAATACAGGGGAATCTCGTTGATGAAATGCAACTATATTATAAAGGTGTATGTGCTGAGTGTATGGCAGCCAAAAAAGAACAGAAAGTTGGATAGTAAAGACGCGAACAAATAACATATTTAATTAACTTATTACTAAAGCATTATGAAGAAGAAATTTATTTGCACTGTTTGTGGTTATATCCACGAGGGTCCAGAACCCCCAGAGAAATGTCCGGTTTGTAAAGTTCCCGCCAGTAAGTTCAAGGAGATTACTGAAGAGGAAATGGAGTATGCTACCGTTCATAAGATTGGTGACGGCAAGCCCGAAGGCGTGAGCGAAGAGATGATTGAGGATTTACGCAATCACTTTAATGGCGAATGCGGTGAGGTTGGCATGTATCTGGCTATGAGCCGTCAGGCTGACCGTGAAGGTTATCCCGAAATTGCCGAGGCCTTCAAGCGCTATGCTTTCGAAGAGGCAGAACATGCTTCTAAGTTTGCTGAGTTGCTTGGTGAGTGTGTTTGGGATACCAAGACTAATCTCGAGAAGCGTGCGGCTGCTGAGGCAGGTGCTTGCGAGGATAAGTTCCGCATTGCCAAGAATGCCAAGGCTGCCGGCTTTGATGCCATCCATGACACTGTTCACGAGATGGCTAAGGACGAAGCCCGTCATGGTGCCGGATTTGCCGGTTTGTTGAAGCGCTATTTCAACAAATAAAGTGTGAAGAGAATATTGTTTCCAATCATTTTAATTCTGTCTGTGTTTGCTCCCTTGCAGGCACAGACAGATTCTTTATTAGCCATCTCGTCTGATACTCATAAACATTGGCTATCACTTGTGCGTGAGAATCGCCAGATTTCATTCAATGCGGAAATCCCACCGGGTAATTACAGTGGTATTACGCCAATAGGGAGCGGTCTTTACGCCGTCGTGGATGATAAGATGCAGGATGGCTTCTATGTCTTTAGTCTTAAGTTTAATCAGCGTGGAGAGCTTACTTCAGTATATAATGTAGGGTTTCTTGAGAGTGGTAATGCAAATCGCGATGCAGAGGGAATAGTATTCGTGCCTTCAACAAAGACTATCTTTACTAGTGGCGAGAAACATAATGACGTGCTTGAGTATGGGTTAGACGGAAAACCTACTTTTCGGAAATTGAAAATACCGGATGTGTTCAAGAAGGCTAAGCCTAACCGTGGTCTTGAAGCATTGGCATATAATGCGAATACGCATCTTTTCTGGACTACTACGGAATCTCCGTTAAAAGAGGATTCAACACTTCGTTTACAGAGTTTCGGAGATGATCTGCAGCCTCGAGAATCGTTTTCCTACCGTTTGGATGACCCTGATTCAACATTTACCGGTAATCGAGTGCATGGTGTAAGTGCGATGGCTGCTCTGGATGATGGCTCGCTTCTAATTCTTGAAAGGGAAGCGCTAACCACCAAAGAGAAGTTAGGCTCGTGTGTGAAATGTAAAATCTATCAGGTCAATCCCTGGAATTCATCAGACAAACACCTCGTTCACGAATGGAAAACATCGATATCCCTTTTCCATCAAGACTATGCCAACTATGAGGGAATGTGTCTTGGGCCTAAGCTTGAAGATGGCTCACAAGTAATACTTCTAATATCCGATTCTCAGAATAGATATTCAGGATTCCTTAGTGATTGGTTCAAGACATTAATCGTGAAATAGAAAAAAGACGAATCAGAGAGATTCGTCTTCAGGTCTAGGGATATTACGGGTAACTGCATGGCCCCTTTTGCGGAGCCATGCTGCTTTTCTTTTCTCGTAATCTTCCTGGTGAGATTCTAGATAACCGTCTGCCATCTGTCTATTTGCTGGAGAATTTACTGTAGATGACACTTAACTTAATGTCCCCGTTAGGATTCTCCGAACCACCTACCAGGCGCGTACTTGAAAGAGTCATCTGATGATTCATCTTGTAGGTGCTGGTTGTACTGCTGGTGGAAGTGCTTGAGTATTCAACAGGAATGATGACAACCTTGTTCCAGTCCTCTGAATAATTGCCTTTCATTTTCTTGTCATACATACGTCGTACCAATTCAGAGATATTGCTATATGTGTATGTGTTGCCACTGATGCCTGAAAGGAATGATGTCTTGTTGTCTATAGTCTTGTTGCTTTCAAAAAAAGTTGCCAGGCTGTCCTTCGGAATCATCAGAAGAGATGTAGCGTTATCAAGACTGTAATCCTTCTGTACTTTGTTGTTGAGCTTCGTAAGTGATACCTTTACCGTGTTGAGCGTGTCATTTTCATGACCTTTCATGATATCGTCTACGGGAATGGTCATTTCGGTGAAGATACCGGCAGGTGTCTTCAGGTAAGTGCAAGTGTTGTCTTCAAGGAGTTCATCCACCTTGTTGTCGTTAGTGATCGTTGAATGTTGCATCACTTCTTCCGTACCGGCGAAAGGAATGACCAGAGTGGCACCATCGTTAGCAACACCACGGTAGTAGACATTCATGTTTGTGGCATATATGTACGCCATACTTCCTGTGCCGGATTCTGACTTCAGGTAAAAACCGGGGCAGATATGATTGGCGAAAGTCAGCGAATTTGCAAAATACTCCGGATGCTCGTAGTAGTTCCGGAGGATAAACGTAGCATAGTTTGGATAGGTATTCCCATTCTTGTCTGTATAGGGACCCGTTATCTTGATACGGATATTGTTCGCGTGATTGGTGGCTTCCCGTTCTGCCTTTGAGATGGTGAGATCCCATAGGGTATAGGTCTTGCCTATCTTGATGGCGTTCTCATCTGTTCTTACATAACCTTCCTTCATCGGGTCGAAGTCGGTATAGTATTTTCCGTCTTCCTGAAGAGGCTTGGCTAATTCGTAGAGGGTGGCTTTCATGGTTGCCAAAGAGTCACCTTCAAAATCTGCAAAATAGAATCTTATGTCACAGGAATCAGACAGGATTTCCCCGTTATTCTTAAAATAATAAAGGTCTTCTTTACTGGGTATGTTCAGATTGCTGAGCACGTGGAATTTGGTGGTAATGTCACCAGTGATTAAGCTGCCCGTTTCGGGGTCTTTCATCCGGCCTAAGTTTCCGGTAGCTGTTCTTGAAAGCACAGGGCCAGCCTTGATGGATCTTGTTGACACGTTGAAGGTGTCAGTATAGATTCTTACTTGATCCATGTTATCCGTGAGTGTTTGTCCAATCGTATCGGTGTTGTCATTACATGAAACAGCCACCATAGACAGTAGCAGCGCACAGGCTGCCATACTTTTCAGTTTCATTATCGATTAATCTTGTATGTAATGATGAATGATTTCTTGGGATGTTTATTCTTCCTCTCCCAATATCTGTTTATAGAATTGATTGTAGGCATCGCCGAAATTCTCAGCTCCGGGATATTTCAGGAGGGGCAGATTCTGGTCAGTTGCATATTTCAGCAGTTCTGCATTCACTTCGCTTCCTGCCTCCACGATACCGTCGCTATAGTCAATGGCCAACTTGCCCAGTTCGATGAAGTCAAATTTCTTGTTATACTTGTCGAGCAGCTTCATCTTGGCGTCTTTGTATTCGATGCCTTTCTTGAAGCCTTCGCCCAATTCGTTCTTGAGCTCTTTGCTGAACAGAGAGGTGATGACCTTGGTGTTTGCAAACGAAGGCTCTTCCTGATAGGCTGTCTTTACATAGAGTGGAATAATCGCACTCATCCATCCCTGACAGTGGATAATGTCAGGAGCCCAACGGAGTTTCTTTACGGTCTCCAGAACACCACGCGCAAAGAACACAGCACGTTCACCGTTGTCTGCATATTCCTCACCGTTTTCATCGGTTTCCATCTGACGCTTCGTGAAATAATCGTCATTGTCGATGAAATAAACCTGTATGCGAGTCTGAGGAATAGAAGCTACCTTGATGATCAACGGATGATCGGTTTCGTCGATAATCAGCATCATTCTTGACAGGCGAATCACTTCGTGCAGCTGCCCTTTGCGTTCGTTGATGGTTCCCCACTTGGGCATGAACGTTCTTATCTCGTATCCCTTTTCCTGAATGGCCTGTGGGAGGTTCTTTCCGAGAAGTGAAAGTTCGCTTTCGGGTACGTATGGTATGATTTCCTGGTTAATGAATAATACTTTCTTTGCTGCCATAGAATATAAAATTTGTATGCAAAGGTACAAAAAAAAATGCAGAAAACAATTAGTTTTTGTTTTATTAAGACGATATTTGGCATATTTTAAAAATAATCTTTGCATATTTCACAAATTCTTTGTTACTTTGCACCCGATTTACAGCACAATAAGTATAGAAATGAAGGTATTTCAAACGATTGTTGAACTCCAGAACGAACTCTTCGCTGTTCGTAAGGAAGGTAAAGAGATTGGACTTGTGCCCACAATGGGTGCTTTGCATGAAGGACACGCCTCGCTTGTTGAGCGTAGCGTGAAAGAAAATGGTGTGACTGTGGTCAGTGTATTCCTGAATCCTACTCAGTTTAATGACAAAGGTGATCTTGAGCGTTATCCGCGAACTTTGGATGCAGATTGCAAACTGCTTGAGAGTGTTGGGGCTGACTATGTATTCGCCCCATCTGTCAGCGAAATGTATCCTACTCCTGACACTCGTCATTTTGAGTATCCCCCTGTTTCTACCGTGATGGAAGGAGCTAAGCGCCCCGGTCATTTCAATGGCGTATGCCAGGTGGTCAGCCGCTTGTTCTATATTACGCGTCCTGATCGTGCCTATTTCGGCGAGAAAGATTGGCAGCAGATAGCTGTCATCAAGGCCATGGTCAGCAATCTGGGACTTAACGTCCAGATAGTGGAGTGTCCCATTGTGCGTGAGAAAGACGGATTGGCAAAGTCTTCCCGTAACACATTGCTCTCTCCTGATGAGCGTGCCATTGCTCCAAAGATTTATGAAGCCTTGAAGAAGAGTGTCACATATGCGAAAAAGCATACGCTGAAAGAGACTCACGAGAAGGTTGTCAACGACATCAATGCTGTTGACGGACTCGAAGTGGAGTATTTCTCAATTGTTGACGGCAATACTCTCCTTGATCTTGATAATTGGGAGGATTCGCCCTATGTGGTAGGCTGTATTACGGTCTATTGTGGCAAGACTCCTATCCGCCTTATCGATCATATCAAATACAAATCGTAACTTGATAATCGCAGCTGAAAAATGATGATAGAAGTCATGAAAAGTAAGCTTCACTGTGTGAAGATTACGGAAGCCAATCTGAATTACATGGGTAGCGTCACTATCGATGAAGACCTGATGGATGCTGCCGGATTGATTGCCGGCGAGAAAGTTCAGATTGTAAACAACAATAACGGTGAGCGTATTGACACCTATATCATAAAAGGTGAGCGCGGCTCCGGTTGTATTTGTCTCAATGGAGCCGCTGCCCGTAAGTGTATCGTAGGCGATACGGTCATCATTATCGGCTACGCCCTGATGGACTTTGAAGAAGCTAAGACTTTCAAGCCGAAATTGGTCTTCCCCAAAGAGGGCAATAGGCTCAAATAATTCCGAACGCCACGTCCATCATGTGCGTGAAACTGTTCTGACGTTGTTCGGCCGTCGTAGCCTCACCTGTAACAAGAGAATCGCTGATTGTGCAAAGGCACAAAGCGCGTCCCCCATAGCGTGCCGCATTCATGTAGAGTGCGGCACTTTCCATTTCTACGGCCAGTACGCCCATTTTCTGCCATTGTGCCGTAGCACCGCTATTCTCATCGTAGAAAATATCTGACGAATAGATATTGCCGACCTTGTAGGTGTATCCAAGTTCCTCCGCCTTCTCCACTGCTGCTCTCAGCAGATCGAAGTCGGCAATAGGAGCGAATGTTCCAGACAATTGGAACTGTGAGGCATAATTACTATTTGTGCAAGCACCTTGTGCCAGCATCAGGTCGCCGATATGGAGGTCGGGATTCATGGAGCCGGCAGAGCCCACACGGATGATTTTCTTCACTCCGTAGAAGTTGAAAAGTTCATACGAATAGATAGCCATTGAGGGAACTCCCATGCCATGGCCCATTACGGAAACTCGCTTGCCCTTGTAAGTACCTGTAAAGCCGAGCATTCCGCGCACCTTATTGAAAAGAACGGGATTATCAAGGAAATGCTCAGCCATGAACTGTGCTCTCAATGGGTCGCCCGACATGATGACGGTTTCTGCAATCTCGCCATATTTGGCTCCGATATGCGGGGTTGGTGTTTTGTCTGTCATAATCTTAGTTTTTTTTGTTTACATGATACTTTTTGCAAAGATACACATTTTATTTATTTATTTTGTCAATATTCTTGAATATCTTTCTGAAAACTTCTCATGCCAAACTTCTGACCATTGGAAGCCTTGCTTCCACCCATTAGAAGCATCGTTTCCAACCATCAGAAGCAATGATTCCAACCATTGGAAACAAAGCATGTAAATATTAACGATAAATACAGTGTTGTTTTCGTCTTTTTGAGGCTAATTCTGTAGGGAAAATGTTCACTTTTTATGTTTAAAAGTTTTGTTGATATGGAAATAAGTAGTATATTTGCATTCTTGAAATAGGGACAATGACAAGATGGACAATAGAACGAAAGACATCCAGAAAATAACACTATGGGGAGCGTTTTGCAATATAGCGCTCACCATCGTCAAGTTCGTTGCCGGCATATTGGGTGGCAGTACAGCCATGTTGGCTGATGCCGTTCATTCAGCATCCGATCTTGTTACCGACATTATTGTCATTGTATTTACCCGTATTTCTGGCAAAGGGAAAGACAAAGGACATGATTACGGTCATGGCAAGTTTGAGACGCTTGCCACGGTTGTCGTAAGTCTTATGCTCCTTGTGGTAGGTGCTGAAATGATTAAGTCCTCTTATCAGCAGATCCGAAGTGCTGTGGAAGGCAATCCGCTGCCTGCTCCTGAAATGATAGCCCTATGGGCTGCCGTCATTTCTATTATTAGCAAGGAATTCCTTTACAAATGGACAGTCAAGGTGGGTAAAAGGCTTTCCTCTCCTGTGGTCATAGCAAATGCCTGGCATCATCGTACGGATGCACTCTCTTCCGTAGGTTCTCTTGTAGGTATTGCCGGAGCCATAGCATTGGGTGGAGAATGGACAATCCTTGATCCTCTGGTAGGAGCTGTAATCAGTATTGTAATTATCGTTATGGCCGTGAAGATGTCAATTCCCGCTCTTGCAGAACTCACAGAGGCATCACTTCCTGAAAAGACAGAACAGAAGATGCTTGAAATCATACGTTCCGTGGAGGGCGTAAGGGGCGTCCATGAACTGAAAACCCGTCTTTGTGGTCACTATTGCATCGCGGATTTCCATATTGTTGTTGACCCTGAGACAACTATACTTGAGTCGCACGAAACAACCGTTATCATCGAGCGGAAGTTGCGTGAAGAGTTTGGAGAGGAGACACAGATAAACATTCATGTAGAACCGTCTGACGATTCATTATAGATAAAAATGACTAGTTAATCATCATAAGTAAAGAATACTACAATGAAAAAGACTATCTTAATGGCTATGGCCGTAATTCTTTCATCAGCCGCCTATGCGCAACATTTCAAGCGTTCGGGCTCTTCGGCAAGTGATGTTACCCCGAAAGGTTGGCAAATCAACCATGAGCCCACCGGTGACCTCAACAAGGACGGCATCAAAGACCTGGTCATTATGGCCACGCCCGACAGCACCGAACATATCGTTACCCGTACGGATGGCTCTGTTTACAACAACAACCAGCCTGTTTTGGCCATCTACTGGGGAACGGCCGACGGCAAATTCAATCTCTTCAAGGAATACCCTAAGGAACTACCGATTCTTGACGACGACTTGATGACCATGGAAGGACTGATGATGGAAAACACCAACAAGGTGACCATCACCGACCGAGGTGTGCTCAAAATTGAGAACTATTCGGATCAGGCAGGCTCCATTGTAATGAACATAGAAGAACTTTACCGCTATCAGAATGGTGACTTCGAACTCATCGGCAAGCTGGATAGCGACTATGATCGCGATACACAGTCGTTTGATGAGGCGTCTTACAACTATTCCACCGGCAAGGTGAAATACACGAAATCCTATATGGACGGTAGGGACGACGAGGTGAGTTGGGGCACATGCCCGAAGTTTCCAAAGAAAAAACTTGGTCAGTAGTGAGATACTTTATTCATTTTGCCTACGACGGCACCAACTATCACGGGTGGCAGATACAACCAGATGCGAACTCCGTTCAGGAAGAGTTGCAGAAGGCATTGTCTGTCTTGCTCCGGCATGATGTGGAAATTGTAGGGGCAGGTCGTACGGATGCAGGTGTCCATGCCCGCCAGATGGTAGCTCATTTTGAATGGGACGGACAGCTGGATTGCCAGCAGACGGCTTACCGACTAGGGCGGATGTTGCCAAGAGATATTGCCATTTATCGTATGGAACCGGTTGCAGATGATATGCATGCCCGTTTCTCCGCTGTCCGCCGCACCTATCATTATTATCTCCATACTGAGCGGGATCCTTTTTGCCGTCAGTATTCTTGTGAGTTACATTACGATCTCGATTTCGAACGTATGAATGAAGCCGGCCGCATACTTTGTACATACGAAGATTTTGGGGCTTTCTGCAAATCGCATTCCGACGTGAAGACCACTTTATGCAAAGTTTCGGAGGCTCACTGGATTCAGGTAGATTCCACCCATTGGTATTTCCGCATTTCAGCTAACAGGTTCCTGCGCAATATGGTGAGGGCAGTCGTCGGAACAATGATCGATGTCGGACGAGGCAGAATCACGCTTGATGATTTCCGAAAGATAGTGGAGGGGAAACAGCGTACGCAAGCAGGTGAGTCTATGCCTGCCCATGCTCTTTTCCTCGAAGAGATAGAATACTGAAATTATCTTAGCCATAATTAGCAAAATAGTACAAGTTGGCTTAAAAGTTTAGCAATAATTTTGTGGTTTGCCCGAAATGTTGTACTTTTGTAACCGAAATTTAAATGATTATGGCACGTAACATCTTCAAAGGTTTAGGTATTGCGCTGGTAACCCCCTTTACGGCTAGTGGAGCCGTGGATTATGCAGCACTTAAAAGGCTTGTTCAATTTCAACTGGATAACGGTGCGGATTTCCTCTGTATTTTGGCTACTACGGGTGAGACTCCTACGCTGACGACTGAGGAAAAGACAAACGTAAAGAATCTTGTTATTGAATTGGTGAAAGGCCGAGTACCCATACTGATGGGATGTGGGGGCAATAATACGGCAGCTGTGGTGGAAGAACTTCGCACGGCTGACTGGCATGGGATTGATGGCGTACTCTCGGTATGTCCATATTACAACAAGCCATCACAAGAGGGTCTTTATCAGCATTTCAAGGCTATTGCCTCTGCCACTTCTCTTCCTGTAGTGCTCTATAATGTACCAGGCCGTACAGGCATAAACATGAAGGCCGAGACTACCGTCCGTCTGGCCCGTGATTTCCATAATATAGTTGCCATCAAGGAGGCAAGTGGTTCTCTCGAACAGGTGGATGAGATTCTGAAGAATGCGCCGAAAGACTTTGCCGTTATCAGTGGTGACGATGCGCTTACTTATCCGATGGTTGCTTGTGGAGCAGTGGGTGTTATCTCCGTGATAGGCAATGCCCTGCCTCGTGAGTTCTCTAAGATGTTACGTCTGGAATTCAACAACGAGTTTGCTGCCGCGCGGAAGATTCATCATAAATTCACCGATCTTTTTTCTTTGCTCTTCGTTGACGGTAACCCTGCCGGTGTGAAGGCGATGCTATCGGAGATGGGATTCATTGAGAACGTGCTCAGGCTTCCGTTGGTTCCCACTAGACTTACGACCAAGCAGCGCATATCCGAAATCTTAAAGGAACTATAAGCTATGGATGAAAGGAGAATAATTCACGAGATAACTCCGTTGATGGGTAAGGACGTGTTGTATATTGCAGACCGTCACAAGAAAGAGTTTACCTATCCCATACATAACCATGAGGTTTTCGAGCTGAACTTCGTGGAACATGCTGCTGGCGTACGCCGTATAGTGGGCGACAGTAATGAGATTATCGGTGAATATGACTTGGTGCTGATTACTTCTCCAGATCTGGAACATGTATGGGAGCAGAACACTTGTACAAGTGAGGATATCCGTGAGGTTACCGTTCAGTTTGATCTTGGCATGAGTGAGGATTCCCTTTTCGGACGCAATCCGTTTATATCTGTCCGTAAGATGATGAACGAGGCTCGTAAGGGTATCAGCTTTCCCCTCAGCGCCATCATGAAGGTTTACAAGGAGATAGATACTCTTTCTTCCATTCAGGACGGATTCTATGCCGTTATGCAGTTCATGACGATTCTCTACGAATTGTCTAAGTGTGAAGGTATTCGCACCCTGGCCAGTACGAGTTATGCAAAGGTTGCCGTGCAGGACGATTCCCGTCGTATCCTGAAGGTCAAGAATTTCATAGCCCAGAACTATATGGATGAACTCCGCCTGAACCAGCTGGCTGATATCGCCGGGATGAGTCCTTCGGCGTTTAGCCGGTTCTTCAAACTCCATACAGGCCGTAACCTTTCCGATTACATTATTGACATCAGGTTGGGCTATGCTGCCCGCCTGCTTGTGGATACAAGCCGGAGTGTGTCGGAAATCTCATTCGACTGCGGCTTCAATAACCTAAGCAACTTCAACCGTATCTTCAAGCGCAAGAAGTCTTGTTCTCCTACGGAGTTCCGTGAAAACTATCACAAGACGCGTATTATCGTATAACAATCATATTATGAAACATTCTTTTTTGTTAATGGCGTTGCTGTTGGCTTCTGTGTCAATGGCAAAGAAATACAACGTAGTTTCACCCGACGGTAAACTGAAGGTTACTGTTAATGACCGTCAGGGGCTTCATTGGCAGATTACGCATGGCGGGACAGCTGTGCTGCTATCTTCCAACATGGGATTGGAGGCTCAACAGACAAAGGTCTTAAAGGCGTCAAAAGGTAAGATTAATCAGACCATTTCCACGCCATTTTACAAGAAAGCATCTGTAAAGGATGAATGTAATTTGCTGACGTTGAAATTGAAGGATTTCGACCTTGAAATACGTGCATACAATATCGGTGCTGCCTATCGTTTTGTCTATCGCGGCAACCATCCATTTGATATAAATAAGGAGTCGAGCAAGTTTTGTTTTGCAGATGACTATCAGGCATTTGTACCCTACGTCAACGATAATCGTGGAGGTGAACGATATTGCTTTTCATTTGAATCATATTATGATGAGCAACGGTTGTCGGAAATGTATGCCGATTCCATTGCCATTACTCCGCTTGCCGTGTGCCTGCCTGAGGGAAAGAAAGCCGTAATCATTGAGACTGGCGTGGAGAACTATCCGGGTATGTTTCTGAAGAAAGGTGATGGCAACACCTTGTTAACTGAGTTTGCACCCGTTCCCATAGCTGAAGAGGTGGGCGGGTTCGACCGATTGAATCTTGTTCCCACGAAACGTGCACCTTATATAGCCCGTTTGGAAGGTCCTCAAGCATTGCCTTGGAGAATAGTCTTGGTAACCGAAAAAGACAGCCAGTTGCTGAATTGCGACATGGGGCAATTGCTGGCTCCCGAATGCAGACTGAATGATATTTCGTGGATTAAGCCCGGAAAAGTGGCTTGGGATTGGTGGAATAACTGGAATCTTACGGGGGTGCCGTTCCATGCTGGTGTAAATACCGACACCTATAAGTATTATATTGATTTTGCCAAGAAGTACGCTTTGGAGTACGTTATCATCGACGAGGGCTGGAGCGGAAAGGAGAGTCTGTTAGAGAATCTGAATCAGGATATTGATGTGCCTGCTGTCATTGCTTATGCCCGTCAGCAGGGAGTACGCATCATCCTCTGGGCTTCATGGAGGAGTTTACTCAATAATACCGAAAAGGTGATGAAACACTATGCCGATATGGGCGTCAGCGGGTTTAAGGTGGACTTCTTTGACCGTGATGATCAACGTGTCATCCGCTCTAGTTATGAGATTGCCGCTATGGCCGCAAAGTATCACCTTCTTGTAGATTACCACGGGCTGAAGCCTTCGGGCATTCAACGTGCCTATCCAAACGTTGTAAACTTCGAAGGAGTGAAGGGGTTGGAAAATTCAAAATGGGAGCAACGAACAGCCAATGGTCCGATACATGATCAGCCGCGCTATGACTGTACTATCCCATATCTCCGTGCACTTCCGGGACCGATGGACTACACCCCAGGAGCTATGCTTAATGCAACAAAGGGTAACTTCTTCGGAAACAATAACAATCCGATGAGCCAAGGAACACGCGTTCATCAAATGGCTATGTACACACTTTTTGAAGCACCTTTACAGATGATGGCAGATAGTCCTTCAAAGTATTTGCAGAATCCGGAATGCGCAGCTTTTATCGCAAACATTCCCACAACATTTGATGAGACTGTCGTCTTGGGCGGTGAAATGGGAGAGTGGCTGGCACTGGCACGTAGAAAAGGAAACACATGGTATGTGGCTGCCATGAACAACTGGACACCTCGAGACCTTCAACTAGACCTCTCTTTCCTAAATGGCCGCAAGGCTCGTGTCTTTGCTGATGGAATCAATGCAGACCGTGAAGCTACTGATTGGCAAGGTTACGAACAGACTCTTGATGGCAGTCCTGTGAACGTCCATCTTGCACCTGCTGGTGGTTGGACGGCTATTATTGAGAACTAAAGGAAAAAATATATGTTTTTCTTTTGTTTGTCGAAAAAAAACACTACCTTTGTGGGTGAAAAATGAAAACTACAAAAGAAACAATGAAACAGACAATTCTCGTAACAGGTGGTACAGGCTTTATTGGAAGCCACACATCGGTTGAACTTATTGAAGCCGGCTATCAGGTGGTTATCGTTGATAACTTGAGCAACTCGAAAGCCGATAGTATTGACGGCATAGAGCGAATTACGGGCATCCGTCCTGCTTTTGAACAAGTGGATTGCTGCGACAAAGAGGCTCTCGAGTCTGTTTTCCAAAAATATCCTGCTATTGAAGGCATTATCCACTTTGCCGCGTCAAAAGCCGTTGGTGAGAGTGTGGAGAAGCCCTTGATGTATTATCGCAATAACATTACGTCGTTGTTGAACTTGTTGGAACTGATGCCAAAATATGATGTAAAGGGTATTATTTTCTCCTCGTCGTGTACGGTCTATGGACAGCCCACTCCCGAGAATCTGCCTGTTACTGAAGAGGCTCCTATTCAGAAAGCATTGTCACCTTACGGAAATACGAAGCAGATCAATGAGGAAATCATTCAGGATTATATCCATTCTGGTGCACCTATCAAGGCTATTATCTTGCGTTACTTCAATCCTATTGGTGCTCATCCATCTGCAGAGATTGGCGAATTACCTAATGGCGTTCCTATGAATCTGATTCCGTTTGTGACGCAGACTGCAATCGGCATTCGTGAGCAGTTGAAAATCTTCGGAAATGACTATAACACACCCGATGGAACTTGCATACGTGACTACATTTATGTGGTGGATCTGGCTAAGGCTCACGTGAAGGCTATGGAGCGTGTTCTTGACAAACCAGAATGCGAAAAAGTGGAAGTGTTCAACATCGGTACGGGAACCGGCTGGAGTACGCTTCAAGTAGTGGAAGGTTTCGAAAAAGCTACAGGCGTCAAACTCAATTGGACTTATGCCCCACGGCGTGAAGGTGATATCGAAAAGGTTTGGGGCAATGTGGATAAGGCTAACAAAGTGTTAGGCTGGAAAGCCGAAGCCAATATTGAGGATGTATTACGGAGTGCCTGGAAATGGCAGGAGAAACTCCGCAAAGATGGTGTGCAATAATGATTGTATAATCATATATAAATTAAATGGCGGTAAGCCCGTCATTATTTTGTGTTTGTGTTGTTATGGGCGTTCGATGTGAATCGGGCGCCCATTGTATTATATAGTCTTTTAAAGTTTTTGAAGTCCTTAAGGTTATAATGTCCTTTTGCTATAATTAGATGCTATTGATGTCAACATAGCCGTGCATTACGGCATAGATTGTTAATGCAGACACAGATTTCACACCAAGCTTATCCATGATGTTTCGGCGATGAGTAACTACTGTGGCTAGACCGATGTTGAGCTTGTCGGCAATCTCTTTGTTGATGAATCCCTGTACTATAAGGTTCATTACTTCAATTTCACGGTCGGAAAGAATTTTCTTTTCTAGCACTTTTGGCAATGGAGGAAGGTTCTTGCCGTGGGGATGTGCATGTTGCTGCAACATCAGGAGTGAATGTACCAGTTGCCGTTCAGGTACATTGATGCATAGGCAGTGGAATCCCGTAGGCTGGTTTTCTGGCGAAGTCGTGAGTACGATAGTCTTTCGACTGTGCACATTGAAGAAATCCCGATTGTCGAGAACGATGTTCACATTTGTGAAATAGTGGAAATAATCATTTGTATTACTGGTCGTGAATTCTGCAAAAGAGCCAAAGATGTCAACAGTCATAATAGGCATCACATTCTGCAACATCCCTTTCAGTCCAAGCGCTGAAAGCGTGTTGCTGTCTATGATGGCTATCTTTGGTCTTGTTTGCATAGTGCAAAGGTATGACTTTTTGGAGTCTTTACCAAATATTCCGTGATTTTATAATGTTTTTTCAGATGTTGAACCGCAAATAGGCGCGATCGTCAAAACTCTGCTGACCTTTCATACAGGCTTTAGTGGCTTGGTAAATCTCCATACAACAAGGGTCATTTATGAGCAGATTCTTTAGGGCTGCTTCGCTCTCTGCCAATGTAGGATACAGGAAAGGATAACCATCAGTGGCAAGTACTATCTCATGGGCATTCTCAGCAGGAATCCGCTTTACACCTCTTATATATATTGGTGTACCGTCAATGACGGAAAAGGTCTTATTTTGAAGGCGCATGGAAGCGATGATGTCATTGATGATGTAGTCGCGTCCCTCATCGTGTTTTAAGATAGAAGACTCGCTGAGATGATGTTCACGGATATAGGCAATTCGCTTTGCGGCATTGGCGGCTTCCATAGGCTTGGGGTTATCATAGAACTCACCATCAATGAGACATTGGCAATCGCCAATCATCCATACTTCACGTCGGCTTGTGCTATAGATGGCAGCGCTGCATGTGAGGCGCTCTTCAGGATGTTCGAGAATGAAGTCAGTACAATATTGATGGGATTCATAGACAGCGGCAAAAGATGCAGTAACACTTTGGCAGAATTCTTCACAAGTGGCTTCTTCTGGAAGATTCTCGATGTTTTCCGCTGCGAGAATCATCGCATACCTACCGTTTCTTACCCCTGGAAGGATACTTCGATTGGTTTTGCTGGTGCTGCCGTCGATAACCGCCAGATGATGTGTTGTGATGACTATCGCGTCCTCGCACGTCTCTTGGCTCTTCTTGCCTATAAGTTGCTGTTCGAGAATTTCCATCATAAAGTTTTTTGATAAGGTCTGCTCTGCCTATCCTGCGCAGAGATTGTTCTATGCCACGGCGCTCTTCAGGCTTATACCAGAAAAAGAACTGTCGTTGGGCTAGTTTTTCTTTTTGAGTCTTAGCACTGAAAACGGGTTCAAGCGTGTAAGGATCATATCCAGTATACCATGTTTCAGTAGCCACGGTCATGGGTGTCGGAGTGAAGTCCTGCACCTGTTCCAGTTGAAAGTCAAGCTTCTTGGTCTCTACGGCCAATTCTGCCATATCTTCTTCTCTGCATCCAGGATGAGAGGATATGAAGTAGGGGATGAGTTGCTGACGCAGGTTTTCCTGACTGTTGATGCGGTCAAAGATGCGCTTGAACTGATGGAACTGTTTGAAAGAAGGCTTACGCATCAGATAAAGCACGCGGTCAGAAGTGTGTTCTGGAGCCACTTTCAGGCGACCGCTGACGTGTTTGCAGATTAATTCCCGGGTATATTGTTCTGCGGCTTTGTTGGCTTTCTCATCGTTGGAACGGTGGAGGAGCAAGTCGTAACGGACGCCACTTCCAATAAAACTCTTCTTAATCTGCGGCATGGAATCCACGGCATGATAGACGTCAAGAATAGCCGAATGGTCAGCATTGAGATTCGGGCAGACGGCGGGATGAATACACGATGGGCGCTTGCAGCGTTCACATGCCTTAAGGTTCTTGCCGTGCATTCCGTACATATTAGCAGAAGGGCCGCCAAGATCGCTGAGATAGCCTTTGAAATCTGGCAGTTGTACAACTTCCTTCACCTCCTTGAGTATACTTTCCTTCGAACGGCAGGCAATAAATTTGCCTTGATGGGCAGAGATCGTGCAAAATGCACAGCCTCCAAAACATCCTCGATGGATGTTGACCGAGAATTTAATCATCTCGTAAGCAGGAATGCGTTTGTTCTTATATTTTGGATGAGGAACGCGTGTGTAGGGTAGGTCGAATGAAGCATCTACTTCCGTTGTCGTCATTGGTGGGTAGGGGGGATTCACTACCACGTAAAGTCCGTCAACAGCCTGCAACAAGCGCTGCGCATGCATTTTGTTTGACTCTTCCTCAATATGGCGGAAGTTCTCGGCCTCTGCCTTTTTGTTGCGTAGGCACTCTTCATGGCTATGCAGCACAATGTCATCAGCTGAGATTCCACCGGGGATGTCCTCTTCACGGCATAAATAAACCGTCTGTGGAAGTTCATGGATGGATTCTATGCGTCGTCCTTTCTCCAATTCTTCAGCAATCCGGACGATCGTCTTTTCACCCATCCCGTAACTGATGATGTCTGCTCCACTGGGAATGAGTATGCATTTCATCAGTTTGTCTTGCCAGTAATCATAATGGGTGAGTCGTCGGAGAGAAGCCTCAATACCGCCAAGAACGATGGGAACATCGGGATACAGTTTGCGTAGAATCTGAGAATAAACAATGGTGGGATACTCTGGGCGACAATCATGCCGCCCGTCAGGACTGTAAGCATCCTCGGAGCGCAATCGGCGGTTTGCGGTGTATTTGTTCACCATGGAATCCATACAGCCTGGAGATATTCCGAAAAACAACCGTGGACGTCCTAGTTTCTTGAAATCACGGTAATCACCGTGCCAGTCAGGTTGTGGTACGATAGCCACCCGATAGCCATGTGATTCTAGTACACGTCCGATAACAGCAGCCCCAAACGAAGGGTGATCTACGTAAGCATCCCCGGAGAATAGGATGACGTCAAGTTCATCCCATCCCCTCAGTTCCACTTCTTTCTTGGTCGTGGGTAGGAAATCGGTCAACTGGAGGCTGTTTACCATTCCTTCTTATTCTTCTTTATCTTGCTTTGCAGTTTCTTTAGGTTCCCATTCCACATAAAGCAGAACAAGATTCTGAAGACCAATGGCCTTCATGTTGGTGTTGTAGATGACATCAAGGCAGAGGTCCATCAGTTCCTTGTCAATTGTAGGTTGGCTTTCCAGGATGGAACGGCAGTTGAACTTCAGTTTGTCAAGGACATCCTCGTCGATGATGCCATTGCTGTCAATGAGGTTTTTCAGCAAGGCATACTTCTTCAACGTCATCAGATGCTTCTCACTCACTTCAATGCTTCTTGTTCCGGAAGCGTTTGCTTGTATTTTCATATGTCAGATACGTTTGTTTTTAATCTTGATTACTATGGCATCAGGAATTTCAGGATTCCCGACATAATGCTGGCTCGCTTTGATGGTGAAATGATACATTCAAACGGGAAGCCCATGGTAAATGAATGGTAAATCTGTCCCTGATAGGCTACGGCAGCCGAAGTCTGGTCCTGATAGGTCATGGCGGGAAATGCCTGTCCTGTGGGTTGTATGATGTCAGGCGCAGTGGCGGCGTAGTGGTCTTCGTTGAGCGTACGGTAAATGTCTATCTGCGTACCAAGTCCGTTGATGATAGGATTGTTGTTCATCATCTGCGTGCCTGCCAATTGTAGGTGGAGCACATTGTCAAGAAACTGGCGCTCGGTCTCTGAAGTCATATCCGAGCCAATGTAAGAACCGCTCACCAGAATGGCTCCGCCCGTTTGTGCATAGGCAGCCAGTCGTTCCTGCATCTTTGGGGTGAATGTCTTGTAGTATACCAATTGGTGGGGAGCATATTTCTCCAGTCCGAGGATCAGGTCAACGCAATGGTATTTCATGATGTCTTCGCGTCCTTCTTCAACGGCCACCGAGGAACAACTGCATACGTTATAGATTGTACCGTGGCTAATGGCATCGGTGTGTGTACGTACATAATCGAATGTGTTGCCTACTATCACCATTCCCTGCCATTCCTGTCCGCTATAGCCAAGCCCTCCAGGACCTTCTATGCCAATAGCTTTCTTGTCGAAACATTGCTGGCGACCACTCCATCCTGCAGTTCTCATATAGCTTACACCTGGGTCACGGTTGAAATCAAAGCCTTGAAGGGAGTCATTGTTAACGACTGCAGGAGCAGATAGCCTATGGAAGCCGTTAACCACTAGAACGGTTTTCTGGGCATTGGGCTGACTTAGTGTGGAAAGCACTTCCGAGGGGAAACTCTCACCGCCGCGGTTGACGGCAGTGATCTTGAAATGATAGGGAGTACCCGGCGTGATTTTTACTTTGGCAGCAGTACCGTTTACGAGCGTACCGTTGTCAAAACCTCCATTGCCAATGGCTTTATAGATGACATAGGCAGTGGGATTTGCAGAGGATTCATCCACATCTGGTGTTTCCCGCCATTTCAGAATGGCCACATTGTTCTCACCGACTTCCGCACTCAGGAATTGGGGCGGTAACGGAGCTATAGTGCAGTTTTTGCCGTGGCGTTCTGCAGAGAATCGCAGAAGTGTCTTATAAACGCTACGGGCAAGCGTGAACTTGAAGTTCGGATCTTGACCCATCACCATATCCGGGAAGTTCTGGTGTGACAGAGTTTCGAAGATGGCGGACGGAACTTCAGGAAGACGGGTTTCCGAATAGTTGCGATCCCAGAGGGCACGCACTGCCCATGTCCCGTATTTGCGCTGGATGTCACGCTGGGCATTGTCGAGGATGCTACGTGCAAGTTCCTTTGAAGTCTGACGTGAAAGTCCGCTGTTCAGAATTCCGTCGTTATGGTCGGTAGTGCATACTGCCAATGAACCTTTCTGCGAGGTGTAGTCTTGCTGATATCCGGCATCACTGTGTACGGCAAGTGATAGTTCGAAAGGCACGCCCAGTCCTTCTTTTGTAGGCAAATAGGGGGAACCGCCACCCAAGAAGTTAGTCATTAGCGAACGGGTGTTGATATCATCCTTGTAATCATCCTGTCCTTTGTAGCCACCGTAAATAGAGTAGGGCATACCCGACCATTGCGCCGTGTAACGGGCTGCCTCCAGGAAACGTGGAAGTCCGCTAACGGTACCACCTCGCTCAATGTTGCCCATACCACCTCCGAAACGCACAGCATCTGCCGTTACCACACCGTGATGACGACTTTCGTTCGTCAGTTGAACGCAGTTGTCGATGGATGTTCCGGCTTCAAAAAAGAAAGTACCTAAATATACCCAGGTGCCTCCGCCCATCTGCTGGTTTACGCGAAACTCCGTGGATTCTCCCTGATGATAAACGATATAGCGGGCATCCTCAATACTCTCTGGCAGCGACTGATAACTTACATATACGGCATACTGTCCTGACTTTGGAATGTCGGGACGATAGCAAACGGTACTGATATTGCCTGACTTCACAGCTTTTACCTGACGTGCTGTACCGGCAATGAACGGATTCTCACCGTCCTTATAGATTCTTTTCAATTGGGCAAAACCAAGATAGGGAGTCTTCTGCCAAATCTGTGAACCGTTGGTTTCGAAATAGTTTCCCGTGGATGACTGATCGTTGTCGACAATGACCTCGTTACGCTGCCAGTCACGCTCACGGGGAGTAAACACATTGGCCCCGGCATTCTCCAGCATCGGAATGAGATAGGGTACTACGATGGTCTGTGTATAGAGGTCTTCGGTGGTTCCGAAAAGGAAAGGGCGCTGCCATTTCCAGAATCCTTTTTCACCGTCATAGTATCGTCCGTGGCTTTGCCAAACCACCAAGTGGCGATGCTGGAGTCCACGGTCAATCTCAAATGGTTTCGAAGTGTTTGTAACCCATGAAGGCCCCGTGTAATCTATATCTCCCCATTTCATGCCCGTGGTCTTTGTCTTGTAACGTTGTGGGGGCAGAGGGGCGCTCTGCGGCTGATCCTTGATGACCGGTTTGCTTGTGGTAGTGGGCTTTGTGGGCTTAACGTTCTGTGTCGTACGAGTAGTGCCGCATCCCCATAATGTGAGAGCGGCAATCAGCACACCCGCCTGTGCTATATGTTGAAAATGAATTCTCATTACCTATAATCTATTTATTTGTCCGACAAAATTACGAAATTCTGCTTACATGACCAAATAAATAGTCGGGAAAACACCTTGCAGGGGATTTATAGCGCAAATTTCTCAGGGTGTTTTCCCTTGAAGTCCTTGTAATACGATTTGATTTCGACCATATCCTTGTCGAAATCACCTGAGGGAATAATGCTTTTCGTACATTGTATGAGCTTGCGCTCGTAGTCGATACCATATAGCAGAATGGGGATGCCGGCCTTCAATGCGATGAAGTAGAAACCTTTCTTCCATTCAGCGTTGGGCGAGCGGGTACCCTCAGGCGTGATGCAAAGACGGAATTCATCCATCTTGCGCGCTTCCTCCGCCAGGTTGTCAGTCATACTTGAGCTCTTGGAACGATAGACGGGCACACCTCCCCATTTGCGGAAAATGGGACCCAGAGGCCAGAAGAACCATTCCTTCTTCATCAGGAAATTGATGCGCATTTTCTCGGCTCTGGAGTAGCACTGGCCAAGAACAAAATCCCAGTTTGATGTGTGGGGAGCTAATGCGATAATGAACTTTTTCGGATGTTCAACGGTTACTTCTTTCTTCCAGCCTAGACGTTTGTACAGCAGTGAGTTAAAAAAGTTTCCCATAGTAAGTATTTAGTGTGTGATTCTGTTTTAACTCAGGGCTGCAATCTGGTCGATAATCTCACTGGCCTGCTTATTGAAATTGTTGATGAGGTCCTTGAAATAGTCCTGTGTTTCCATTCCAGGCTCAGGGTGGGAGATACGGCTCACGTAATCATTCTGAATCATCAAGATACTGGAGAGCAATGCATTCACATTGTCCTCTTCTGGCTTTCCATTGTAGAGTGATGCAGCCACACATTCTGCAAACAATTCGCTACAAATGTAATTGATGGTCTTTTTTAAATCTCTTTTGTTTGACATAAGTATCTGTCTTTTTTGTTAATTCTATATTGCAAATATAAATATAATTTCTTAAACCTTCGTAAAAGAATCGGAAAATTTATGCTTTTCGTTGAAATTTGTAATAAAATGGGCGCTTATATCTCGTTTTTTTCGTATTTTTGCAATGCGAAATTCAATCATTCAAATTATATCAACAAATTTAGTATGGAAAAAAGTGCATTGCAGTGGGCTCGTTCTGCTTACCAGCCAAAACTGCCTAAGGCTCTTCAGGGAGCTGTAAAAGTGAAGGAGGGTGCTCCTACACAGAGTGTTGACAACCAGGAGGACATCAAGAAGCTGTTCCCCAACACCTACGGAATGCCTCTCATCGAGTTCGTAGAGAGTGACAAGGCCAATACGGCCAAAATGAATGTGGGTGTTATCCTTTCAGGCGGTCAGGCTCCAGGTGGACACAATGTCATCACCGGTCTTTTCGACACAATTAAGAAACTAAACCCCGAAAACCGTCTTTATGGTTTTGTTCTCGGCCCCGGCGGTCTGGTAGACCACAATTATCTGGAGATTACGGCTGATTTCATTGAAGACTACCGCAATACCGGTGGTTTCGACATGATTGGTTCTGGCCGTACGAAATTGGAGAAAGTGGACCAGTTCGAGAAAGGTCTGGAGATCATCCGTGAACTTGACATCAAGGCCATTGTGATTATCGGTGGTGATGACTCCAACACCAATGCCTGCGTATTGGCTGAGTATTATGCTGCCAAGAACTATGGCGTACAGGTAATCGGCTGTCCCAAGACCATCGATGGTGACTTGAAGAACGATCAGATTGAGACTTCCTTCGGTTTCGATACTGCCTGCAAGACTTATTCCGAGCTTATCGGTAATATTGAGCGCGACTGTAATTCAGCTCGCAAATACTGGCACTTCATCAAAGTGATGGGCCGTTCGGCTTCCCACATCGCCTTGGAGTGCGCCCTTCAGTGCCAGCCTAACATCTGCCTCGTTTCCGAGGAGGTGGAGCAGAATGAACTCACGCTCGATGACGTAGTGGAGTATATTGCCAATGCCGTTGCCCGCCGCGCTGAGGATGGTAACAACTTCGGTACCGTCATCATCCCAGAGGGACTCATCGAGTTCATTCCCGCTATCAAGAAACTGATTGCCGAGCTCAATGACGTTTTGGCACGTCCCGAGGCCAAGAACCTCACACGTACTGAGCAGATCGACTTCGTGAAACAGCAGATTTCCGACGAGAATCTCTCCGTATTCAATTCGCTGCCTACAAGCGTTGCCCAGCAGCTGGCCCTCGACCGTGATCCTCACGGAAACGTACAGGTGTCGCTCATCGAGACCGAGAAGCTGCTTTCTTCCATGGTGGCTACCAAGCTGGAGCGCTGGCGCAAGACCGGTATGTTCAAGGGCAAGTTCGCCACACAGCACCACTTCTTCGGCTATGAGGGACGCTGCGCAGCTCCTTCCAACTTTGATGCCGACTACTGCTATGCCCTCGGTACCAGCGCCGCTCAGCTCATCGCCAATGGCAAGACTGGTTATATGGCTATCGTGAAGAACACCACGAAGCCTGCCGACCAGTGGATCGCCGGTGGTGTGCCCATCACAATGATGATGAACATGGAGAAGCGTAACGGTGAGATGAAACCCGTTATCCGCAAGGCACTTGTGGAACTCGACGGCGCTCCCTTCAAGTGCTTCGCCGCTCAGCGCGACCGTTGGGCACGCGAGACCGCTTACGTGTATCCCGGACCAATCCAGTACTGGGGACCCTCTGAGGTGTGTGACCAGCCCACAAAGACGCTGGCACTCGAGCAGGAGGGTAAATAACCGATTTCTTTCCCTAACGCTGTTAGAGAATCAAAACTGAATGACAAAGTCCAGAAGTAAACGCAAACCTCACCGAAGCCGTTCGCTTTTCGCCAAATATCCCCGATGGGCATGGTGGATAGGCGGCATCGGTGTAGTGGCCGTTTACATCTGGGCTTTTTATTATTTCTTCGTGGGACCGTTCGGATTCCGCTGGCGTGCGCTCTACGGCGATGCAGATTATCCCGACGGCTACGAAATCCGTGGTATCGACATTTCCCATTATCAAGGTAAAATAGACTGGCAGCGGCTTCAGAATGCCATGATTGAGAAATGCCCCGTGCGCTTTATCATGATCAAGGCCACGGAAGGCAGCACGCGCCTTGACAACTGCTTCAATGATAATTTCCGCAATGCCCGTGAGTATGGCTTCATCCGCGGTGCCTATCATTTCTGGAGCAATAAGTCGTCGGCACGCGACCAGGCGCAGTTCTTCCTCAATAAGGTGCATCTGCAGGCTGGCGACTTGCCGCCGGTACTCGATGTAGAACATAAGCCCTCCGACATGTCCACAGAGGATTTCCAGCGCGAGATCCTGGCATGGCTTCATGCCGTGGAGGACAAGTATCATGTGAAGCCTATCATCTACACCTATTATAAATTCAAGATGAAATACCTGGGCACGCCCGTATTCGACGACTATCCCTATTGGATAGCCCACTATTATGTAGACAAAGTGGAATACAAGGGTGAATGGAAGTTTTGGCAGCATACCGATGCCGGCCGTCTTCCGGGTATTAAGGGATATGTGGATTTCGACTTGTACAACGGTTCCTTCTACGACTTGAAGAAACTCTGTATCAAGGAATTCGAGGAATAGCCATTCCTATGCGCTGAAGACCAGCATGCACCATTTGTTGCTGCCTTCGGTCTTCGTCAGTACGAGGCCCAGCGACCCCGCTTTCTCGGCAATCATAAAACCGTCGGTATCGTAGAATCCGCTCAGGATGAGCTTTCCGTTGTGGTTCATCACCTCCTTCATGTGATGCATGTCGGCCATCAGGATGTTGCGGTTGATATTCGCCAGCACTACGTCGAAGACACCGCTCACATGGCTTAGCACGTTGCGGTCGCCCTCCAGCACTTCCATGTTCTTCACCCCGTTGAGCTTCGCATTGTGGCGCGCATTCTCCACGCTCCATTCATCAATGTCGTAGGCCACGATCTCGCTGGCACCGCATTTCGATGCCACGATGCCCAGGATGCCAGTTCCGCAGCCGCAGTCCAGGATGCGCTTGCCCTTAAGGTCCATCTTCAGCAGTTCGCCCACGATCATCCGCGTCGTCTCATGGGTTCCCGTGCCGAAGGCCTGGCGCGCCTCAATGGTGATGTCGAGGGTGGGGGAGTCAAGGGCCTTGTCGCCGACAGGATGCTTCGTGTCGTGGATGATGCAGCGGCCGTCGATGACGATGGGCTCAAAACCCTCATTCTCCCATTGCTCGTTCCAGTTCCGGTATTCTGCCTCTTTGAGTGAGTAGCTTACGTTGACGCCCTCGATGGGAAAGTCTTTGAGCAGCGACTTGAGCAGCGACTCATCCAAAAGCTCCTGCTGCACGTAGCCGTTCAGGCCGTCGCCGTTTTCCTCAAACGACTCGAACCCTGCCTCTGCGGCCAGCGATGCAATGATGTCGCGGCACACTTCCGTGTTTCCGGCACCTTCGATTTTGAAGTTTGCAACGTAATATTTCATCACTCAAAAGTTAAATTTTCGATGCAAAGATATAAAAAATAGGGAAAATCCTACTACGGAATAGGAAAAAACCTTATTTTTGCATAAAAATTACTCGTAAATTTGCACCTGAATAAGAATTTTATTTAAGCATATGAAGAAATTAGTTCTATTATCAGTCCTCTTTGGTGCACTGCCAATCTCCATGATGGCGCAGGACGACCTGTATTTCACCCCTAAGAAGAGTGATAAGACAGTGAAGAGCACCCCGACCCCGAAAGTTGAGAGCGAGGCACCCACTTACTACAGCGGGAGCAATCGCAACATCGACGAGTACAACCGTCGCGGAAAGTTCGGCAGCTATTTCGAGAAGATAGGCACCGACTCGCTGGGCAATGACATCATTGAATTCCATTCCAGTGCTGAAGACGTGACCGATACGCTCGCTGTCTATCCCGGCACGAAGGTGGAATATGATGTGGACGATGACTACTACTACAGCCGTCGGATGAGTCGCTTTGACGATTTCTACTGGTACGACCCATGGTTCCGCGGCCCCTATTACGGCTGGCATTCACCTTGGTGGTACAGCCGCTGGGGATGGTACGACCCTTGGTACTACAGCTATGGCTATAACGGCCTGTATGGCTGGTACGGCTGGTACGACTGGTACGATCCCTACTACTACAGCTGGTACGGCTGGGGCTCACCCTACCGTTGGGGCTGGTATGGCGGATGGAGCTATTCGCGTCCGTTGTACGTCATCAATTCCAGCTCACGTACGGGCAATACCGGAAGTAGGAGAGTGGATTGGGGCAACACCAGCTCACGCATCAACAATACCACCACTTCCCGTGGAGGCAACAGCCGTGGCTTCGGACATTCACGTGCATACGGTTCGCGTGGCGGCACCTACAGCGGCGGTAGCAGCACTTCAGGCACCCGCGGCACTACCTACAGCAGCGGTGCCACCCGTGGAGGCACTTTCAGCAGTGGAAGCAGCACGCGCAGCAGTGGTAGCTACAGCAGTGGAAGCAGCACGCGCAGCAGCGGCGGCTTCAGCGGCGGCAGCAGCTCACGCGGTGGCAGCTTCAGCAGCGGCGTATCCCGCGGCGGAGGTTACGGCGGAGGCAGCGCCCGTGGTCGTCATTAATTCATAGACAATATACAATAACGAATTTAAACAGACATACGAATATGAAAAAGATTGTGTTATTGATGTGCCTTGTGGCCGCATTGCCCGTAGTGGCACAAGAAACTTATCAGGATGCCAATACGGCTACTGAGGATCTGAACGGAACGGCACGCTACGTGGGTATGGGAGGCGCCATGGAAGCCCTCGGAGCCGACATCTCCACCATCTCCACCAACCCTGCCGGTATGGCACTCTTCCGCCGTTCTAACGTCAGCGGCACATTCGGATTTGTCAGTCAGGGAAACGTCGATAAGGATGCCACTGGCGACAAGACCCACATGTCGTTCGACCAGGTCGGATTTGTCATCTCACGCCCCTCAGGCAAGAATTCGTATATGAATTTCGGCTTCAACTATCACAAGAGCCGCGATTTCAACCATATCCTCTATGCCGCCAATAAGCTCGGTGAAGGTTCCCAGCAGGCCATCTCCTATGCAAGTGGTATCAAGACCGGACAGCTGGGCTATCAAGGTACGGAAGGCAAATACGAGCCTACATTCATAGGTTCCTATCCTCCCACCTACAGCCAGGTGGATGAGCTCATCAACCAGGGCCTGAACTTCAACACCTACGACGGCGAATACTACTACCTGTATGCCGACGATTTCAAGTTCAACCGCCATACAAAGGGCTATATCGGCGAGTACGATTTCAACCTCAGCGGTAACATCAACGACCGTGTATATCTGGGAATCACCTTCGGCCTCCATGATGTCCACTACAAGGCCATAACCGACTATTGGGAGAACGTCTCTACCGATTACGGAAAAATAGGTGAAACGCAGATGTATGATGAGCGCAAGATCACAGGCATAGGCTATGATGTCAAGGCAGGTATCATCGTGCGCCCCATCGAGGAGTCGGCCTTCCGTCTCGGAGCCTATGTGTCTACACCTACGTTCTACGACCTGAAGACCTCTAACTTCACGTCACTCAACAACAACCTGGATGAGTACATGATCGACAACGTACCTTACTCTGCAGGAGCCTACTCTGTTGTTGAAAACGACGATGTCTACGAGTTCCGTCTCAACACCCCGTGGAAGTTCGGCGTCAGCGCAGGTCACACCGTTGGTAATTACCTGGCCCTCGGAGCCACCTTCGAGTACAGCAATTTCAGTACTATCGACACACGCGAAAAGGATGGAGAGTACTACGATTGGTACTATGACGAATATTACAGCCGCAGTTATAGCGACGAAGCAATGAACGCCCATACTGACCTCACCCTCAAGGGCGTGAGCACCCTGAAATTAGGTGCTGAGTACAAGCCCATTCCCGAACTCGCCCTCCGCGCAGGCTACAACTATGTGAGCCCCGCCTACAAGAAGGAAGGTATGCGCAACTATCGCGACGGTTTCGTCAACTCCCTCGGTACGGCCTATTCATCCACGACCGACTACACTAACTGGGATTGCACCCACCGTCTTACCCTCGGTATGGGCTACACCTACCAGAATTTCTACGTAGATCTGGCTTATCAGTACTCCACCAAGAAAGGCGACTTCTATCCCTTCCAGAAAGAGCTCGTCACCCCTCAGGCAGAGAGCTACTGCACAGCCACGAAGGTGGAGGACAACCGCCATCAGGCGCTGCTCACGCTGGGCTACCGCTTCTGATTTCCCTCACTTCATATAGTGTTACAAAAGTATCATCCGTTGCCATTCAGCGGATGATACTTTGCTTTTCAGCGGATGATGTTTTGAAGTTGGGCGGATGATGTTTTGGAGCCCGGCGGATGATACTTTGGAAGCCTGCGGATGATGTTTTAGGGTGATGAGGTGACGAGGTGACGACTATTTTTATAAACTTTATATTTTTGACACGCGCGCAAGTTTTATGGAATTTATTTATAATAAGTTGCGAAAATAGTCGTCACCTCGTCACCTCATCACCATATGTAGATTTATATCACCTTAAAATATATCAGTTACTATGTTTGCAGTTAGAAACGCCAATGAGCCGATAGGAGATGGTCCTTAG
>R23__coassemble_436_pt1 | contig 28254 bp, 20 predicted proteins | sample R23__metabat2_high_PE_035 | metagenome-assembled genome bin R23
TCTGAAACAGGGTGCAAGCCCTGTGTTTATCGGCATTCTGACACCCTTACACCCTCAAAACAAAAAAATCCTATGGCATACGTAACATGACTTAAATAGTATCATTATAATAATTTAACTCCCCCAAGCGGGATATTTCTGCAAAAACGGTGTATATATAATAAAAGAGCAATATATAAAAGAAATGAAAAATGTGATTAAGCGAGTGCCATGCAAACTCGTTTGCAAATGGCCGAGCGTGAACATTTTATCTAAAAATGTGATTAAGAGAGTGCCATGCAAACTCGTTTGCAAATGGCCGAGCGTGAACATTTTATCTAAAAATGTGATTAAGAGAGTGCCATGCAAACTCGTTTGCAAATGGCCGAGCGTGAACATTATATTTAATTATGGTTATGGCATGGGGCGAAGTGATGCGCTCTGTGCTTTTTTCAGATGATGTTACCAACTAAAAAGGTGGTTAAATAATCCGAATGTCAGACAAATGTCAGTAAAAAAATTCGTTCCAGCAGGGATTCTACAGTATCTTTGCAATCGGAAAAAAACAAAAGAACAATCATACTTAACTTGACTTGTTATAAGGTTGTCAGGTTATGAGGTAATAAGGTGAAGAAACCTTGTAAGTTGAGCAAATGCGAAACTTGGATAAAAAATAATTAGATAATGAGATTTATTACAACAACACTTTTGAGTTTATTAGTCTCGCTGCAGGTGATGGCGGGAAAAGTGATTAAGAATCCGGACATTGAATACTCCGCTTCGTGGATGGAGATTACCGAGATTGAACTGACGAAAGAGGCCACTATCGTAAGAGGTGTTCTCAGACAGGGCTCGTCAATCCTCAACAACACCGTGCTTGCAGACCGCAACACAGGCAAGGAGTTTAAGTTCTTGCGTGTGGAAGGCGTAAAGGCTCAAGAGCGGGCTACTGCCGACGGCACACCATGCACCATATACTTCGAACCGCTGGATGCTAGCGTGAAGGAGTTTAATTATATAGAGGTGGGCAATAATCCATTGGGAAACTTCTATGGCATCAGGTTGCAGCCAAAGGCAAAGGCCTCTAAAAAGTCAAAGGTGTTCGACCCTGAATCACTTGATTTCGACTACTATATGAGTCGTCCTTTCACCCCCGACACCGCATGGCACTTCAGCAACAAACCTTACAAGAATGGGTTTCCATCAGGAAAGGCACTGGTTAAGATTTACGTGACAAAGACACCAAGGGAACTTGCAAGTATGCTTCCCGATGTTTCGGCAAGGGTGTCTGATCAGATTACGCGCCACGAGGAGAATGCAGTTGCTTCGATGGATGAAAACAACTGCTACACGCTCGAACTCGATATTCCTCATCAGCAGTTTGTTTATACAAATCCTTTCGGTGATATCTACGTCGCTCCTGGTGACACGCTCGAGATGTTCACCACCATGGAAGGGGCTCCTATTGGCAGAGGGCCTCGTTTCAAGACCTTTCGCAGCAACAGCGAATCAGCCATGATAAACACCCTTCTGCCTAAATACTTGGAGAAATATGGCAGGAAGGAATACAACTACAAAGAAGCTGAAGCCATGATAGCGAAGGGTAAGGATGTCACCCAGCCCATGCTTGAGCGTTGGGCTCGTCAGGTCAACGAGATGATTGCCGACGAGGCCTTCCGTCAGGCTCTCATCAACTCTCCGTTGAGCACCATGGGTAAGGATCTCGTTATGATATCGGCCGTGGCCAACAAATGCATTGAGATAGAAGATGTGGCGGATAGCTATGACTACAAGAAGACCATCAACACACAACTTGAAGATGGCAGTTGGAAGAGTGAGCCGAATTCCAATTACGTTCCGCTTGACCTGAAGGCTGTCTATGGTACACTTTTGAAGAATAAGGAACTCATCTACAACAACCCTCTTGCCGTGAGCGAAAGCAGCCAGTGGGTATTCGTGAATCGTACGCTCTTCGGTCCGTTGCTTTGGCAATGGGAGACAATAACCAACGAGCAAGGTATTATTGTAGGTCAGCGACGCCGCGATGATTATGGTATGGCGGGTACCTTCATGAACGACCTCCGTCTCTCACAGGATATTGTTAACCATATGGATAATAACCTAAAGGAAGACAAGTTAGGTCGACTTGATGAACATGGACGCCGTGATGGAATACTTGATTACATGGCAAACACAGTCGGTGAGACCTTGGCTGGCATACAGAACGTGCAGGTGGCACAAGCCATCGTCAATGAGTACCGTAACTTCGTAAAGGCTACCGAAACAGGTGCAGACGAAAAAGGCAACGACTGGACAGAAGAGCAGAATGCGCTGTGGAACAAGATTGTATCACCCTACAAGGGTAACACCCTCTTCCTCGATTTCTGGGCGATGAGTTGCGGCCCATGTCGTGCGGGTATGATGAGTCAGAAGAAACTCGTGGAGGATATGAAGGACGAGGCCGTCAAGTTCCTCTACATCACCACCGAAGACCAGAAAACATCTGGCGAGAAATGGATGGCTGACAACAACATCAAGGGCGAGCACATCTATATCACCAACAACGAATGGAAGCAGTTCGAGACCATGCTGAACTTCACTGCCATTCCTCGTGGTGCCTTGGTCAGTAAGGATGGCAAACTCATCGAGCACGACTTCCACGTCGGCCAGTTCAAAAGCGCCGAACTAAAGAAGCTCGCAGAAAGATTCTGACAAATATGAATAAGAACATCATCCTCACCCTCCTCGCCCTGCTGACGCTTACGGCGCAGACTGCCGCTGGACAGGCGCAGACACCAACAGATTTGCCCGAACACGTAAAAAATTACCAGATAAATATGGAGGCACCGCTGCCGGAACCATCGTTTGAAATGGATACCACAACGGTACGGGTGCATATCCTTAACTGGGAGGCTAACAAGACTTCCACAAAGATTGTGTGCTTGGCTGTAAGCAGTTTCTTCCCATATATCGCTGATAACCATACGGGCTTCACTGACGAAAACGGACTGGCTATCGTCCGCTTCCCTCAACGCGGCACCAGCATGGCATCACTCAGCATAGGCAATGGTTTCTCCAAACATTTCTACTTATGGCCAGGTGAATTGGCAGACGTATATGTAGATGTAGAACGTATGACTCAGACCAGCCGTAGCCACAGAGAGTGGCAGATGCAGCCCAAGGATTATGGCTTCGGTCAGAAGGACACACTGACAGCAGAGCAACTGAAGCGGCATATCATTACAGAAGAATATGGTTTCGACAAACAGCCGTGCCTCTGGTTCGAAGGAAGATATGCCGACCTCAATACAGCCCTTCACCGTTATCTGCCCTTTATCGACGGCTATGGATGGGATGAGGACTACGAGCGGCAACTGATTGTGAACCAGCCGCTGGCCTCTGTCTATGCTGAGGGGATGCTGGCATGGCACAAGTATCTGAAGCAGCACATCATGGAAAATGCGCGACTGCCGCTCTGTGCCAAACAGTTCTGCACACTGGCCTACGACATAAGGGCCGAGAACTGGCTGTGGGATAATGCCCAGGTGCAAGACTTCCTGGCTGCACGACGTGATGGAGCATCGCCCGGAGACTATGTGGAAAACCGTCCCCTCAGCCAAGAGCAGATAGCCCGATTCCGTTCGCTCGGCACAAACACCAACTATCGTGCCTACTTCCGCAGCCTTGATTTATCACACATTAGCATACAGAAGTTTTGGGATGCTATATCGGGCGACAATCCCACAGATTATATCCACGATATGCGCATCGTACAAGGCTATCCTCGCCACATCGAACTATATGGAAGTCTGCCAGAGGGAGCCATGAACGGTGTGCGAATGCCTTATTTCCACAAACTCTGCCAGCAGTTGGAGGCCGCACAGGAAGGCATAGAGCACGATGTGTATAGCGACGTGCTCGAAGATCTTCAGCGTCGTTATCGTGGAAAGGTTGTACTGATAGACTTCTGGGCCACATGGTGTCATGGCTGCATTGTGGCGATGAATGCGATGGAGCCGGAAAAAGACACAAAGCTGAAACATCCCGACCTCGCTTTTGTCTATCTCACCGACAACACTTCGCCCGCCGACCGCTGGCAGGACTATCGCAAGCGCATCCGTGGTGAACACCTTCGCGTCAACGAGCAGCAGATGGATGCCTTGCAGAAGCGTTTCCACATTCAGGTCTGGCCCACCTATATCCTGATGGACCGACAAGGCCGCTTCCGAGAATTGCCACATAACCACGTAGAGGAAGAACTATTGAAAGAATTAGAGAAAAAGTAATAATATGAACAAGCGAACCATTATCACCATCCTCTTTGCCCTCGTCGCAATGGCGGGGCAGGCAAAAGAGAAAGCGATTGTGTGGGAACAGCCCACCACGGAGTTTGGAAACAGTTATGGCGACGGGTTCTTTAACCTGTGCCTTGACGTGACGAAGGTAGAACTGAAGGACAACGAGACCGTGGTGTATATCACCGCACAGCAGCGGTCGGACTATCCAGACTACTGGTTCCAGTTTGCGGGCGACACCTACCTGGAAGTGGGTGAGCAACGCTACACCATCGTTTCTGCCGACGGTATTGAACTCAACAAGCACCTTCAGACGAACAAGGACGGCAAGCGCGACATAGCGTTCCATTTCCCACCTCTGCCTAAGGGAACTAAATCATTCGACTTTATCGAGGGCGACGGACAGGGCGCTTTCCAAATCAAGGGCATCAAGCCTGTGGAGGAGCGCTGGAAACAACTGTTCCCCTCCTACTGGCGCGACAATAACGGCGACTGGAAGATAGCCTTCTTCGACGACTGCGCCATCTACGACTGCAAGTTCTGGAACTACAAACAGCGCGACGTGAACCAGAAGACTGGCGAGGCTACCATCCTTATGACCAACGGCAACGACGAGTTGAAGGTCATGGTGGGTAAAGACAAGAAAGGTACGCGCACGATTCAGATTGGCAGCGAGAAGGCCACATACGCCATGATTACCACCCGCTTCTTGCCCGACTATCCCACGAAGGACACGCGCACCGACTTCGTGGACACAGGCTACAAGAAGGACACCGTGACCGTCGTGGGCTGGATTAAGGATATGCCGGAGCAATTCAAGCAGTTGAAGACCTTCGACTTCGGCTATGAGAACATCTATACGGACAAGCAGGTGGATGTCCATGCCGACCTCGACGAGCAGGGACGCTTCACGGTTAAGTTTCCTCTCCTGAATAGCACGGAGTTTTTCATCGACTGGCGACGTTGCTTCATCCGCACGATGTTCGAGCCTGGTAAGACCTACTTCATACTCTACGACTTCAGGGAGGGGCGACGCTACTTGATGGGCGACGACTGCCGATTGCAGAACGAACTCTTCAAGTATCCGCTCGACTGGAAGTCCATACGTATGGAGGATAGCGACAAGGATTTCGACAAGTACATCGCTTCGGTCGACAGCCTCCTGAAGGCGCAGAGTGCTATCATCGACCAACTCTGCGAGGAGCACCCCACGCTCTCCACCCGCTTCAACACCTTCAGAAAGGGCAATACGCTGTGGCAGCAGGCACGCGACTTCGGGCAGTCACGTTTCAGAGGTCCCAATTTCCAACTCCCTGACAATGCCCGCCATTATGCCTACGACTACTTCTGGACGAAGATGGAGAAGCCCTACACCCTGCATCGCGACCTCAGCGGTTTCCTGCGCGACTATTTAGACGATGCCGCACAGGCACGCAACGCCATATTCACTTACAGTATCCGTGACAACTACAAGGACTTTGCCTCAAACGACGAGGAGTTGGCATTGCTCACGCGCTGGAAGCAATGGATTGACGAGGCTACGGCCATCGTCGAGGCAGAACCCACCGCCGAGGCGAAGGAACGCAAATCCCATGAACTCGATTCGCTGAATGCCGACCAAATCAAGGAGGTTGACAAGATAGTCCAATCTCCAAGAGCATCCAAAATCATTCATGGCGGGCTGCTCGTGAACACCTTGAAGCAACACCAACTGACACTTGACTCCCTTCGTGCCGACCCGTTCATCAAGGATGTCTGGCTCACCCGGCAGGTGCTTAGCCATATTGACCATGAGCGCACATCGCTGCTGCCCAACATCGTAGACACGCTGAAGGCCATGATTGGCAATCCCGACTGCATTGCCATGATTGAGAAACAGAACAACCACTACCTCGCCATCGAGAACCGCGAGTTCGACAAACTGGTAATCAAGTCGTCCGACAACCTTGCAGACCTCAGCGAGGGCGAGGCACTGCTGAAGAAACTCCTCGAACCATACAAGGGCAAGTTCGTGCTGCTCGACATCTGGGGCACGTGGTGCGGCCCATGCAAGGAAGCCCTCAGCCACTCCACCGAGGAATACGCCCGCCTGAAGGACTACGACATCCAGTATCTCTATCTGGCCAACCGCAGCCCGCAGGAATCCTGGGAGAACGTCATCAAGGAGTACAACGTCAGCGGTCCCAAAGTAGCGCACTATAACCTTCCCCAAGAGCAGCAATCTGCCATCGAGCGCCACCTTGGTGTCAATTCCTTCCCCACCTACAAACTCTTCAACCGCGATGGCGACCTGCTCGACCTGAATGTTGACCCTCGCCACCTCGATAATCTCGCACGGCTGTTGGAAAGCATGAAATAAAATGAATCGAATAATGAACAAGCAAACCATTATCACCATCCTCTTTGCCCTCGTCGCTATATTGCTTGTCAGTATCGCAATGAAGGGTCAGAAGAAAAGCGTCAAGAGTGCTGAAGCCAAGCCTAAGGACGCTGTGGAACAAAAGAAACCACAAGACGACAACGTGCTGACCTACGACATTTCCCCTTTGCAGGATTCCGCCTCACTCATCATCCTCGTCATCCGGGAATACAACCAACTGGGTATGGTCAACGAAATGAAAGGGCAGCGACTTAAAATGGCAAAAAAGTTATCCATTGGCTTCTCTCCCAGACAAACGGTACAATCGGACTCAATAGTAACTGTCTCTGTACACCCAGAACACCATAATGGCTTAGCAAGGGATTTGGTGCTCAAGCCCGTTCCCGATGCGCCAGAAAAACTTTATCTCTACGAAAAAGTTCCAATCCGGGTTTCAGCGTTACGGCTTAACACTTTCATTCCCCTTGCCCTTTATGGTTCTTTCTGGTGGGATTCCAATTATAAGATATGTCGTTTCTGCGGAGAGAAGGAACTGACGGAAGAGAACATCAAAGAAAGTGAATTCTTTAAGCATTCGCCCCATTACTATATTATCGGAGCGATATTCAGCGACAATACCCCTCGCGTGATACCGTTGTAGCACGTTATTATCATATTCCATCATAACAATGAACAAGAAAACAATTATTACGATGATACTTGCCCTCGTGGCAATGGCGGGGCAAGCGCAAGTGAAATGTCACATCGAGGGCGAACTGCGGGACACGACGCAGGGTGTGACCGTGGTCATCTGCCCTGCAGACGTGGACATCCGCGTGTCTGACAACTACATCACGGCAAAGGCTGACGCGCAGGGGCGATTCTCATGCGACGTGGAGACAGACAAGATGAGACTCTACAACGTGTTCCTGCACGAGCAATGGAAACGCGGCTCATGGCGAAACGAAAATTTCCTTGTAGAGAACAGCTCTACAGTGACCCTATGTTTCGATGACAATACATGGAAGGTTGTCAGTGGTGGTCCAGAACAGATGCTGAAAGTCAAGATGGATGCCGAGGCGGAACGACTATATGTTTCGAAGTTGAACGAAATAAAGAAACAAGCCGAAAAAGAGATTCGTCCACGAGTGGAGGAATTGCAGAAGCAGGGTAAGAATCCCGAGGAGGACACGCTGCTGATGAAGCGCAACCGGGAATTCATGGCTGAAAATGAGAAACTGTACAACGAATACCAGGCCTGGGAATTCGACTATTACGCTGCCCACCCGATGCAGTACGCCCTCTACGACATAGCCGAGCGGATGCAATACAGAAGCGACCGCTACAACGAGATGAAGGCGATGAACGTCTATCACACCGCCTACGAGAACTTCCACCCCGAGAACTCCATCCACAACACCATCCTCACTCTCGAAGCGGCATGGCACCTGACACCCGGCAAGCCCTACATCGACTTCGAGGCTTTGACACCTAGCGGCGAGCGCGTAAACGTGTCATCGCTCTATCGTGGCAAGGTCGCCGTCATCGACTTCTGGGCCTCGTGGTGCGGCCCCTGCCGACAGCACAGCAAAGACCTCATCCCACTCTATGAGAAGTACAAGGAGCAGGGCTTCACCGTCGTTGGCATCGCCCATGAGGATGAGGTGAGCCGCATGACCCGTGCCGCTGAAAAGGACGGCTACCCGTGGCAGAACCTCGTCGACCTGAAGGACGAGCTGAAAGTGTGGCGGAAGAACGGACTCGGCTTCTCCGGCGGAGGCATGTACCTCATCGACCGCGACGGCACCATTCTTTCTACATCAACCGAGGTGGACGAACTAGAGCCGATAATTAAGAAAGCATTAAACATCGAATGAGATATGAACAAGCAAACCATCATCACCATCCTGCTCGCCCTCGTCGCAATGGCGGTTTATGGACAGGAAGACACTACAAAGGTAAAAAAGAAAGATAATACCATCTCAATGTACGGAACGGTGGCTGATGGTTTTACGAAAGCTGCGATTCCCGACGTGAGGGTGACGCTGATGAACGCTGACTCTACGGTGGTGGACACGGTGAAGGTGTGGAAGAACTACAGCTACAGCAGCGGCATCGGTCGCTCAGCAGGAACAACGCGATACTACTTCCAAATCAGTCGCGAGCCAGCCAGGTATATCCTCAAGTTTGAACACCCGAACTATGAAACGGCCTTTACGGACTTCGAGATGAAGAAGGTGAGCCGAAGGCGGGATGATATCGAGGGACCGAAAGTGTATATGAAAAAGGCAGCACGAGCCAGCCACTTCGAAGGCGGACAACTGGACGAGGTTATGGTGAAGGCCACGAAGATAAAGATGGTGTGGCGCGGCGACACGCTGGTCTATAATGCCGATGCATTCAATGTGCCCGAGGGTTCGATGCTCGACGGACTCATCAAGCAGTTGCCGGGCGTGGAGCTGAAAGATAATGGCGAGATATTCGTCAACGGCAAGAAGATAGATAACCTGACGCTCAACGGCGCGGACTTCTTCAAGGGCAAGAATCAGATTATGCTGCAAAACCTGCCCTACTTCACCGTGAAGAATATCGAGGTATATAAGAAGCAGACTGAAGAGAACAAATACCTCGGCATCGACGACGAGGACGAAAAGGAGTACACGATGGACGTTATCCTGAAACGGGAGTACAACATCGGTGGCTCAGCGAATGTGGAGGCAGGCTATGGAACTGACGACCGATACAAACTGAAGGGCTTCGGATTAAGATTCTCCGACCGCACACGTGCCGTGGTCTTCGGCGGCATGAACAACATCAACGAGAAAATGGAGTATATCAGAGAGAACTCTGAATACAGGGATAAGACAGACCTGTCGGGCGACAGCCACTTCAAGCAGATTGGCGGCCAGTTCGTCTATCAGGCACCCGAGGAAAAACTGACCAACTCGACCGAAGCGAGCGCTACATGGAACAACGATTTCAGCGAAAACCGAAGCAACGGCGAAACCTATCTGAACGGTGCCAGCACCTTCGGACAGTCGGAAGGATGGAGCCGCAACAAACCTTCCTCGTTCACGCTGAGCAACACCCTGCGGGCCACAGGCAAATTCCGTTTCTATTCAACGGCGTATATCGGTTATAACCGCAATCGTAACGAAAGTGAAGGATGGAACATAAGCACAGCCGATGCCATGATGACCGACAGCATCAACAGTTCGTGGTATCGGTCGCGCAGCAAGTCAGATATTTTCAATGGCAGTGGCTATGCCTATCTTGCCTATCGTCTGCCGTCGGGCGACTCGTTCACATTCAACGTGCAGGGCAACTTCAACCGCAGCTACAATCCAGAGTCATCGAGCGTAAATCACTATACCTATCACAAACTGGGCACACAAGATGACCGCGACCGCCGCACGGAATCGCCATCTTACAACTATAACTATCAGGGCAGTTTATCATACAACTATCAGCTGACGAAGAGCATACGAATTACTCCTACCGTTGGTATCGGCATAAGCGACAATAACAGTGACCGTCACGAGTATCTGCGCGATAGTATCGATTACCAGTTTGATGCCAAGAACAGTTACGAACAGCGCACCCAGAATCTGGAGCGTCGCTCACAGCTGAGCATTGACTTCAATAAAAACATGGGGAAATGGTATTTGGGTTTGTATAGTAGTCTTAGCGCCAACTTCGAGCGACAGCGGATGAATTACGACAGCGAACCGCTCAGCACGACATTTACCCGCCACTACACGTTGCTCACTCCAAACGTGTATTTCTATCTCATGAGCATGAATCAGAAGCACAGTCTTAATATGCAATACTATATGTGGCCGACAACCCCATCCGTTACCGACCTAATCGACCGCCCGATTACCAGCGACCCACTGAACATCTATCTTGGCAATCCCAATCTGAAGAAGAGTGAACAGCACAACTGGATGGCCGACTACCGTTTGCGCAACGACAGCATCAACCAGACCATTGCTATCAGTCTCAACGCCAATCTGACTCACAATGCACGAACACAAGGCTACACCTACGACATGACAACTGGTGTTCGCACCTATCGCCCGGAAAATATCAGCAGCGGAAACTGGTATTTCAGTCTTTCCACCAATTGGGACCGTGCGCTTGGCAAAAAGAAAATCTGGAACATCGGCAACGAATTCACTTTCAGCTATAACAAAAATACGGGTCTCGCCGTTGCTACGGGGAGCAGCGAATCGGAGTTGAGCCGCGTCGGCACTCTTCGCTTGAACTACAAACCAGGTATCAAGTACCAGAAAGACAACCTTACCCTGATCTTGAAAGGCGATTTCACCTATCGCAATCTTCATCGAAACATCACGCTCGGCGAGCAGCCAACTGATATCTGGGACATCGTCTATGGTATGAACGGCACCTACAAACTGCCGTGGGACTTTACGTTCGACACCGACATCACGATGCATTCACGCCGTGGATATACTGACGCGGAAATGAACGACAACCGTCTCTATTGGGATGCCTCGCTCACAAAATCATTCCAACAAGGAAAGTGGGTTGTCAAACTTCGCGGCTACGACCTCTTAGGTCAGGTTTCCAACCTGCGTTATAACATCGGAGCGCAAGGACGCACAGAAACATGGACTAACTCCATGCGCCGATATGCCCTGCTTACCATCAGCTACCGATTCTCCCATAAACCTAAAAAAGAAGATAAATAACTATTGAATGGTCCACATTATTATATTATTGGCGCAGTATTCCATAAATAATGGTAACCAATTGAAGGAAAAATGTGATTAAGAGAGTGCCATGCAAACTCGTTTGCAAATGGCCGAACGTGAACATTTTATCTAAAAATGTGATTAAGCAAGTGCCATGCAAACTTGTTTGCAGATGGTCGAGCGTGAACATTTTATCTAATAAGGTGTGATTTTCTTGCCGATATCGGCAAAAAGTGGTATATTTGCAACGGAAAATGAAATAAAAACTTGCCGATAGAAGAGATGGAGTATATATCAGTGATGCAGTTCGCCGAGAAATTCGGGATATCAGAACGTACAGCCCGCAACTATTGTGCGAGCGGAAAGATTGAAGGAGCGTTCCTCACAGGTAAAACGTGGAATATTCCTGCGGATGCCGTTCTGCCGCAACGTAAAAATGTGCGGAAGAAAGTATCGCCCCTGCTGGCTATGCTGCGAGAGCAAAAAGCATCACGGCTGAAAGGAGGCATCTATCATCGTACGCAGATTGACCTGACCTATAACTCCAATCATATCGAAGGCAGCCGCCTGACTCATGACCAAACGCGCTTTATCTTTGAGACGAACACCATCGGCATTAGCGACGGGATTGTTAATGTGGATGATATCGTTGAGACGGTGAATCACTTCCGATGCCTTGACTATATCATCGACCATGCGGAGGAACCTTTATCGGAAAGTCTTATTAAACAACTCCATCTGCTGTTAAAGACAGGTACGTCAGACAGCCAGAAAGAGTGGTTTGCCGTTGGCGACTACAAACGCCTGCCTAACGAAGTTGGTGGTATAGAAACCTGCCCTCCCCAAGAAGTACATCGTGAGATGAAGAATCTTATCAGCGATTATAACCATTGCATGAAAAATGTGATTAAGAGAGAGCCATGCAAACCCGTTTGCAGATGGCCGAGCGTGAACATTTTATCTAAAAAGGTACTGGAACATATCCTCGATTTCCATGTTCGCTTCGAGCAGATTCATCCTTTTCAGGACGGCAACGGGCGTGTGGGCCGTCTGATCATGTTTAAGGAATGTCTGGCCAACGGCATTGTACCTTTTATCATTACCGATGAACTCAAACTGTTCTATTACCGCGGACTCCACGAATGGGGACATATTAACGGCTTCCTGACCGATACCTGCCTCACCGCCCAAGACCAGTATAAATCATTGCTCGATTATTTTAAGATTTCATACAAAAATCTGAGTAAGTGAGAAGCAAACAAAAGATTTTGTTCGCTCGAACGGGAAGGTTTTATTCAAATAACTAACGCAACTATGTTGAAAAAGAAATCAACTATCATTACCATCCTGCTTGCCTTAGTTGCTATGGCGGGGCAGGCAAAAACCTACAAGACCATTAAGGCCCCAGAGTGGATGGCCTGTGTAAATGTCAGGGGTGATGGGCTGAAAGCCTGCGAAGTGGTTTTCAGGGACACGGCAACCACCGTGCATTTCTCGATGGAGTATCCTAAGGGACAGTATTTCCGTTTCGTCAAGGAGAGCTACCTGATGGACGAAGAAGGTCATCGCTACCCCTTGCGCTCGGCAGAAGGCATCGCGCTCGATACATGGGTGCAGTCGCCTGAGAGCGGAGTGACCGACTTCTCGATGCACTTCGAACCTTTGCCCAAGCGGGTACAGGTGTTCGACTTTATTGAGGGCGACGTGAAAGGAGCGTTTATGCTGCTGGGCATCCACGACAAGAAAACCAAACTAAAGGCTCCGACGCTGAAAGCGCTATCGGATGCCAATCCATACGCCGTTCCTAAAGACTGGTTCAAGACCGACACCATCACCATCCGCGGACGCTTCGAGGGCTACGATGCCGAGAAGTTCGGCTTCGCCTCCATGGAGTGCCTTTATGAGGACGTGTTTGAGAAAGATGCAAATACGCTGGTGTTCGACATTGCTGCCGACGGCTCGTTCGAAAAGAAGTTCCAGGCCAGCTATCCTATCCGTGAGATGTTCTTTGCTGAACAAACAAAGATAGGCTTCGACGCGATACCTTTCTTCGCTCGTCCCGGTGAGACCATCGACGTTATCGTGCGCCCCAATGAACGCGGCCAGTACGATTGTTTCTACGGTGATGGCAGCAGTAAGGACGTGGAGCGCTGGCTGAAATCCAGTCTGAAGATGAGCGATCTGGCTTATCCCCTACGTATGTTTAAAGGAAAGTTCAGCGAAGCCAACGAGATGATGGAGCGCACGTGGAACAATATGTTGTACAGTTTGCAACAAGAAAGTCTCCGCCAGCATTTCACTCCCCAGGAGATGCAACTGGCGCTGGCCGACCTGCAGATGCATTTCGTATACGCCGTGATGGACTATGCGATGTATCACGAGGATGCAGTGAGGAAATATGAGCAACGAGACGGCCGCTATCAAACGGTCATTCTGGACAGTCTGGAATGGAACGAGATATACAAGACGGAGAGTTATAGGGCGCTGCACCGTGTAGATTTCGACAATCCTTTGCTGCTGACCTGCGACAGCTATCCCATCACCCTCAACCGCATCCAGTATGCCAGACCTGTCAGCAGGCAAAAGTACAAAGGGTTGCTGGATGAGAATGGCGGATATGTGAACAGTCTGGAAAATGCAGAGAAGATAATTTCCAATAATGTTCTGGCCTTGCGAAACCTGATGGGAACAGACCACGATAGCTTCATGATGCAACTCTGCGCCTATAAAGACATGACGGGCAGTTTCGACAACTGGCGCAGTGATGAGGATGAACTCCAGCGCGTCCTTGCCGACACAACGATGACTGCCGATGAGCGCAAGGAAGCTGAGGCCAGCTTTCAGTCACCCGGCAAGATGATGCCCCTCTATCTCAGCAGACTTTCTGATGCCTATATCCACCAAAAGGCGGAGGCTTTCTATGCCGCGAAGATGGCACAGACTGAACTCTCCACGCCATTGCCGGCCGATAACCCCTCAGCCGACCTTATCCGAAAGCTCTCTGCCAAATATCCCGGCCGCTTCCTGATGATCGACTTCTGGGGAATGGGCTGCGGTCCCTGCCGCTCAGCCATCCAGAACAGTAAGAACCTGCGGGCAGAGGTTGCCAAGCGCGATGACATCAAACTCATCTTTATCGCCGGCGAACGAACTGCCGAGGGTAGCGAGGCCTATCATAACTATGTAAAGGAATGGCTTGCCGACGAAGAAACCATCTGTCTTTCCAACACCGACTTCACCCGCTTTCAGGAGCTCTTCCGCTTCAACGGCATCCCTCACTACGAGACCATCACGCCCGATGGCCGCCGTGTGCGCGATGACCTCAACTTCAACGGCTACTACAACTTCGACTTCACGTTGAACAGGCTGAAAGAGAAATTCAAGTAAAGCAAAACGTATTATGCACAAGTCAACTATCATTACTCTCCTGCTAGCATTCGTCTCGTTGACAGGGCAGGCGACGACCATCGAAGAATACCACTTTCGCAGCGGTTCGGCCGTATTGAAAGGGCGCATACTGAACAAGGCCGAGGGCGAGTGGAGCATTGTCAACGTTGTCACTTCCAACCTGTTTTCAGACGAGGAGCAGGTACACGCCATCCCCGTTGCCGCCGATGGCTCGTTCGAGGGCAGAATCCCTCTGCTACACTCTCAAAGTGTAATGATACAGGATATGGGGTATGTTTTCCTTGCTGTGGGCGATACTTTGGAAGTGACGAAAGACGCTCTGCAAGAGGAGAACGAAAAGGGCGTCACTTTCAGCGGCCACGGCATGAGTGCCGCCGTCAACCGCCTCTGGCCAGGCGTAAAGAAACACTATTTCGGGGACAAGGATTTGTTTGTCAAAGGTCTGGAGAGAGAGAACATTCCTGCGTGGAAACAGCGGATGGTGAAGCTGACGGACACCGTCATAGCAGACATCGAGGCCAACCGCCTGCCCGTGCCTGCCACGACGAGTGCCGGTGTCAAGGAAGTACTGGGAGTCAGTTTGTTGGGTGATTTACTCATGGCCGCGATGGAAAACTATCGTTTCAACATGACCAGCGGAGGCTATTATCAAATCAATAGAGATGAACTTGGCGACTACTACGATTTTCTGGCAGGACGCGAGCGATGGCTGGCAGACAATCCATCCATGCTTTTCGCCATCGATAACCCAGGGACTTTATTCAACTACACATGGATCTACATCATGATAGACATCAGTTTCTCGCCCCATGAGGAGGGGGAGAGTTCTGCCGACTACTACCGAAAGGCGTCGAACGTCGTCACGTCACGCTACGGTTTCAAGAATATCGGTTTCTTGCATCAGATGGCGCTTTGCAGGGACGTTTTCAGAGAAAGCAATCTCGATGAAGACTCCGACCCCAACCTATTGACTGACAAATTCGCAGCTATCATTCCTCTCCTCAATTATCCAGTTGTGGCCCATCAAGCCCTGCAACGCTATCGCCAATACATTAAGCAGCGCGAAGTAAAAGCTTCTGCTACTGTTTCTTCCGCACCAGAGGCGGATACTCTCTTCCAGCATATCATTGAGCCATACAAGGGAAACACCCTCCTCGTTCACTTCTGGGGCATGAGTTGTGCTCCCTGCCGGCGCGAAATGCTGGACGAGCGCGAGAAGGTGGAGCGACTGAAAGACGCCCCCGTGCGTTTCCTCTACATCTGCGATGAGAAAGATAGTCCCCGAGAACACACCGAGCAGTGGCTGACGAAGAACAACATCAAGGGTGAGCACATCTATGTGACGCACAACGAGTGGAATCTCCTTGCCGCTAAATTCAACTTCTACGCCATTCCCTTCAGTATTGGCGTTGATAAAGATGGCAATGTAGTCGATTTTGATGAAGTCAACAAGTACGTGAAAGAGATACAAAACGAATAAAATGTCAGACAAATGTCAGGAAGTTTTTTCGGGCATTTGCCGCCTTGTTGCTAGCTTTGCACCCAAAAGCGAAGCATCATGCAACAAACAACATTTAACAGAATCAACATGATGGCGGCTTGGCTGGTCTTTGCCATTGCCGCCATCGTCTATGGACTGACAATTGAACCGACAGCCAGTTTGTGGGACTGCCCTGAATTCATTGCCTGCGGATACAAACTGGAGATTGGACACCCGCCGGGTGCTCCCGTCTATATGTTAGCCGCGAATCTGTTCTCCCATTTTGCCACCGAGCCGTCGCAGGTGGCAAAGATGGTCAATCTCCTGTCTGCCCTCTTGAGTGCGGGCTGCATTTTCTTCCTGTTTCTTACCGTTACACACCTTGCCAAGAGACTCATCTGCCCATCTGGAGAAAGCCTTGCCATGGCGGATGTCATCCGTATAGAAAGCTGTGGAACGGTGGGAGCACTGGCCTATGCTTTCAGCGACACCTTCTGGTTCTCGGCCGTCGAAGCAGAGGTTTATGCCTTCTCCAGTTTTCTGACAGCCCTGATGTTTTGGCTGATTCTGAAATGGGAAGAAGAAGCAGACAGTCCGCAAAGTGACCGGTGGATTATTCTCATAGCTTATATCACGGGGCTTTCCATAGGAGTCCATCTGCTCTGCCTGCTTTGTCTGCCCGCCATGTCGTTTGTGGTCTATTTCCATAAGGCGAAACGTGTCACACGGTTTGGCATGCTAAAGACACTCATAGCAGGAGGATTATTAGTAGGTCTCATTCTCTATGGCCTCATTCCCGGTGTGGTGAAAATGGGCGGTTGGGCGGAACTGTTGTTTACCAATGTATTGGGGTGTCCCTACAACGTCGGGCTCATCGTCTACATCCTGCTGCTTGCGGGAGCACTCATCATTGCCTACTACAAGGTTAAGCCAGGTTTGCTCAAACTGTCACTGGCCTGTGTGCTGATGATACTGGCAGGCTACAGCAGTTACGGAGTCATCTTCATCCGAGCCAATGCCAATACGCCCATGAGCGAGAATGCTCCAGGCAACATCTTCTCGCTTGGAAGCTACCTCAATCGCGAGCAATATGGAGACACACCGCTATTCTGTGGCCCTGCCTATTGCAGCGAACTGAAGCGTGAACCCATAGGCGAATATCTGGTTCCGAAACAGCGTGAAGGGAAAGCCATCTACCGACCTAACCCTAACGCTAACCCTAACGCTAACACCCAACACCCATCATCCAACACCCAGAAATACGCCGTCATACGACACGACATAGAATACGAGTATGAAGAAAACATGTTCTTCCCTCGCATGCACTCCCAGCGCCATGCTAAGGCCTACGAAGACTTGATGGACGGAGTGGAGAAGGAAGGGAACCTGCCGACAATGGCAGAAAACCTGCGTTTCTTCATTTCCTATCAGTTGAATTTCATGTACTGGCGGTATTTCCTTTGGAACTTCGTGGGACGGCAGAACAACATCCAGGGCAACGGTGAGGTGGAGCACGGCAATTGGATCACAGGTTTCAGATGGATTGACGACCTGCTGCTGGGGTGCGATACCTCGAAACTGCCCTCAGACCTTTCCAACAACAAAGGACGCAATGTCTATTTCGCCCTTCCGTTACTGCTCGGATTGGTGGGAATCGTATGGCAATGGCGGCGAGGACGTGAAGGGCGCCAACAACTGTGGATTGTCACGCTGCTGTTTGTGATGACAGGTCTGGCCATCGTGGTTTACCTTAATCAGACGCCGCTCCAACCCCGTGAACGCGACTATGCCTATGCGGGTTCCTTCTATGCCTATGCCATCTGGATAGGACTGGGAGTGGCGGGTATCAGCAGAAAGCTAACGAGCCTGTCGCTGCTTTGTCTTTTCATTCCTTTGCAGATGGTGAGCCAGACCTGGGATGACCACGATCGCTCCGGACGCTATACCTGCCGTGACTTCGGAGCCAACTATCTGGAAAGCATGCAACGGACAGGCCATCCTATCATCTTGACGAATGGCGACAACGACACTTTCCCGCTTTGGTACAATCATGAGGTGGAAGGCGTCAGAACCGACACGCGCGACTGCAATATGGAGTATCTGCAGACCGACTGGTATATAGACCAGATGAAACGCCCGGCCTACAACTCACCGGCATTGCCCATCAGTTGGCGTCATGAGGATTACCAGGAAGGCACACGGGAGTATATTCCCATCCGTCCGGAACTGAAGAAGGACGTAGAGCAGTTCGTGGCACAATACCCCGAAGAGGCAGCAGAGGCCCTGGGCGAAAAACCTTTCGAACTGAGGAATATCATTGACAAATGGGTGCTCAGCAAAGAGGCAGACATGCAATGCATACCCACAGACAGCGTCACCATAGGCAATATGGTCATCTCATTTAAAGACAAAAACGCATTGTCCAAGAATGAACTGATAGTACTTGAAATGCTGTCACACGCAGACTGGAACCGTCCTATCTATCTTTCCATCAGCATAGGCACCGATATGCTTTCATTACTCGGCGAACATTTGGTGCTGGAAGGCCTCGCCTATCGCATCTCCCCCACGGCCACTAAACGACGGATAGACGTAGAACGGCTCTATGAAAACGTCATGCACCGTTTCCGCTTCGGTGGTCTGAACACCAAGGGAATCTATGTGGATGAAGACGTGCGGCATCTTGCCAATACACACCAGTTTGTCATGGGCTTGCTCATTGACTCGCTGCTTCAGCAGAATGACACCAGACGGGCCTTGGCCGTATGCCGGAAATGGCAACAGGAGATGCCGCCGGAGAACGTACCATATACCGATGCGGCCTTAGCCATAGCTCGCTGCTACTATCAGACCCATCTTACAAAGAAGGGCGATGAAATCATCAACAGCCTGTTGAAGCGATCCGAAGAGTGGCTTTCCTGGATAGAAGGCATCACTCCCGCTCGTCGTCCTTCATCCCGATACTCCCGGTACACATGGCTGCAAACCATGCAGCTGGCCCTTTCAACAGCCGTAGATTACGAAAGAAATGAGATTTTTCAACAATACAGCAATCAATATGAGCACCACGTCAAACTATACCAACAAGACTGACCATTCCCGCCGTTTCATCATCACCCGTCGTCACATCCTTCTGGCAGCATGCGCACTCATTATCGCAGGCTACATCCTGATGGCTGGTCCCGGCAGTACCGAACAGTCTTTCAATCCCGACATTTTTTCCACCCGAAGAATTACGGTGGCACCCATTATGTGTCTGGCGGGCTATCTGCTCATCGGCATCGGGATTCTCTACAGGAAATAAAAAAGAGACAGCCGAACAAACGACTGTCTCTTTACTGGTCGGGATGAGGCGACTCGAACGCCCGACCCCTACGTCCCGAACGTAGTGCGCTACCAACTGCGCTACATCCCGATCTTTTCGTGCAATATTTGTGCAAATGAGCGCCATAAAAGTTCACTTTCAAATGGCTGAATGCAGCCAAATATCACAGTCAGTTCTGAAAACTGACTGCAAAGGTAGTGAGATTTAGAGAGAATTCAAAATAAAAGGGCGAAAATTTTGTTTTTTTGTGTATCTCAGTACTGGATATAAGGCTCCAGACGCTCTATATCCCGTGGTGAGAACTCTTTCAGCAGGCGTAGTTGCTGGAGACTCTGCAACGGGCCGTGCAACCGACGATAATCGGTGATAGCCTTCGCCCGATAGAAGCCGATATAGGGATGGGCCTTCAATTGCTCGAGGGTGAGGCGGTTGATATCCAACTTCCGGAGATTCACATCCCCCAACTCAAAATAAGACAATGCCGACTCGGGGAAACCGTCAATTTCACGCAACTGATCCACTCGATAGAAACCACCTAAGCGCTGACGGTATCTGACAATTCGGCGGGCAAAACCGGAACCAATGCCTGGCACGTGGCGAAAGGCCGTGGTATCAGAATTGTTGAGCATGACGGTTTGTCCTGGCACCAACTTTATGGGGTAGAGCGTGGTGTCGCGGTGGAATTCCTCATGGGGGGATTTGTAGGCGATGTGCGCCTCCTGATAGTATTCATTGATCTGGATATAGGGCAACAGCCGCTCGTAGTCTTTCTTGGAAAGTCCGTAAAGGCGGGCAAAATCGGAAGGTTTGCGAAACTCTCCTCCAGCCTCACGGTATTTATAAAGATTGCGGATTTGCCAGTCTTTCAGTCCCAAACGACTCAGTTGCCGGGCATCTGCGGTATTGGGATCGAAGGGGAAAGTTTCTACCTGCCGGCCTCCTTGCCGAGCCTCATGAGCAACAGGATATCGTCGGGAGGAATACCGATAGACCGTGTCGCGCTGAAGGGCCATCTCCAAAGAGTCTGTCATGGAGAAATCAGTTGCCTCCTGACGGCCACCTACCCAGAAGATGACCACCACTGCAATGACGGCCACCAGCAACAGCATCAGAATGGCCATGCGGTCGGATTTCTGTAAATAGAAAAACTCCCTAAGTGACATAGATGAATGATTGAATCTTTAATCTTGAAACATGAAACTTGAAACTTGAATCCTCACACCCACCCAAACTGATGGAGGAAGATAAAGAGCATCCCCAAAGGACACACATATTTGGCGGCAAACACGAAAAGGTGGAAATAGCGGCTGCTGAGGGTTCCCCAGTTGGTCATCTGGTCATGAACAGCCTTATGCGGCATTACCCACCCCACATAGATACTCGTGAGGAAACCGCCCAACGTAAGCAGTATGTTGGCAGAGAGGAAATCGAAGAAATCGAAAAGTGACTTGCCGAAAAGTTGCAGTTCGGGAACAGGTCCTAACGACAAAGAACAGAGTGCACCTGTAATCATGGCCAGTACCGTCACGATACGGGCTCCGTTCTTACGTCCCATTCTGAATTCCTCACTGACAAAAGCCGTAGGCGTCTCGTGCATGGAGATAATGCTGGTCAGGGCAGCAAGTACCAAAAGCACGTAAAAGATTATACCGATGAGATAACCCACCACAGGCACGGGGGCAAAAGCCTGCTGAAAGACATTAGGCAGGGTGATGAAAATGAGCGAAGGCCCCAAATCGGGCTGAACGCCTACGGAAAAAGCTGCAGGGAAGATAACGAGTCCTGAGAGGATGGCCACCAAGGTGTCAATGGCAGCTATCTGGAAAGCGCTGCGCGTCAGGTTGATGTCTTTTCCGAAATAACTGGCGTAGGTCACCAGACAGGCCATACCGGTACTGAGCGTAAAGAAGGTTTGTCCGAGGGCATCGAAGAAGGTACTCGCCGTCACCTTCGAGAAATCGGGATGGAAAAGGAATTCTACGCCCTTCATGCTGCCAGGCAACATCAATGAGCAGACTACCAGCATGAGCAAAAGCAGGAACAGCACGGGCATCATAATCTTGGAAGCCTTCTCAATGCCTTTCTGCACACCATGAACGATCACGAAATGGGTGATGCAGAGGAAAAGTAACGTCCACATCACGGGTTTCACAGGATTGTTGGTGAAATCAGTAAAATACTGTTGGATGGCATCGGCATTACCCTGCAGGTGTCCGGCAACAGCAGCGAAGACATACTGAAGTGTCCAACCGGCCACTACACTATAGAACCCCATGATGATGAAACCAGTGAACACACCCATATAGCCCACGAACTTCCACGGCCAACCGCCATAAGCTCGCGTGGCATTTTGCTGAGCATGCCGTCCCACAATAAATTCGCAAAGCATGGCAGGCAGTCCGAGAATCAGCAGACAGCCCAGATAGATGAGAAGGAAAGCAGCACCGCCATTCATTCCCGTCTCATAAGGGAAGCGCCAGATATTGCCCAGACCTACGGCTGAACCCGCCGTTGCCAGTACAATACCTATTTTCGATGCAAACACCCCTCTGCTCTCCATACCTTGAAACCTGAATCTTGAAACCTGAAACCTAGATCCACCCGAGTTGATGGAAGAATACAAAAAGGATGAACAACGGGCAGATATATTTCACGGCCAACACAAACAGATGGACAAAGCGTACGTTGGTGGTTCCCCAGTTGGTGATTTCATCATGCACCACCTTGTGTTCCACATACCAACCAATGAACAGACACGTCAGGAAAGCACCGATAGGCAGGCAGCAGTTTGCCGTGAACCAGTCGAGGAATTCAAATAGCGGCATGCCAAAGAGTGAGCACCAATCCCACATACCCAATGAAAGAGAGCAGATACCACCCATGATAACGGCATAGAGTGTTACCAGACGGGCTGCATTCCGACGGCCCAGATGCAACTCCTCACTCAGGAACGAAGTGCTCACCTCATGAATGGAGATATTGCTGGTCAAGGCAGCAATGGCCAACAATAGGTAGAAAAGGATACTCACAAAGTATTCCACCAAGGGCATACTGCCAAAAGCCTGTTCGAAGACATTGGGCAAGGTAATGAAAATCAGTGAAGGACCGCTGTCGGGCTCCACACCAACCGAGAGGGCGGCGGGGAAGATAATGAGACCTGCCAGGATGGCCACCAAGGTGTCAATACCGGCAATCTGAAGGGCAGAAGGCAGCAGTTTGGTTTCGCGTTTGAAATAACTGGCATAGGTACACAGACAGCCCATTGCTATACTCAGAGAGAAAAACGACTGGCCGAGGGCTTCCAGGAAAGTCTTCCCCGTTACTTTCGAGAAATCAGGCTTCAGCAGGAATTCCACGCCTTTCCATGAATTGGGCAGGGAAAGGGAACAAACCACCAGCACAATCAGCAGCACGAAGAGCTGAGGCATCATAATCTTGGAAGCCTTCTCGATGCCGTTCTGCACGCCATGGACAATCACGAAATGGGTAAAGCCAATCAAGAGGGCACCCCACATAATCGGTTTGACAGGATGTGTGGAGAAAGCGGTGAAATACTCCTTGAAATATTCAGGCGTGCCATGGATATTACCGGCAATAGAAGAGAAGATATACTGTAGCGTCCAGCCACTCACCACGCTGTAATAGCCAAGAATCAAAGCCGAGGTAAGCACACCGAGATAGCCCACCAGTTTCCAGGCCGTACCATTGCCCATGATGGAATAGGCTCGAGCTGTATTGGCCTGCGCATGGCGACCGATCATCATCTCGCAAAGCATCACGGGAATACCCATCACGAGCACGCATCCGATATAAATGAGGATAAAGGCAGCACCGCCGTTCTGTCCGGTCACATACGGAAAACGCCACACATTGCCCAAACCGACGGCACCGCCGGCAGTGGCAAGTATAACGCCTAACTTTGTTCCGAAGTTGCCTCTTTCTGAATTGATCATCAGGTACTGCTTTCTAATTCAATGTGACGGAATTCTATGGGGATGGTACCACGCCAGACGATAAAGGGCATCTGACGCATATGGGCATTATAGAACCGACGGTCACCCGTCACCTCATCACCGATGAAACCGGGCTTTTTGAACGGTTCACCCTCATTTTTGAGTTCCACTTCGGCCATCACCAGGCCCGCATTATCACCATAGAACTCATCCACCTCAAACGTATGCTGTCCGTCAGGACTGGGTACCAGATAGCGAGTCTTGTCGATAATACCCGGCTCACATATCTCCATCAGGTGCTCTGCCTCGTCGAGTGTTATTTCCTTTTCAAACTCGTAACGTGACAAGCCGCCGTTCTGCGACGGTCCCTTGATGGTCAGGAACCCACGGTCATCGCGGACGCGAACCCTGACGGTGCGTCCGTTCCTGCTCATGATATACCCTTGTTTGATACGACTTTTGGAAGTAGCCTGCCGGCGATAATCTTCGCCACGCACCAGAAACTTGCGTTCTATCTCCAGTCCGCTCATTTAGGACATTGTGATGACGATATAAACCATGTAGATTACGGCCAGTGCCACCAGGCAACCGAAGATCCACTTCACAATGTTCTTACCCTTTTCCTCTTCCTGAGCGGCGTGGCGCGCACGCTGTAATTTTCTTTTTTGACTCATAATCTTATTATTATTTAATGTTTTATTGAAGTTTCACTTACCTCTTACATCTTACTTCTTACCTCTTACTTCTCAACTCTCTTCATCAACTGGGAACTCCATCAGATAGGCCTTGATAAAATCGTCAATCTTGCCATCCATCACGCCATCCACATCGGTGGTCTGGTAGTTGGTACGATGATCTTTAACGCGACGGTCATCAAAGACATACGAGCGGATCTGACTGCCCCACTCTATCTTCTTCTTGCCTGCCTCTATCTTGGCCTGTGCCTCCAAGCGCTTCTTCATCGCACGGTCATAGAGTTGCGACTTCAGCAGCAGCATAGCCTTTTCCTTATTTTTCGGCTGGTCGCGCGTTTCCGTATTCTCAATGAGGATTTCCTCTTCCTCGCCGGTATCAGGGTCGGTGTACCAATAGCGCAGACGCACGCCCGACTCCACCTTGTTCACATTCTGTCCGCCGGCACCGGAGGAGCGGAACGTATCCCATGACAACTTGGCGGGATCCACATACACCTCGATGGTATCATCCACGAGCGGACTCACGAAAACTGATGCGAAGGAAGTCATACGCTTACCCTGCGCATTGAACGGAGAGACACGCACCAGACGGTGCACACCGTTCTCGCTCTTCAAGAAGCCGTAGGCATATTCACCCTTCTCAATCTCCATCGTCACACTCTTGATACCTGCCTCATCACCTTCCTGAAGGTCTGCAATAGTCACCTTATGGCCATGAGCCTCGCACCAACGCATATACATACGCATCAGCATGCCGGCCCAGTCCTGAGCCTCCGTGCCACCGGCACCCGAATTGATTTTCAGCACAGCATCCATCGGGTCTTCCTTCTGGCGCAGCATATTCTTCAGTTCCAGGTCTTCTATGACCTTGATGGCCTTATTGTAGTCTTCATCAACTTCCGCCTCGGTCACCATTTCCTCATGATAGAAATCGAAGGCCAGTTGCAGTTCGTCGGCTAGCGTACGCACTTCCTGATAGCCATCCAGCCAGCGCTTGATGTCTTTCACCTTCTTCATCTGCTCCTGTGCACGCTTGGGATCTTCCCAGAAATCAGGAGCCTGTGTGCGGAGGTCTTCCTCCTCGAATTCTATCTGTTTGCGGTCGATGTCAAGATAGCGGTGCAAATCCTCTGCCCGCTGCATGACATCCTTCAATTGGTCTTGCGTGATCATATTCTAATTATTTCACGAATCAGCGTACATCGCATCGATTTGAGCTGCGTAGTTCTTATTCAGTACACGGCGCTTGATCTTCAGCGTATTGGTGAGTTCACCGTTCTCCATCGTGAACGGATGGGGCAGCAGGGTGAAACGCTTCACTTTCTCGTAGTTAGCCAACTGCTGCTGCAGCGTCTCGATACGCTCTTCCATCATCTTGTAGATCTTCTTGTTCTGACAGAGATCCTCACGGGAGGTAAACTCGATATCATTGTCCTTGGCGTATTCCTCCAGCTCGTCAAAAGCAGGCACAATCAGCGCGCTCACGAACTTGCGCTGGTCGGCAATCACGGCCAACTGCTCCACGAACTTGTCCACCAGCAGTTTCGACTCAATCATCTGCGGGGCAATATACTTTCCGTTGGAGGTCTTATAGAGTTCCTTGATACGCTCCTTCAGGTAAAGCTCGCCGTCCTTCAGATAGCCGGCATCACCCGTACGGAAATAACCATCTTCGGTGAAAGCCTCCTGGTTCAGGGCGTCGCGCTTATAATATCCGCGGGTAATCGTCGGACCTTTCAGCAGAATCTCGTCATTCTCGCCTATCTTGATATCCAGTCCACTGATGGGACGTCCCACCGAACCGATGGTAAAAGGCTTGTCCTTGTGGACGTTGCTCACCGTGGCCAGACTCTCCGTCAGTCCGTAGCCCACCATCATGAAGATGCCAACGCTGAGGACGAACTCCTCCACATCTGGCGACACATACGAACCGGCCGTGGGGAAGAAATTAGGATTCACCAGACCCAACTGCTTGCGCACCAGCGAGAATACCGTCTTATCCATCATCTTGTACTCCATCTGCAAGGGCAGGGGCGGACGCTTGCCGCGGCTCAGGTATTCCACGTTATGCTTGCGGCCTACAGCCAAGGCGTGTTTGAACAATTTGCGCTGTACGGGGCCAGAATTCTCAATCTTCGATTTCACCCCGATATACACCTTCTCCCAGAAGCGGGGTACACTACTCATACACGTAGGATTAGTCTCCTTGAGTGACTGCTGCACCTCCTTCGGATAGGTGTTCACAATCACCGTGGCACCTTCGCTCAAGCAAAGGAAGCACCAACCGCGCTCAAAGACATGCGTCAGCGGCAGGAAGCACATCACACGGTCTTTCTCATCCACCGGCAGATTCTCGTCATTGGCAATCATGGCCGCATTAAACTGTCCATGGGTCAGAATCACGCCTTTTGAGTCGCCCGTCGTTCCGCTTGTATAAAGGATATTGGCAATATCATCGTCATTGGCCTGTGCATAGAGACCTTCCACCTCGCTCTGACGCGGACATCCCTCACCCAATTTCAGGAACTCGTCCCAATAGATGCTCATCGTATCATGCTGCGCCTTCCGAACTGAAGGGTCGTAGATGATGATCTTCTCCAGAGTGGGACAAAGAGAGAGCACGCGGTAAGCCTTGTCATACTGCTCCTGCTCACCCACAAAGAGGAACCTGATCTGCGCATCGCCAATCATAAACTGTATCTGCTGCTCCGAACTTGTGGCATAGAAAGGCACCGTGACGGCACGAATGCCGAAAGCACCAAAGTCCGTAAACAGATAATGCACCGTGTTCTGCGAGAACACGCCCACATTCTCTTGTACTTTCACGCCCATGTTGAGCATGGCATTACTAACAATCCGCACGTTCTTGGAAAACTCATTCCACGAACATTCCTTCCACTTCAGACTACCGAATTCACGGTAGATCAGAGCGGCACGGTCGCCATACTTTTCTGCCTGTTTATGAATAAGCACCGAATAATGACATCTTGTCTGCATAAGCGTAAATGTTTTATTAAAACGCAAAAGTACAAAAAAAAATCAAAAAAACAAATTTTTGCCGAAAAAATCCATTACATCCAGCCGTCGCCCACCTTCCCCAAAGACTCAGCACCGACAAAAAGTGTAGCCGTTTTGGCTACACTTTCGCCTCGAAACAGGCTCTGCTCCCTCCCATCAGAAGCCTTGTCCCACCCATTGAAAACTAATTTTATGCGTTAAAACACTGACACACTTCTTTAAACAAAAATCTTCAAAAATCTCACAAAAATGTTCAACGATAACCATAGCCTTTATCCTCATAGGATTCCCTCCCTACGGGGGAGGGTTAGGGAGGGGCTCTATATTCTTTAGCCTATATCATTCACATAAGAAAAAGTTTTCATGTTTTTGCTATCACTGCTATCACTAAAATCAGTAACCAGCTGAATGTCTGTGAGTTGCAACGCTGAATTTAGTGATAGCACAGGTGATAGCAGTGATAGCAAAATGGCCCTTCCGCTGAAAAAAAATGCCCCAAAACACTCTGTTTTTCGCATACGCGCTTTTATCTCTCGCAAAACACGCTGTTGTTTCTCGCAAAAGTGCGAACCAGTTGCAATACTCCTGCAACCCATCCGCAGTACTACTGCGCATCATCCGCAGTACTACTGCGGAGCCTTCGCAGTAATTTAACGCATCATCAGCCACCACACAATTCCTAAGAAAACTCACGCCGAGTCATAAGAGTTCACGGAGGTTAGATTCACTCTGAAAACTCCATGCACTTTGCGTGAATAATCTCAAAAAACGGGCTTTTTATCATAAAAATCAGGATAAACCATCAACCTTTTTCAGGATTTCGGCGTTTTGCTATCACTGCTATCACCAGTGCTATCACTAAAATTTTCTCAGCAACTTATTACAAACCAACCATTTACTGATTTTAGTGATAGCAGTGATAGCAAAAACAGGAAAATTTATTCTTATGTGAATAATATGAACTAGAGTATTTATCAACGCTAACGAAAACCTTACCCCAATGTCAAACTCCCTCCCTATGCAG
>R23__coassemble_553_pt1 | contig 24218 bp, 23 predicted proteins | sample R23__metabat2_high_PE_035 | metagenome-assembled genome bin R23
TCCGGGGCTATTTGATTAATATTTAACTCGTCCCAATTTTAACGGGACACTTATGTACTAACTTTAAAATTGAAAAATTATGAAGAAAATTCTTGTAATGGCTTTGGCCGTTGTGGCTATCTCTTTCGCAAGTTGCGGTAACAAGGCTCAGCAGAAGGTTGAGGAAGTTGCAGACTCTACCGAGGCTGTTGTTGAGGACGTGAACGCTGCTGCCGAGGAGGCTATCTCTGCCCTCTCAGAGCAAATCGAGAAGAAAGATGCAGGCGCTCTGCAGACCGCTCTTGAAGCCATCAAGGCTAAAGTTGCCAGCTTCATCGCTGCCAATCCCGAACTCGCCAAGGAGTATCTGGGCAAGGTTCAGGGTTTCCTGAAGGAGAATGCTGACAAGATTAAGGCTGTTGTCGGTGACAATGCTGCCATCAATTCTCTTGTTGCTGGCATTACTGCCCTTCCTACAGAGAGTGTTGACGCCCTGATGGGTGCCGGTGATGCTCTGAAGGCTCTGGGTATCGACGCTACCGCTAAGGCTGCTGACGCCGTTGAGGGAGCAAAAGACGCCGTTGAAGGTGCTGCCGATGCTGCTGCTGACGCCGTGAAGGATGCCAAGGACGCTGCTGTTGACAAGGCCAACGAGGCTGTTGACAATGCAAAGGAAAAGGCTGGTGAGGCTATTGACAACGCTGCCGCTGATGCCAAGAAGAAGCTCGGCCTCTAATCAATTCAAGAAGATTCACTAAAAGCGAAGTGCCTGTTCTTCCCAGAGCAGGCACTTCTTTTTGAATTTTTAATTAATAACTAACCATATAGATTTTGGGTTTGCATAACGTGCATGAAAAAAAACCTTAAAATATAATTCGGATTACTGTCGACGTGGGAAGCGGTTGCGCATCTCCTCGCGTTTCTTCTGATAGGCTTTGAACTGATCTTCCGTCATGATACCCTTCAGTTCCTTATCATAAGCTTCCTGCTTCTGTCTGCGCTCATTCATCATCTTCTCCATATCCTCTCTTGAAGGACGCTCAGGACGCTGCTGGGCAGAAGCTCCGGTATTGCCATCCATCTGGCCACGGTGACCCCCAATCATCGGACGATGTCCGCGACGGCCTCTTCCACCGAAACGCTGGAGTTCAGGATATTTGTCGTTCAACTCCTTCAACTTGGCAGCCTGTGTCTCATTGAGACCATACTCCTTAACCATCATCTCCGTACGGTCTGGGCGCATACCTTCCCGTCTCTCGCCATTCATTTCCTGTGCTGTTGCACTTGTCATTGTAAACGCTGCAACGAGCAGCAAAATAGTTTTCTTCATATTCTATTATTTATTAAATTAATACAGTGTTTCTCTTTATTGGAAACTGATTATTGGATGAAGAAAAACCGAACAAGTTTAACCAGCGGGGAGAGATTTAAAATTTTAAAACACTTTTTTTGATAAGAAAAATTTTGTGGAACCAAAAATATATATTAATTTTGCAAACCGAAAGAGGAAGGTTGGCAGAGTGAACGATCGCGCTGGACTCGAAATCCGGTATACCCTTTTCGGGTATCGGGGGTTTGAATCCCTCACCTTCCGCAAAAAGAAAAAGGCAGTCTGTGAAGGCTGCCTTTGCTGTTATTCAAAACTCAGTTTCTTGAGACGGCTTTCCAATTCGGAAGCCATGGACCTACGGATGCCAAGCCGGATCTGGCAGGTGTTATCGAACTTCTGCTCCACAATCCGCGGCTGCATGTCCTTCACGATCTTCATCACCTGATTCATCATCACATATGGGAACTCGTAGGTGATGATCTCTTCCACCAACCTTTCCTCCACCTGACAATGGGCAATGGCATCGGCAGCAGCTTCACGGTAGGCTACAATCAAGCCACTCGTGCCGAGATTCACACCGCCATAATAGCGCACCACGACTATGAGAATGTCGGTGAGTTCATTGGAATTGATCTGTCCGAGAATAGGCTTTCCTGCAGTACTCGACGGTTCACCGTCATCATTGGCACGAAACTCCGTACGTGCGGCACCCAGCATATAAGCATAGCATACGTGGCGGGCATCATAGTATTTCTTGCGATACCCGGCAATCAACTCCTTTACCGCCTCCACGCTCTCTACGTGATGGGCAAAAGCGAGGAACTTACTCCGTTTCTCGGTGTAATATCCCTCGCCTTGGTTTGCTATGGTCTTATAACTGTCGTCCAAATCCTAACTCAATTTGTGGATTACCAAACCGCTACGAAGCTTTGGCTCAAACCATGTGGCCTTCGGCGGCATAATCTTACCACTGTCGGCAATATCCATAATCTGCTGCATGGAAACGGGATAGAGTGCCAAGGCCGTACGCATCTCACCACTGTCCACACGACGCTTCAATTCACCGAGTCCACGAAGACCGCCTACGAAGTCGATGCGATCACTGGAGCGCAGGTCTTTGATGTTCAGAATCTCATCGAGAATCAGACGGCTGGAGATATCCACATCAAGCACACCGATAGGATCGCTGTTGTCGTAGGTTCCCTCCTTTGCAGAGAGTGAATACCATTCACCATCCAGGTAAAGTGAGAACTCATGGAGTCTGGCAGGCTTGTAGATGTCTGCCCCCTTCTTCTCCACGATGAAGTTCTTGGAGAGGGCTTTGAGGAAGTCTTCTGAAGAAAGGCCGTTAAGGTCGCGTATGACGCGGTTGTAATCAAGGATGGTCAACTGGCTGGCCTGGAAGCAGACCGCCATGAAATAGTTATACTCCTCGTCGCCCTTATGATTAGGATTCTGCTTCTGCTTTTCCGCTCCAACCAAAGCAGCGGCAGCAGAACGGTGATGACCGTCGGCAATGTAGAGTGAAGGCATCTTGCGGAATTCCTCGGTGACGGTCTTGATATCCTCATCATCGGAAATAATCCAGAACTGATGGCCGAAGCCGTCAATGGGAGCAATGAAGTCATAGACAGGCTCCGTCTGAGCATACTTCTTGATCAGCGCATCCAGAACGGCGTTGTCAGGATAGGCAAAGAACACCGGCTCGATATTGGCATTGTTCACGCGGACATGCTTCATGCGGTCTTCCTCCTTATCACGGCGTGTCAGTTCGTGCTTCTTAATGACACCCGTCATATAATCGTTCACATAAGCACCTACCACAAGACCATACTGAGTCTTGCCGTTCATCGTCTGTGCATAGATATAATAATGCTCCTTCTCATCCTGCACGAGCCAACCCTTATCCAGAAACTTCTGGAAGTTCTCAGCGGCTTTCTCGTAGACGCGGGGATCATACTCGCTGGTACCCTCCGGGAAGTCAATCTCGGGTTTGATGATGTGATAAAGACTCTTTTCGTTGTCGCCAGCCTCAGCACGTGCTTCTTCTGAATTGAGCACGTCATAGGGGCGGCTCTCCACCTGCTCCACCAATTCCTTCGGTGGACGGATGCCCTTGAATGGTTTTACAATTGCCATATAGTGAAAATGTTTGTTGAATGTTTCTTTTGCGTTGCAAAGATACAAAGAAAATGGGAATCGGCAAAAGGATTTCAGGAATATACCGCTTTTCTTTGCAAAAAAGGAGAAAGGCGGAAATCAGAAATCAAACAGCGAAAGCGACTGGTCTTCCTGCTTGATTTCGGGCTCTTCCTGCTCATCTTCGCGGAAAAGAAGCATCAGCTGCTGAGACTCCTTTGAAGAAGGATTCATGCGGTAGGTACCGCGCACACCTGCCGACTCAATGATGGAATCCGGATTCTTGCTGTTTTTCAGAAGATATTGCTGCACATAGGCATGAACCTCCTCGAAACTGATCGTCTCGAAGAATGTATTGGACGCATTGAATACATGACGGGCAATCTTCTGCACACTGATGCCCTTCATGCCTGCTTCCGTCAATACACGCCAGATTTCCTTGTCGTAGTTCAATTCAATATCCCGTTTAAAAACATACTAAAAAAGGGCGGTATGCAACCAGCACATCGCCCTTTTCTTATCGTTACTGAAGAATTAAGCCAGAACGATCTTGCCCTCAGCATCGGCAATCTTGCCTTCCTTGAGCAACCAACCAGCACCGAGGATCACCTCTTCATTGCTGATCTTAGCTGCCTTGGCAATCTCAGCTACTGAGAGAGCCTTCTGAGCGGTAGCAAGTGCGTTGTAAACGTCACCAGCCTTGAAACCTGCGTTCTCAGCATTGATTACGAGAGTTGCCTTCTTGGGAGCTGCGGCCTTCTTAGGAGCGGCTGCCTTCTTCACTGTTTCCTTCTTAGGAGCTGCGGCCTTAGTTGCAGCTGCCTTTGTTGCTTTCTTTTCTGCCATTTTAGTAAAATAATTTTAAATCCTGATTGAATATTCAATCTTTTCTCTAATTAATTCGGTGCAAAATTACAAAGAATATTACAATTTATTATCTCATTTGAAACTGAAAATCAGTAAATTAGGCTTTTTCTTGACTTAAATCAAATCAATCCTCTTTCAAATCGAGCTTCAACTGCAATTCTTCGAGTTGTTTGGGGTCTAAGAAACCAGGGGCATCAAGCATCACGTCACGGCCGCTGTTGTTCTTCGGGAAGGCAATGCAATCGCGGATGCTGTCAAGACCAGCCATAATGCTCACAAAGCGGTCAAGACCGAAAGCAAGACCGGCATGAGGAGGCGCACCGTATTTGAACGCATTAATCAGGAAGCCGAACTGTGCCATAGCCTTCTCAGGTGTGAAGCCCAGAATCTGGAACATCTTCTCCTGTAACTTGCCGTCGTGAATACGGAGCGAGCCACCGCCTACTTCAATACCGTTGCATACGAAGTCGTAGGCCTTGGCACGTACTCTCTCTGGATGCTCGTCGAGCAAAGGAATATCATCAGGATTAGGCATTGTGAAGGGATGGTGGGTAGCCATCAGGCGCTGCTCTTCATCACTCCATTCAAAGAGCGGGAAGTCTACAATCCAAAGGCATTCAAACCTGTTCTTATCCTTCAAGCCGAGACGGTCGGCCATCTCCAGACGAAGGGCGCAAAGCTGCACACGTGTCTTATTGGCATTGTCACCACTGAGAATCAATACCAGGTCACCGTCATTGGCACCCATGGCAGCCTTCACTTCTGCGAGGTCTTCAGGGCTATAGAACTTGTCGACGGAAGATTTGACGGTTCCATCCTCATTGTACTTCACATATACCAAGCCTTTTGCACCCACCTGCTGCGACTTCACAAAATCGGTCAGCTGATCAAGCTGCTTGCGGGTATAATTGGCACATCCTGGAACGCAGATACCGCCGACGTAGGCAGCATCGTCAAAGACACCGAACTTGCCTTTCTTCAGCGTATCCATCAGTTCCACGAACTCCATGCCGAAACGGAGGTCAGGCTTATCGGAACCAAAGCGGCGCATAGCTTCATGCCAGGTCATCTGCTGGAGTTTTGCAGGCAGTTCCACGCCGCGGATCTCCTTGAACAGATGGCGGGCCATGTCCTCAAAAAGGTCGATGACATCATCCTGTTCAACGAATGACATCTCACAGTCAATCTGCGTGAACTCCGGCTGACGGTCAGCACGGAGATCCTCATCACGGAAACACTTCGCAATCTGGAAGTAACGGTCAAAGCCACTCACCATCAAGAGTTGCTTCAACGTCTGCGGACTCTGTGGCAAGGCATAGAACTGACCAGGATTCATGCGGGACGGCACCACGAAATCGCGGGCACCTTCCGGTGTACTTCCGATAAGAATAGGTGTCTCCACCTCAATGAAGTCCTTAGAGTCGAGGAAGTTACGGATGAGGATGGTCATGCGGTGACGCAATTCCATATTCTTACGCACGGGATTGCGGCGTAGGTCAAGATAGCGGTACTTCATACGGAGGTCGTCGCCGCCGTCGCTCTTGTCCTCGATGGTAAACGGAGGGGTGAGGCTCTCCGAAAGCACATTGAGCTCCGTGGCAAGTATCTCGATGTCACCCGTAGGCATCTTGGCGTTCTTTGACTCACGCTCGCTGACCTCTCCCTTCACCTGAACGCAGAATTCACGCCCCAATTTGTTGGCACGTGCACAGAGATCAGCATTCTTTGATTCATCGAAAACTATCTGGGTGATGCCATAACGGTCACGGACATCGACGAAAGTCATACCGCCCATCTTACGTGTGCGCTGCACCCATCCGGCAAGCGTCACTTGCTTACCTGAATCCTGGAGACGAAGCTCTCCACAAGTATTTGTTCTATACATTATTTTATTATGTTGATTTTTGTGCCGCAAAGGTACACATTTTCCCCGATTCGAACAAATAATTCAGTTGAAAAAGCAGATAATCGTTAATTAGTATAAAAATCGGAACATACTTTAATAAACTATTCGTAAATTTGCACGTCAATAATATGTAACAATTTAAAAATTGGAAAGAAAATGAAAAAGATTTTGATGATAATCGCCATGACCGTTGTCACACTGACAGGTGCTTACGCTCAAAAGCAGGCCGAGATTAAATTCGACAAGCTGGTTCACGATTTCGGCACATTCCCAGAGGCTGAGCCCATCCAGAAATGTACGTTTACGTTCACTAACGTGGGCGGCCAGCCATTGGTCATCAATCAGGCTGTAGCCAGTTGCGGCTGCACAGTCCCTGAGTACACCAAGACTCCTATCAAGCCCGGTGAAAAAGGAACGCTGACAGTCACCTATAACGGCAAGGGCAAGTTCCCCGGTCATTTCAAGAAGACAATCACGGTCCGCACCAATGGAGCCGTCGAGATGACACGCTTGTATATAGAGGGAAACATGAAGGAGTAAACTTCCAACAATGAACATAAATAAATGGCGCCGGAGAAATCCAGCGCCATTTTTCTTTACTTTTCTTTCCTATCAGAACGAGTAGTTGAATCCAAGTGAGAAATACTCCATCAACTGCCAGTAGCCCGTACGATCGTCCTTCACCGAGGAGGCATCATCGAATCGGGGATATACGAACAGGTTTGCAGCAATGTACTTGTTGAACTGGAAGGAGAACGTGTTTTCCCACTCTATTTCCGCACGCTTGTAGGAGGTGAAGCCATAGAGGCGGCTCTTCCACTTGATATTGTCAGCTATCTGCCATACGAGGTCGGCAGTCAAAGACGAACCGAAATCATGCAAAGCATGATGGCCTTCCTTCAAGCCGAATCTCGGAGCCAGATCCAGACGTCCCACATAGCGAAAGTTATAGGCTAAAGGAGAGATATTAATGGTTCCCGTGAGTTTCTTGTTAAGCCACTCAACGGCATACGACATACCGAGCGAGACATTCAGTTTGAAGGGAGAGAAGAAGTCGCTGTAAACCATCAGGTCGTTGCTTTTATAGCCTCTTGTGAACTGCGTCTCGGCTATCGTCTGCAACGTGTAATACCAATGCTTCGTGGCCTGAAGTCCTAATTTGGAAGTCAGTCGGATCAGGTCTTCCGATGTCTTGAACTCATGGAGCGAGTCGCTTCGTGAGGTCATGAAGCCCACTTTCATTTCCAGCTTGTTATCCCATTTCACCTTCTGCTTGTTGTTGTAGTTGGCCTCCATCGTGGCGCTTGCCAATGCTGAATAGTTGCTCTCACCACCCTTGTGCCAGTTGCCGGAAATATAGTTCTGCAGGAATTGCACGGCATAGTCGCCCTTGAACGTCCAGAAGTTAGGCTTCTTTACAACGACTTCCGGTTCCGGAGCGATCACGGTCTCCACAGCAGCATCGGGAGTCTTCTCCACAAGCTTCTCGGTATTCTCGATGGGCTTCGTGATTTGCTGGTTCACGGCACCTGCTTCATTAATCTCCGCCTCGGAGACTTTTATCAGTTCCGGGTGCTTCAAGTAGATATTCATCAAAGCATTGTCAATCTCCTGACTTACAGAGTCTTTCATATCTGTATTTAAGCCAAGTTTTTGCTGTGCAACATCATTGTAGAACGTGCTGCTCGTGAACAATCTATACTTGTCGAAAGCAGTATAGGCTTTCTGCAAAGTCTGGACAGAATCAAGCCTGGCCTTATAGATAGCCAGCGAATCCTGATACTGATTCAACTTGTCGTCGTCTTTCCCGCTAACGGCGTTAACCACTTTTGCTTCGGCATTGACTGCCGCCATCCCGAACAGCAGAAATGCCACCATTTTAAAGATAAGTCTGTTTTTCTTCATAACAAATGCAAATTTACGAATCTTTTTTGAAATTCGCAATAATTAGGCATAATTTTTGCCAGCACAAAAATAATTCGTATCTTTGCACCCTATTATATATAAAAAGAAACAATATTAATCAAAACAATGGATAAGAACACAATTACAGGATTCATCCTCATTGCCGCCGTGCTCATCGGCTTTTCGTGGTGGAACAAACCTTCTGAAGAGCAGATGGCACAAATGCGACAGCAGGACTCCCTGCAGGAAGTAGCCCGGAAAAAGGCTGAAGAAACGAAAAAGGCTGCCCTGTTGGCAGCTACCGAGAAAAAGGCGCAGAAGTTGGCGCAGGCCCAGCAGGATACGGCCGCGCTTTTCCACAGTGCCCTTTCAGGCAGCGCCCAGCCGGTGGTGCTGAAGAACAACAAGCTGGAACTGACCCTTTCTACGAAGGGCGGAACCGTCACGAAAGCTATCATCCGCGGTTACAAAGACCAGAAGGGCAATCCCGACGTCGTACTCTTCGATGAAAAAGAGCAGCAACTGAAGTTCATGCTGTCAGGCAAAGAACAGAATATCATCACAAGCGATTTATTCTTTACTCCTTCCAACGTGACCGACTCCACCGTCACGATGACGGCCGTTGCCGCACCCGGACAGGAGCTGGCCATAGATTACCGTCTGGGCCCCGACTATCTCCTCCACATGAGCCTTCGCGCAAAGGGCATGAGCGGACTCTTCCCGCCGACTACCAACGAGATGGATATCCAGTGGGATGAGAAATGCCGTCAGCAGGAGCGTGGCTATTCGTTTGAGAACCGCTATGCTGCCATCACCTACCACCATGCCGATGGCGGTACCGACAAGCTCAACGACCAGAAAGACCAGACCGATGTAGAGATCGATGAGGTCATCGACTGGGTATGCTTCAAGACACAGTTCTTCTCGGCCGTGATGATTGCCAAGGATGATTTCCAGAAGAATGCCAAGATGACCTCTCTCCTTCAGGAGAAGGGTACCGGCTACCTGAAAGACTATTCCGCCAAGCTGAAGACAGCCTTCGACCCCACCGGCCAGAAAGCCTCAGAGTTTGAATTCTACTATGGTCCCAACGACTTCCGCACCCTGAACCGCATCGAGGACCAGAGCACTTTTGGCAAAGACCTCCAGCTGGAGCGCCTCGTATATCTCGGATGGTGGATTATCCGACCCATCAACCGCTGGTTCACCCTCTATATCTTCGACTGGCTCACCTCCTTCGGATTCAACATGGGAATTGTGCTGATTCTCATCACCCTGTTGCTGAAGGCCATCACCTTCCCGCTGGTGAAGAAGAGCTATATGTCGAGTGCGAAGATGCGTGTCCTCAAGCCGAAACTCGACGAGGCCACCAAGCAGTACGACAAGCCTGAGGATCAGATGCAAAAGCAGCAGGCCATGATGGCAGAGTACTCCAAGTACGGCGTGTCTCCGCTGAGCGGCTGTCTGCCCATGCTGATACAGATGCCTATCTGGATGGCCTTGTTCTTCTTTGTGCCTAACGCTATCCAGCTCCGTGGCGAGAAATTCCTTTGGATGGACGACCTCTCCACCTACGATCCCATCATCGAATGGGGCAAGGAAATCTGGGGCATCGGTGACCATCTCTCGCTCACCTGTATCCTGTTCTGTGTGGCCAACGTGCTCTACAGCTATATGTCCATGCGCCAGCAGAAAGACCAGATGGTAGGCCAGCAGGCCGAGCAGATGAAGGTCATGCAATACATGATGTACCTCATGCCGCTGATGTTCTTCTTCATCTTCAACGAGTATTCTTCCGGCCTTAACTTCTACTACTTCGTATCGCTGTTCTTCTCTGCAGCCATCATGTGGACGCTCCGCAAGACTACCAACGATGAGAAGCTGCTGGCCATCCTCGAGAGGAAATACCAGGAGAACAAGAACAATCCCAAGAAGAAGGGCGGAATGGCTGCCCGCATCGAGCAGATGCAGAAGCAAACCGAGGAACTCCGCCGTCTCCGCATGGAACAGGAGAAGATGAAAAAGAACAAATAATCCTATGAATAAAGCCAACTTATTGCTGGCAGCGGTACTGATGTTTTCAGCACCTGCCGGCGCTCAAAATGAAACGGATGTGATTGGTAAGCAGAACATCAAGCTCGCAAGCAAGACAATGACGCCCGAAGCCCTCTGGGCCATGGGACGCATCAGCAGCTACGAGGCTTCCCCCGACGGAAAGCGCATCGTCTACCAGGTGGGTTACTACAGCGTGAAGCAGAATAAGAGCCACCACATGCTCTACGTGATGAATGCCGACGGCTCCAACCGCCAGCTGCTCACCCATAGCGCCAAGAACGAGACTGATGCCACCTGGCTCGATACAGAGACCATCGCTTTTCTCACCGGTGGCGAAATATGGACGATGAAAGCCGACGGCACTGGCCGCAAGCAATGTTCGAAGACCGACGGAGAGGTGGAGGGCTTCAAGTTCTCACCCGATGGTTCCAAGGTCATCATCCTGAAGTCAATCCCCTTCCATGAAGTCATCAAGGAAAACCCAGAGGACCTTCCCAAGGCTACGGGCCGTCTGGTCACCGACCTCATGTATCGCCATTGGGACCACTATGTGGAGAGCATCCAGCATCCCTTCGTTGCTGATGTAAAAATGGTCAATGGTCAATGGTCAATGGTCAATGAAATCGACATCCTCGAGGGTGAGCCTTACGAATGTCCGATGGAGCCTTTCGGCGGCATGGAGCAGCTGGCCTGGAGTCCCGACTCCAAGACCATCGCCTACACCTGCCGCAAGAAGACGGGCCTCGCTTACTCTATCTCCACCGATTCCGACATCTTCCTCTATGACGTGCAGGCGCGCAAGACCCGCAATCTCTGCAAGCCCGAGGGATATCAGGAGCCCAAGATTGACCCTACGAAGACGATGAAATACCAGGCCGTCAATGCGCCTGAGAACCTGAAGAACAATCCCGGCTACGACCAGAATCCCAAGTTCTCTCCCGACGGCAAGTACGTGGCCTGGACCTCCATGGCCCGCAACGGCTATGAGAGCGACCGCCAGCGCCTGTGTGTATACAATTTGGCTACAGGTGAGAAGAAATACCTCACGGAAAGCTTCGATTCCAATGTCGACGATTTCGTATGGAGCGACAACAAGGATGCCCTCATCTATTTCATCGGTGTTTGGCACGCTACCGAAAACCTCTATGCCGTCAACTGGAAAGGCGAGCTGAAACAGATGTTCGCTATGGTGACGCCCCAGTCGGGCTCAGGCTGCCAGATGGAGAACTCATGGGCCGACTTCGGTTCCATCCAACTGATGAACAACGGCAAGCAGCTGCTCATGGAGCGCCATTCGTTTACCGCTCCTGCCGACCTCTACGTCGTAACCCCGAATTTCAAGAAGCCCGCGAATACGGCCATCTCCCAGATTACTTTCGAGAACAAGCACATCACCGACCAGCTGGACATTCCATCCGTGCAGCAGCGCTGGGTGAAGACCACCGACGGCAAGCAGATGCTCGTTTGGCTCGTGCTTCCTCCTAACTTCGACGAGACCAAGAAATACCCCACCCTGCTCTTCTGCGAGGGAGGACCGCAGAGTCCCGTCAGCCAGTTCTGGAGCTATCGCTGGAACTTCATGATCATGGCCTCGCAAGGCTATGTCATCGTGGCTCCCAACCGTCGCGGACTGCCGGGCTTCGGACAGGAATGGCTCGAGCAGATCTCCGGCGACTGGACAGGCCAGTGCATCAAGGACTATCTCTCAGCCACCGACTTCGCGGCCAACAATCTGCCCTTTGTCGATAAAGACCGCATGGGAGCCGTAGGTGCTTCCTTCGGCGGCTTCTCCGTCTATTTCCTCGCTGGCCATCACGACAAGCGCTTCAAGTGCTTCATCGCCCACGACGGCGCCTTCAACCTCGAGGCCATGTACACCGAGACCGAAGAGAACTGGTTCTCCAACTGGGAATACGACGATGCCTACTGGAACAAAGACCAGACCGCCAATGCCAAAAAGACTTATGAAAACAGTCCCCATCGCTTCGTGGACAAATGGGACACCCCCATTCTCTGCATCCACGGCGAGAAAGACTACCGCATCAATGCCACTCAAGGCATGTCGGCCTTCAATGCTGCCCGCATGAAGGGCATCGAGGCCCAGCTGCTCATCTTCCCCGACGAGAACCACTGGGTGCTGAAGCCCCAGAACGGCATTCTCTGGCAGCGCACTTACTTCAACTGGCTCGACCGCTGGCTGAAAAAATAAAGTCCCCAAAAATCGTAATAACGATATAACGTAATAACGAAAAAACGAAAAGACAACAATGACACAACTTAAAACCCTTCGTGACTCTGCCGCCATGCGCTGGACAGCCCTGCTGCTCCTTGCATTGGCTATGTTCTGTGCCTATATCTTCATGGACATCCTCTCGCCCATCAAGGACCTGATGCTTGAGACACGCGGATGGGACTCCACCGCCTTCGGTACCATGCAGGGCGCAGAGACCTTCCTCAACGTATTCGTATTCTTCCTCATCTTCGCCGGAATCATCCTCGACAAGATGGGCGTGCGCTTCACGGCCGTGCTCTCCGGAGCCGTCATGCTCGTCGGCGCCCTCATCAAGTGGTATGCCGTGGCCGAGAGTTTCGCCGGTAGCGGACTGGATACATGGTTCACCAACAACCTCAACTACATCCCCGTCTTCGATGAGCTCGGCGTGTCACCCTTCTATCAGGGTATGCCAGCCTCTGCCAAAGTGGCAGCCATCGGCTTCATGATTTTCGGATGTGGTGCTGAAATGGCCGGCATCACCGTCTCCCGCGGTATCGTCAAGTGGTTCAAGGGCCGCGAGATGGCCTTGGCCATGGGTTCCGAGATGGCACTCGCCCGCCTCGGTGTGGCCACCTGCATGATCTTCTCGCCCTTCTTCGCCAAGCTCGGCGGTCAGGTCAGCGTGAGCCGTTCGGTAGCCTTCGGCGTGGTGCTCCTCTGCATCGCCCTGATGATGTTCGTGGTCTATTTCTTCATGGACCGCAAGCTCGACGCACAGACCGGCGAGGCCGAAGAGAAAGACGACCCCTTCAAGGTCAGCGACATCGGCAAGATACTCTCCGACAGCGGCTTCTGGATTGTAGCCCTGCTCTGCGTGCTCTATTATTCGGCTATCTTCCCCTTCCAGAAGTATGCCGTCAACATGCTCCAGTGCAACCTCACCTTCTCCGAGGTTGACCCCAATTCCTTCTGGGCAGGCACCACGGTGACCATCGTGCAGTATCTCATCATGCTCGTCGTGGCAGCCACCGCCTTCGCCTTCAACTTCCTGAAGAACAAGTCGCTGAAGTACACCATGCTCTGCATCTCCATCGTAGCCCTCATCACCTTCTGCTACATGGGCTACATGCGCCAGTCGGCTGAGACCGTCTTCGCCGTGTTCCCATTGCTGGCCGTGGGCATCACCCCCATCCTGGGCAACTATCTCGACCACCACGGCAAGGGAGCCACGATGCTCGTGCTCGGTTCGCTGCTGCTCATCGGCTGCCACCTCACGTTTGCCTTCATCCTGCCCGCCTTCAAGGGCAACGCCGTGGGCGGCGTGATCATCGCCTACCTCACCATTCTTGTGCTCGGAGCCTCCTTCTCGCTCGTGCCCGCCTCCCTGTGGCCCAGCGTACCCAAACTCGTCGATGCCAAGATCATCGGTTCAGCCTACGCCCTCATCTTCTGGATTCAGAATATCGGACTCTGGCTCTTCCCCCTGCTCATCGGCAAGGTGCTCGACAAGACCAACCCCGGTGTCACCGACCCCACTCAGTACAACTACACCGCGCCCCTGGTGATGCTCGCCTGCCTCGGTCTGGCAGCCCTCGTGCTCGGTCTCATCCTGAAGGTCGTTGACCGCAAGAAAGGCCTCGGTCTCGAAGAGCCGAACATCAAGAAGTAACCGATTCATTACCCCCTTCAATCCCCGCCCCGCTTCCAGGCCTGGCGGGGATTTATTGTGTTCATGAAGTCAAAGATCGTTTCTATATGTCAGTGAGGAGCGTATCGCGAAATTGCTCCCTAATCAAATCGCATCTCTAAATGCACTGCAAAGATACAACATTCTTCCGACGAGATAGTCACTTATGGTTACCTTAGATGCACTTATTGGTAACTTAAATGCACTTATGGGTACCTTATATGCACTTAAGGGAACTTAGCAACCCTTTCGTGTGCTTCCACTCATTGGAGGCCGTCCTTCCACCCATTAGAAGCTCTGCTTCCAGCCATTGGAAAGAATGCAAGAAGGCTTTTCTTTTATCTCACCGCACACAGCAGTTGAACCATATCGTTCATTAGATAGTAGATTCTTAGCATTCCCGTTTTTTGATTTAAGAATTGTTAACAATCAAAGCGTTCAGTTATTTTGGATTTTTGGAGCGTATTTTAGACGTATTTTCACGCTTTGTGCCTAAAAAGCAGCATAAGCGAATCTCCCGTTTCTCCCGTTTCTCCCGTTTAATAATGTTTCAAGTAAGGCACAATAATTTGATACTATATATATAAATATATATATTTATATATATAGTATAATATATGTTAATCAAAATCACTATCATTCTCTCACGTCCTTAATCGGGAGAAAAGGGAGAAAAGGGAGCTTTTCTTAAATCCTTGTTTTTCAGAAAGATATGATCAGTATAATCAAGGATTGCTCGTATATTTTTCAAGCGAAGACTGCAAGGTATTACGAATTTTAAGGCGCAAATCTATCGGTTCCAACACCTCCAAGCTTTCACCATGAGACATCAATTCAAGCACGAAATCAACAGAAGGACGGATATCGTAAGAAAAAACAGCGTATTCATCCGTATGTTCTATCTCCTTTTGGGAACTATGCAAGGGCAACGTCCGCACATAGTTGGCAAAATTGCCATACGTCCGAATTACCACATGAGCCATAGGCGTATTGTCTGCTGTAATGCCGTAGTATTCTGCAAAAAACTCCGCAGGAGAGAAGTTCTCAGGCATTTCAAATGTTTCGTCGGAGATTTCAACAGACAACATCCTGTCAAGCGCATAAGTAGCAACATACCTGCCAGTATATGCCAAAAGATACCAACGCTGGCGGAAAAGCTTCAGGGCGTATGGAGACAATGTAGTCTCATAACTCTCACGCCCAAACCGCTGGTAAGTAATGTTAAGCCGCCTGTTCGTTTTGAGGGCCAGAATGATTGTCTGCAGGTATTCTTCTCCGGCAGGCACATTCTCCAGCAGAATACGATTCCTGAGCGCAATGCTGTCGGAAAGAACCGCATTTACCGTAAGCGTAGAAAGCATCCAACCCTCAATCGTATCGTCATTAATTACCTCAGGATTGCTGATGAAGTACTTATAGCCATGCTCCAGATCGCACTCTATCACGATGCCGAACATGTTGAGAATGGCATCCTTATGGCGTAAGAACGATTTGCGATTCAGAGGCTCCCCTCCTATCACCTGATCCTTCACCCACAACTCGTTAAGTTGCTCCAGCGATAACTTCTTGTATTGCCGCAGCATATTCACAATCCATATGTACTGCTGGAAGATCCTTGCCGGTTTCATATTACCACATGTATTACATGATTAATGCCTATGTAATTCCCATTCCTGATGGACTGTAAACCATTCACTACTATGAGAACCAAGTCCTCCAATCTGACGAGGATGAGCCAAAGGCAGAACCTTAATGTGTCTGCCATTTATTGTCACGTCCGTATGAATGCCATAGCCATACCGTTCTTTATATTCCTGCAACGATTTGTAATTCACATTAGCTACGACATTGAGGAATTGTTTGATAGGAATATCACCCAGCAATACCAAAAGCTCTGCTTTCGATTCTTCTAATTCAGCAACAATTACTTCACAGCGTTTGATATCGCAGAATCTACTTGGGCGCTTAGGTATTGTTACTTCATTCAAGCCATATTTTATTCTATACTTATTGTATTTGTTTTTAATGGCTTTGTCCTGACCATCGTTCAGCCTTGTTTCCGGCAGCAAATCGCAGAGCCACGCATCCTTACGAGTAAAGCCTAAGGGGGCCAAGATGTGCTCATCGAGCACCTTTGCTGAAGGACCATTAAACCTCTCATCAGCAGGTTCTAACGTTCCCATTTCTTGAGGAATCTTGATTCTGCCAATAATCTCTGCTGCCTCCTTGGGATTGCCGTCCCAAAAGATACGAGGTTCACTTGCAACAGCCAAAGCATTACATTTTATGCTAGCCCCTTTCATCCAACGTGCATGCACAGCACTTGCATAAACACCCAGAACAAACACCTTCTTAGGAGTCCTATCCTCCTGAACTAACGGCTTAACTGTTTCGCCAAATGGAAAGAAGTATTTCATATTTCATTCATTGTCCTAATAGGATATTCAGCATTTTGTTCTGATGTTCCTGCATGTCATCCGCATTCCATTCCATACCAGTAACTCTATCAATTTCACCATAAAGCATTTTCTTGTGATTGTCTTGACAGATCTGCATCATTATCTTAAACTTAAGTGATGCAACACTTACTTGGTCAGACTTTCCATCACTATAATGATCGAGTTTTGTCTTTGGATCCCAGTTTGAGCCAGAACTATTAGCTTCAGCACTAATCATAGCAAAGTTGCCAAAACAGTTTATATCATCAGAACTAAGATGTTTATCTGCTCCAGCTTTAGCCTGTGGATAATAGTGTTCCAAAGACTTGCGAGTACGAGAGAAATAGAAATTGTTGAAAGGCTCAAGCTCAAAGTCACTACAACCTAATTCTTCAAAGAAATCATTCCGCTCTTTTGAGCCCTTCTTAGTCTTATTACCACGCAGCACATCAGCATACTTTTTCCAAAGCTTATAGTCTGTGTAATTGAAAACAAACAGCGGCACATCAGCTCTTCCTTGTTTGTAAATTGCTTCAAATTCCTTTCTATAATCAATTCCTTCAGTCCTAATCTTATCAACAATCAACAGCCCATCTTTCAACAATGCATTATCAAATGCGTTAGGTCCAGGCTGATTCCTTTCGTTAAGGTAATTGCGATTGAGATATACATCGTAGAAATATTTATCAGCAAGACCCTCTAAGAATTCCAGATAATTATCACCTGACGGATTCATATGAACAAATAGGTACATCATGCAATAGAACAAATAGTTCTTACGTTGTTTGGGTGTAAATGACACTTCAAACATCGAAAGCAAGTGAACTAATTTATCCTGTATTTCTTGTTCTTTCTGTCCGACTAAATTGACAGGGTATCCTTTTTTGTTCTCATAGTGATAGTACTGCAATTTCCATGGATTATCCCCCGGCTGCTCTTTGTCGCTGAGAGAATGATGAACGATACAATTGTCCAGTAAGAACCTTGCCTTCAAAAGGTTAAAAGCAAACCTCTTTACAAATGCACTTCTGTTTTCATCGAAAGCCAAGGCCTTGTCAAATTCATTGAGCAGTTCTTTGTCATCAAGAGTAAACTCTAAAGGATTAAAATCCTCAAAATCCATCATTGTTACTTTCAAAACAATCAACAAGAAATTCGAGAAGTCAATAATAGGTTGAAATTTATCATTTTGTTCCACACCAGATGCATCAATGGTCTTGCTTATAGGTTGCTTTAATAAGGTTTTTATTGTTTCTTTCCCTTCTGACTCATTTTGGGAAGGGATATCCTCAAAACTCTCAATAATAAATGTGTCAAGGGTATTGCCAAAGATCCTCTTGTCTTCAAAAACTTGTTGGATATATACATTCATTTCGCTGCAAGCCTCCCAAACACGACTAAAGGTAGCCATCTCTGTCTTATCCTTAAGATACTGGCTGAGGGTTGATTTTACAATTTCATGTTTCTCCAACTGCTCACCACGAGAATTCATAACCTCAAAGTAATGGTTCAAATCTACGTCTTTGGGCACATTGTAATGGATTAGATGTACTTTGTGAAGAAAGAACTGCTCAAAAGCCTGTCGTTCAGATTCATTTACAAGATTATTAATAGCCTTCTCAGCATACTTATAGCCATTTCTGATTCCAAGGTCCTCCTCTTCACCCAATTCCGGATAATTATCTTGATGTTTTAGTGTTGCAGCAGAAATCTTACGGGCACTATAGGTAAGTTCATTCCTGATTTGTTGAATGCCAATAGTCTTTAGAATAATATATATTGTTGTCAATCTTTGCTGACCATCAATCACTTCATACTTGCTATCTCCCCGCTTAAAAGTCACAAGTGTTCCAATATAATACGGTGCTTGGGGGTTCTTGTGAAACGAGTCATATACATCCTTTATTAAGTCTGTTATTTCGTTTTCTTCCCAAGCATAGTTACGCTGATAAACAGGAATCACATATGTTTTTGTTTCCTGACTTTCCAAATACACTTGGTATATTGAACGCTCTTCAAGTGGTAATGTCTTTTCCATAAGTTATTTCGTATAAAATGAATTTGCCTTGAAAAAATAGAGATAGGATTTATAAACACCATCTTCCATATCATCAATAGTTGATTCATCAATTCCTTGTAATATGCCATCATTCAAATTACTGTATGACAAAGGGCTCAATTTATCGGCCAACGTACTAAGAAGTTGAATTGGACCATCTGAATCTGCTATAACTTTGTAGAGATTAAGTGAATTAATTTTATCGCATCTTTCAAGTACATAATTCTGAGCAGATTGCCACCCTAAATGGTAATACTGAGCACGAAGTGAATATGCCCATACAAAGGCATAGTTCACAAATTGTTCAAACAATTCCGTGTCTTCTTTTGTAGGAAATGTTGCAGGACAAAAACGATCAACGTATAATAGTAATGCTGTATCAAATAGTAATCGAGTTATTCTATTTCCTACACCTTTAGAATAGTATTTGTCCAGCGTTTTAACAATATCATTCCCTTGAATATAGAAACCCTCATACTGACTATTATCTTGAATATCTTTCAATATTTCGTAATAATGCTTTGTATAGTCAAAAAAAGGTTTCCCTGCTATTATTGGTGTATTAAGTTGGAAAGCATTTACCTCTCTTGTACCTGACACGAAAGGCATGGACGATGAATTGATAAAGTCTGCATACGAAAAAGCACTCTTGTAAAACTGGGCATAAGGAGTGCGAGCATTTTTGTTAACGCCCTTAAACTTGTATATATTATGTTCGGTTAGTTTATACGCCCAATTTCCATTTATCCATTCTTTGATGCGGTATAGATAATCGCCAAAGAATGCAGCCAATTTATGCTGTGGAATTTTTTCCCACTCCTTAACTATTTGTTCTGTTTTAACTTCATCTATATCTGCCATCTCACGAAGATGGTATGCTTTCAACAAATCATGTGGGTATAATGCTTTACCTCTTGCATTTTGTGAATCGAAGAATTGGAAAGCTTCAGAGAGACAATCAGTTATAACTACGATAAGTTCACATTGCTTCTCAATGAAAGTACGCAAAAGCTCCATGTCTCTGATGTGTTCATAGTTTTCTTCCTTATCTGGATTCTTGTATATTCTACGGTAGAATGCGCTATAATTGTTGGGGATATTATGGTGACTATACGAATTGTCAAAAACCTGCTGATTCAAGAAATTAACCTCTCGTTTTTTCTCTGGTTTTTCAATTTCATACAATGCTGTAAGTAATAGAGAAAACGTTATGGTGCGTTGTTGTCCATCCACTATATTGTATATAACATCTCCCTGAGCATCAGTTTCTTTATGTAAAATAAGCGTACCAACACGATATACTTCCTTATTGCTATTTCTAGCTTCAATAATATCGTCAAGTAGCTGAATAGCGTTACGCGCAGTCCACTTGTAAGGCCGTTGATAATCTGGTATTGTTAACCTCACATTTTCGATTGGCTTACCATCTTTCTTTCTGGTGATTCTACTTTTTAACAGCAAATCGCCAATTGTTGTTATTGATAATGTCAAATTATCCATATCACTCTTATTTTTCGACTCTTGATCCTCTAGATATAATGCAAAAGGTTTTTAGGTATTGCAAAGATAGATAAAAAACACAAAACAGCAAAACAACTTTGTAAAAAAACGTAAGATCATGTTGATGCATGGAACATCACGTAATAGATGTCCTTATTGCTTTTTGATGCTTTTGCGATTTGTTCACTACATGGTACTATACCCTTGTATAGAGTCTGGATTATTCAATTTTTCCCTCATGGAAAACACGGTACGCTCGAAGTCGTCAATAATACCACTCATTTCATTATAGAATTCAGTTCTTTTCTCGCCTTTTTCTTCGGGCGTATCGAGATAGTATTCTCGAACCAAAAAGTTAAACTCATTTTCCAGACGAATAATCTTTTCCAAGATTATGCTAGACTTTTGTAAATATTCTTTCTTTTTATATGACATTCTTTCATTCGTAAAGAGATGTTACCTTTTCCCCTCCACATCCACCTGGGCCCGATTGATGACCATAGTTTCTTCAACAGGTGCCCCCATCGTCCAATATTTATAATTGTCAATATAGAGATAGGGAAAGTTGTATTTCCCCCAACGCTCCTTCACACCATGCTCGCGTTGCATGGTGACGAAATACTCGAATTCCTCTGTCGTCAGCGGGCACTTATTCTTAACAATATACTCATGAGGCGCAAATGGCATCGTCTTGGCAAATGTCCATTCACAGCGAGCAATCATCGAGCGCAGTTTAGTTAGGTTCATGTTCATCCCTCTTTCAAACTATTCATATTGCGCTTTATCTTAATCGTTAGGTGCACCTGATGCTCTGGGTGGGCATCAGGCTTAATACCGCTAATACGGCATTCGAAGATATGGCTCCACCCCATATCGAGGAAATAGGCTAACGGCTTATTCTCATCACGGGGAATATACCCAATCTTATACTCCTCACCATCTTTCTCATAGACTACCATCACAGCATTTGGATCATAACGGTTCTCCATGTCACGCTCCAACCTTACAGGCATTCCGACCTTCAGATCTTCCCACACGTCATCTGCATCGTGATACATCCTACCAGCTAAGTGGCAATCCATATAATACAGTTTCTTCGTTTCCATTACCTTAAATAATTTAAATTGGACTATTATGTTTTCAATTGCAAATATAAAGTAAAGGGTGTCCCAAAAGTCGGGGCACCCCTTACGGAATTAATATAAATTAAGAAAACTTCTATATCAAGAGCCTTAATACTCCTGCCAAGAACGGATGTTGATGTCATCGAGCGTCATGGTACAGAAGGCGCTGATGAAGGCCGAGGCCAAACGACTGTTGGTGATAAGGGGCACGTTCAGGTCGATGGCGGCATCAAAGAGCAAATGTCGCAGGCCCGTCGCTGTTGGCGCGAAGAACATGGAATGGGATATCTTAATGGGAACTACAGGAGGAACGGGAGTAATGAAGACAATTTCGGAAACAAATGATGGATTTACACTTCAATCAGAATACATGAACGTGAGACGGTTCATATACTGTACCCATTTTGTCCACACAATATGTAGTCATATTGTCTACACTTAATGCTCTCTCATCCACCATTCGCCGGCATGAATTTCCAAAAACTCTGCTTCAGTATACCAAGTATAGTCAAACCAGTTAGTGGATTCTCCATACAAATTCTTATCTATCGAGTATTCAAGCCAAAGCGTGGAGCGTAGGATGCCACCAAGATGGTGACTATATTGCTGCTCTGAGTCAGGCTCGGACTTCAGTATTTCGAGCATCTGCTCCGTCGTAATCCATTTCTTTTCCATTGCTTTTTTCGGCAAATGTCGGAGATCTTCGGGGAACGGACAAATAATTTTGATCAAGTTAGATCAAATTTGGAGAGTTTAGATCAAACATTCCTCGTTTTTGATGTTCTATTATCACTTTTTTTCTAAAGTGTATTCATTTTTCGGAAATAAAATATTAATTTTGCGTCATCATAACTAAAAATCAGAAAGCAATGCTGACCAAAATATGGAATGATTTTTGTGACGACGTACTGTCATCCAAGAAGAGAAAGTCGAAAGAGATAGACTTCGAAAAGGGGCCTGTCAAAGATTTCCTTACATCGCTTGGATGGGTTAAATATGGTGGTCACAGGCTGGCCGAACAACACCCGATTCAGTTTGCAACAGCCAACCATTACGCCGATTTTGCATTGTTCCTCCAAGATGAGGATAAACCCGAAATGATAATCGAGTTGAAGCGTCCTGCTAAGAGAAAGGAAGACAGGGATGCTGCTCAACTTGAAGATTATATGCTGAAAGAAGAATGTAGTTTTGGTCTTTTAGTGGGTGAAGTGCTTGAACTTTATTATGTTGATTTTTCAAAAATCAGACATCGTGCAGAACTGGTCACAACCATTAAATTCGATAAAGACAATATCGATGCCAGACAGTTAATATCTTTGCTTCAGGCGCAAGATTATGATACGCAAAAGATGAAGGAGCATTGTCTACAGCAACTTAAGCTTAATGAAACGGTGAGATATTGGAATTCCAAAGAAGGAAAAGATGATATTTTTACCTTCATCCTAAAAAGCAGTTCTCTTCCTGAATCACTAAAGGACAAGCTACAGTCTATGATGTCCATAAAAGTACATGTACATCAGGCAATAGAATCGCAAGCAGAAACAGATGATTATCCAGTAGTAGTGAATGATTCTATTGATGAAGACTATCATTTGTTTAAGGTTCAAATGAAAGGAACTGACGCGACTTTGCGCTATTACCCTTCAAAAGCTCAATATGTAGTTATTGCGGGTAGCCTTATAAGAAAGGAAAGTACAGACAGTTTTAGGAATCGTGCAGCTATAGAAAAACGCAACGAGATATTTAGTAATAAGGCTTCATACAGAGATTTGGGAGAGAGCGTTGAGTTGCTACATGATGTGGTTTTCAACTTAGAAGCCCCCAATACACCTACTCAGTTTTGCACAGGCCGTTCCACTAACGCAACCACAGCCCTTTTTGACGAAGAAGGAAGAACTTTTGCAGAAGTATACTCCGAGGGACAAGGAGCAAGAGAAGTCGTTCCTCCAAGTATTACTCCCGTAAATACACTCCAAGGGGATAATTTCAGAGATAGCTGCGTAAGTAGACTTATGAAGGTGACAGGGCAAAAACTTTTTAAAAAGTCTGTAAGCACTTATCTTTCTAAAGATGGGAAAACTGGGTATGTTATCAGGACTTCTAAAATCTATAAGCAAGGAAATCGCGAGAAATATTGGTATGCTTATAAGAGAATCATGGACATTTCTAACTGCAAGAATCAGTATTATGTGTTTGGTTGTAATAACGAAAACACCATCATCGTACTTCCTGTATCTGAAATAGAATCGCGAATTGAATGCCTGAACTACTCTAAGGACGGCAACGGCAACCCATCGTATTGGCATATTGTATTCTTCAAGGATGATGCTGGTAAGATGACTTGGTTGTTATCAAAGCCTGAAGTTCAAGAGATTGACATAACCCACATGCTACTATAGTGTAAATAGAGTCCCAAGAAATACAACAAACTATAAACCTATTATAAAGATGACAGATAAGAGCTTTATCGCAGTAGATTTTGAAACGGCGACATCCTCTAAGATGATTTGCCAAATAGGTATCACTATTGTTAAGAATGGTATTATAGAAGACACCATATCCCGCTTAGTGCAGCCTCCCCATAATAAATATGATAGAGCTACTATTGCGATTCATCACATCACTCCTGAAAAGACGGCCTCAGAGCAGACTTTCGATAAGGTTTGGGATGAGATTGGCCACTATTTTGTTGGTGTACCAATCGTTGCACACAATGCTGCCTTCGACGAGGATGCTCTTTACAAAAATCTTGACTACTATAATATCATGCCAATGGGCATCTCTCCGTTTATATGCACTTACATGATATACGGCCATTCGCTTGAAGACTTATGCGACGCTTTTAAAATGTCAGACAGCAACCATCATGATGCAGGTTTCGACTCGCTTTGTTGTGCCCATTTTTATTTGAATCATCTTAACGGAGTGATGCCTGATTATTCATTAGTCAGAGAACATAACCTTAATTCCGCAACACTTTGATTTAACTTTATTTATAAGTTCCTGAGCAACAA
>R23__coassemble_756_pt1 | contig 19152 bp, 18 predicted proteins | sample R23__metabat2_high_PE_035 | metagenome-assembled genome bin R23
ACTTCACCCCAGAGGCCATGTTAAGCATCCATTACGACAACCCTCGTGGCATAGTACTACTTGTTGATGAGGTGGTGGCATTGTTCAATTCTGTAAAGCGCTATAGTGCAAAGAGCAATCTGATAGAGGATTTGTTGTCTGCTTATAGTGGCCAACCGATAAAGGCTGTCAGGAAGACAGAGGCTTTTCCGATGAGTATCACCCGTCCTTGTATCAACCTGATAGGTGGTGTACAGACCAATATCCTTGATGAGATATTCAGGAAGGAGTATGTTGCCAACGGACTGACCGACCGTTTCCTGTTCGTATTCCCCAAGAACAAGAAAATTCCTGAATGGCAGTTGGGTATAGACCAGAAACAGCACCCTGACACCATGAATACGTGGTCATGGTATGTCAACAAGGTACTGAATATCCCCTTCCAACTCTGTGAAGATGGGGTTACCGCTAATCCGAAGGTGCTGGAGATGACGAAGGATGCCAGGAACTACTTCTATTGCTGGAATAATGAGATTATTGACAGGGTGAATGCCATTGAGGATGACAATGAGGTAGAGAGCCGCCAAATGAAACTCAACGGCAATGCAGCCCGTCTGGCTCTTATCCTTCAGGTGATACGCTGGTCGGCTGGTGAGTGTCAGATGGATGCCATAGATCTGATTTCTGTTAAGGGAGCGATAAGTCTGATAAACTATTTTGAGGAGTCCTATCAGCGGGTAAAGGCTTGCACCATCACTGAGCCCAATTCAAAGAGCAACGATGATTGGTTGGAGTTTGTTGGCGATACCTTCACCTCAGCCGATGCAGAGGCAGCAGCTATGAGTATAGGGCTTTCACGCCGTACTGTCTATAGTTCTCTCAAAAGACTATGTGAGTCCAGCCATCCTACAGTGATAAGGGTTAAGCAGGGAGTCTATTCCAAGATAGTGCATGATTTCACTTCTGCACAATGCACTTCTGCACTTTCGGATTCAGACTTGTCAGAACCCTCCAGTGAAAAGGAAGTGCAAAGTGCAGAAGTGCAGAGTGCAAGCGGTGCACAGGAAGGAGGTAGCGATGAGTGATTTCAGGTTCCATCTCCAGAAGTACAAGCATGGTAGCAAAATCACCTGCCCTGAGTGTAAGAGGAAACGCTGCTTCACCCGCTATGTGGATGAAGAGGGTATCATTGAGTTTCCTGACACGGTAGGCCGTTGCGACCATGAGCACAGTTGTGGTTATCACTACACTCCCAAGGACTACTTCCATGATTATCCAGACAAGGCACCCAAGGATTGGAAGGATGACAACACCCATATATATAATAAGGTGACGAAATCAACAATAGGGAAAGAGAAACCCAAGCCCATGGAACCGTCGCTGATTCCCTATGAGATTGTGCAGAAGAGTATCGCCAGATTTGATCTGAATCCTCTACATGCCTATCTGTGTGGCATCTTCGGCAAAGAAGAAACCAAACGTTTGTTCCAGTTGTATTTTGTAGGGACAGGACATAAGTGGGGCGGATGTACGGTCTTCTGGCAGATTGACTTCAACGGCAATGTACGCGGTGGTAAGCTGATGGGGTATAATCGCGAGACAGGCCACCGCATAAAAAAGCCAACAAGTCAAGTCACATGGGCACACTCAGAACTGAAGTTGCAAGACTTCCATCTGGTTCAGTGCCTGTTTGGTGAGTATCAGCTTCGTCAAAGACCCACAGCAATCGTTGCCCTTGTGGAAAGTGAGAAGACGGCTCTCGTCATGGCACACTTCATGCCAGATTTCGTATGGCTGGCCACTGGCGGCATGGATGGCTGTTTCAATGAGAAAACGATGCAAGTACTCCGAGGACGAACGGTAGTTCTCTTTCCTGATCTCGGCGGTTGGGATAAGTGGCAGAAGAAAACACAAGTTCTGAAGTTCATCTGCAAACGGGTCATTATGTCTGATGTGATAGAGCAGCAAGCCGCAGACGAGCATCGTGAGGCAGGTCTTGACATTGCAGACTTCTTCCTGATGAAAGCTACCTCTCACGAGATCCTGGCAGACATGATAAGACGGAACTCTGCTGTTCAATCACTCGTTGACAAATTAGGTCTGGAGATATGCGATGAAGAAGAATCACACTATGTGGGAAATTTGCCTAATCTCCGTTGGAAACTCATTCAGCGCAAGAAAGGTTAGTACTTCGTTGACATGCGTGCAGGGAGATAAAGGGCTTGCCCTTGATATAGCCCACTATAACTACGAGCTTCGCTTTCGTAGTTGTGGGCTCTTCCGAGGGACTCAGGGCTTTGCCCTAAGAACCCACCAAGGGCTGCTTGCCCTATGGAACCTCGCAAGGGGGTGACCCTCCCCCTTGACCGCCCCGCTCAGTGGCGTCTGCCCCTAAGAACCCTGAGCAGGAAGTGACTCTCTCCCTGCATCCTCCAATCAAGGTTAACGCCCCGATACCCCCAACAGGGATAAATATGAAAATACAAAATTGTTAAAAACAGAAAGATCTATGGCTACAATAGCAAAAGCATCTGAGCACATCAAACCGTGCAATATTGCTCAGTGCGAACGACACAACAGAAGGGACGAGGACTATATCAAGTCACTCGATCCAGCACGGATATATGTACGTCTTGAATTGACCCACAATAACGAAATCTATATCGCACCTGGCATGGAGGGTGTTACCCTTCAGCAGCACTACGACTATTTGAAGGCATTGGTCAAGGAAAAAACTGGCAGGGCAATGCAGGAGAAGGATGTGGAGTATAAGGACAAGAATGGTAAAACGAGAGTCCGTAAAGGCAGCAGTCCCATTCGTGAGGGCGTGGTAAACATCAAGCCTGACACCAAAATGGACGATTTGTTGAACTATGTCAATCAAGTGCATGAGAAATGGGGCATCAGAGCCATCCAGATACACATGCACAGAGATGAAGGACATTATGAGAATCCAGAGGACAAATCGACATGGAAACCAAACCTCCATGCGCATATCATCTGGGACTGGATAGACCACCAGACAGGCAAGTCCTTCAAACTGAATGCCGATGACATGTCCCAAATTCAGGATATGGTTGCAGAGACATTGGAGATGGAGAGAGGCAAGCGCAAGGAAGAGACGGGTGCCGAACATCTGGAACGAAAAGACTTCATCTTGGCTAATCAGAGAAAGCAGAGTGCTGAACTTGATAACGAGATTGCCGAGAAACGGGATAGACTGAATACAGAGAACGGCAATGCCATCGTTTCTGGAGTGGCCAACCTTTTTGGTAAGGGCAAGTATGCTGATATGGAGAAGGAGAACAAACGGCTGAAAGAGGAACTGCCGAAGCAAAAAGCAGCTATACAGCGTCAATACCAAAAGGCTTTAGATGCTGAACGGAACCACTATACCCAGCAACTTGCAAAGAAAGATAAGCAAATTGAGGATTTACAGGGCAAGTATAAGGGTGAGGTATTCCGACATCAGCAGGACAATCAAGAGAAAGACAGGATTATCCGTCTAAAGGAGAGCGTCATCAATGATTATCGCGAGCGGCTTGGTCATTATCTGTCAACCCTTTCAGAACTGCTAAGAGGTGCTGTTAAGGCTGTTGTTGATTATATTCAGTCTGGCTATCGTAGTTTGAGCTATCGTCAAGAGGGTGATGTCAAACGCTACATGAATAGCCAGCCCGACAAGGAGGAAGCAGCAGACAATGTTCTCAATGCTTCACTTCCTTTCTTGAAATCTGATGAGTGTGAGCGAGTAAAAGGACAACTTTGCTATATCGTTCAAGACATGAAAGAAGAGCATCAGAAAAGCCAAAACCGTGGATATCATATGTAATACACTGGGAAACAAGCCTGCCAGTAGCAAATACTGACAGGCTTGTAATAAATGGAGTCAGAAACTTAGCTCTTGATTGCCGCGTAGGAAGGTAATCCATCCTTGTATTTGTAGTAAATGTGAGGGCGGCAATCGGGAGGAAGAAAAGCTTTGATTGGTTCAATTTCGATTTATTTCAGCTTCTCCAAGACCCTTTCCAACTCATTCTTAAAGTCGTGGTAGCCACTGATGCTGAGATCTTCACGGACACGGCGGCCATCGGGGGTGATGGTCTCGTAGTGCGGGATGCCGTTGAACTGGAATAGCTCTTGCAGGCGTCTGAACTCAGCGTTGGTGAGGCAGACGGTCTCTTCGTTGGTCAACCATTCGGTCACGTACTGCTTGTATGCATCGCTGCCCTCGGTGGTGCGTTCGCCAGCGATGAAGATAAGCTTCACATCGTCGCGCTTGGCAATCTCGGCGCGAAGCTCCTTGCTCTCTTGGATGGCTGCACGGCAGGGACCGCACGTCATGCCCCAGAAGTCGATGAAAAGGAACCGTCCAGGGTACTTGGCGACGAGCTTGCGAATCAATTCTGCCTCGGGCGTGGAGGGCAGGGGCGTGGCGAGGTCTTTCTGCGCCAAACGGCGGTCACGGAAATGCTCGGCTTTCTGACGGATGTATGGGTTTTTGATGGCGTCGAGGTAGAGCGGGAACATTTTGGTGAGTGTGGGCCAGTTGTCGAGGTTTTCCTTTCTCTGTGCCTCGGTTATGGTCGTGTCGGCGAGCATTTCTTGTAAGCTGCCTCCTTCCTCGCGCCATGTGTCGAACCCGGATGTCATGTCCTTGTAGACGCACATCTGCGCCAACAAGTTATCCTTGTCCGTTCCCATGAAGTCGCGTAGGGCGGCGAGGCCGTTGGAGAGTTTCTTGGTGAAGTTCTCTACGTTGATTTCCATACCACCGCCCTCGCTGATAAGCCCCTTGAACTGGCCTTCCCATACGGGCTTGGCATACTGGATGCGGTTTTGCAGGAAGTGGTAACTGCTGCTGGCGAAGAGTAGCGGATTGTCGTAGTCGATGCGGCGCATGGGGGCATAAGTCTTGCTGTCGAGATATTTGTTCCATTCCACGCTGTCGAGAATCTCAGTGTACCACGTGCTGTCGCGCTGCTCGTGCTTTACCATGGCATTTGAAAGCCGGTCGATGCAGTCCATGTAAGCCATGCCGAAGTGTGCCTCGATGTCGGCCAGTGCCAACTGCACTTCCATCGGCGTGTAGTCCTTGCTGCGGCTGATTGATTGCAGTTTGGCCATCAGGCGTTTCCACACCTCGTCGGCCACCTCGTTGGCATCGTCAAACTTGCCCTCGAACTCCCACAGCGGACTTAATGCGTCCGCGAAGTTGTCCGATGTGCGGAGCCAGCGCTCCACGTCGCGGCTGCTGCCGTTGTTATAGACGCACTCATATTTGCCGAATGTACCTTTCCGCACGGTGATGTCGATAGTCTCGCCAGGGCGGGCGAAGAATCGGATGGCATTGAAGCGCACCTTCGAGCCGTCGGCAATGAACGAATTGCACACGGGGTAGCTCGCGAGGAATTTCTTGCAGAACGTACCGTCGTCGGCGATGTCGAGCACCAGCACCGTGCTGCCCTTCTCGAAGACGTCGGTGTAGTAGCACGCCATCGATGTGAAGCCGAACTGCTCGGCATCGTAGTCCTCGATGCACCCTTTGATGGTAATCGTGTCGGTCTTGAACCAGTCGGCAGGCACCGCCCACGGGTTCGCCTCGCTGATTTCCTGCATCGTCGGTGCGTTCATGACCTGTATCTTGTCGTAGACGAACGACACGCCCTTCTTCACGGCGATAATCACCACGACGGCGATGAGGATTCTGATGATGGTTTTCTTGTTCATTGTTTGTTTCTTATTTGTCTTTACCTTTTATTATATATACGCCGTAATCGTGGAAATATGACGCTGCGGGGCGTTAAACTTTCCTAATACACTGAGCATAAAGAAAGCGTGAACAACCCATATCTTTCCCTCGTGGCTGTAGGAAGTGCCATAATTGTCAGATAAGTTTCGTCCACGCTATAACGTGAACGCTCACCTTATCCATTCTCTGACAATTATTCCTTGAAACTTCCTACATTTCGAGGTCTTTGAATGAGATAGCGAACGCCATTTCTCTTGTCCACAATGTCTTTGGGTATCACACGAATGCGAAATCCAGCGACAAAGGTACTCATTTCTCGTGAATTAGAACGCGGAAATTTCGTATTTTTTTCATTTTTACCTTTCTAATAATATATAAATTGCAGATTTATGGCCGAAAATTGTTGTTTTTCCCCAAAAAGTTAGTATCTTTGCCAGCGCAAAGAAGCAAATGAGAATAGATAATAAGTTTGTCGAACTCGCCAGCGAATCGCCTTTGATAGTCTCAGACCTCGTGGTTTGTTTGGCTAAAAATAGTTAATTATGATGCAACTAATTGAAAATCAGTATAGAATCGTCGGAAACCAAGTTTTCAACGAGGATGAGTATTAAGCGGTAGATATTCTACCAAACAATTAAATACCAGCGAGATAAACAAATTCTGTTTGTTTGTCTCGCTGGTGTTTTATAATAAAACGACATGCTGTAGGAAATAATAATCATAAACGATGAATGGATTTCTGAAAATAATGGCTATCTTTGCAGGCAGAATGAAACGGACGCGCGGTTTTATTTGGCTCTTGACAGCTCTATTTGCTGTTTGCCTGACAGTCTTGTTGAACTGGCAGGAACAGGGTGTAGTGTCTTCGCAAGGCTATATAGAACGTGCCGAGTCGTCGGTTTTAACTCCTCAACGACAGCAACCCCATGAGGCCACGCTGACGGATGCCTCGCAGCTTTATCGTGTTTGCAGTTCGCGTCCCCAGCGCATCCTTTCTTCACAAGGTTCGAAGACTGAAAGAACCATCACGCCGTTCGGTAGTTTTGCCCAACGGCAGCGCATTGTCAAACATCTTTATTCCCACTACGACAGCAGGTGCCGCAAGGAAACGGCTCCCTTCTCCATGTCGGCCTCGTGCGACTATTACGTCATCGCACTGAGGCGCATCATTCGTTGAAATAGTTGTCTGTTTTCACAGGGACACACGATTAATTCACATTATTTATTTAAACAAAACAACAACTATGTCAAGTATAAAAAACTTGGAGATGGCTGCTGCCCTCTTCGCATATCCGTATATCACGATTAAGAAATCACTGTTTTCAACTAAGGCTGTCTATTCACCTACGCAGAGCCAGATAAAGGTTATCATCTTGGAATACAGCTCTTCCGAGGGTGAGCGTGTGGAGCGTCTGCTGACCATGCCGCTCGATAAGATGGCCGAAGACATTGTGCAGAAAGGCAAACCCGCAGCAGGCGCCAACGGCAACTTCCGTTTAGAACTCTGTCTGAGCGACGACCATCAGTTCTGTGCCCTGCAGTTGTTCCGTTTCGTCGATTTCCTATATCATCCCGTCTTTGAGCCACGTTTCTATAAGGATAAGGACGTAGAAACCATTGCCCTGCTAGTATAGCAGACAGTGCAGAAGTAAATTGTCAGAAAGTAGTGGGGATGTTTCGACATCCCCACCTTGCTGTTGGATGATAATGTAACCAAATTGTAAACGTAGAGATTGGCAAAGAATCAATCTTTAACTGTAATTTTGCACCATGAATATATTGGTATTACCCCTTTGGGTTTGGATTGTTTTTTATGTATTAGTGTTGCTCATGCTGGTGGCCGACCTGAAAATGTTTGGCAAAAAGGGACAGCATGAGGTAAAGGCAGGTGAGGCACTGAAGATGACTGCCGTATGGATAGGCGTTTCCCTGCTGTTCTTTGCGGGTATTTATTTCTTCTACCCTGTTGACTCTCACGAAATGGCTCTGGAGTTCTTGGCAGGCTACCTGATAGAGAAATCCCTGTCGATGGACAACCTGTTTGTGTTCCTAATGCTTTTCTCGTTCTTCGGCATCGAGCGTAAGTATCAACATGAAGTGCTCTTTTGGGGCATCTTCGGAGCCCTCGTTTTGCGCAGCATTTTCATTTTTGCCGGTGTTGCCATTATAGAACGTTTCGAGTGGGTGTTGGGATTCTTTGGTATCTTCCTGCTCTATACAGGTGGCAAGATGTTTGTCCATGATGACAACAAGCAGTCTGACCTTTCACAAAACATTGTTGTGCGATGGTTCCGCAAACTCTATCCCGTGACTGACAGGATGCACGGCGACCGATTCTTTGTCGTGGAAAATGGGCGACGCATGGCAACGCCAATATTCGTTGCCCTGCTGGTCATCGAGACAACAGACGTGGCCTTTGCCGTTGACAGTATCCCTGCTGTTTTCAGCGTCAGCCGTGACCCGTTCATTGTACTTACTTCCAACATCTTTGCCATCCTCGGTCTCCGTGCCCTCTACTTCGCTTTGGCTGCAGTAGCCAAATATTTCAAGTATCTTAAGTATGGTCTTGGAGTCATACTGATTTTCGTTGGCATCAAGATGCTACTGGCTATGAACGAGTACGTCAACAGTCTGGGGGCACTCGTAGGTCTCCATCTAAACGTTCCTCATATCGAAGTGCCTACTCCTATGAGCCTTGCCGTTATCTTTGGTGTTCTTCTGTTATCAATGCTACTCTCCGTAATGTTGACACGCAAGAAGGAAAAGCAGACTATCTGATTATTATGTGCCAAATAGCATAAAAAGCAACTAGTCGTTTATTCAAGGCAGCAACTTATTATGGGCAACAGCCTAATAAGGCTACTTTTGTTTGATGTATTTCTTCTCGCCATTGAAGAAACTCTTGAGCGTGGACCATTCCTTGGGAATACAGGCATTGTTCTCGGAGTCTGCGATGGCTACGTAGTAACCTTTGGGGGTGATGCCAAAGAGAACGCACGTTGAAACATGACCTTTGCCAGTAGTTCCTTCAAACAATGTGCTTATATTACTGCTTTCAGTATATTGCATCACTTCTTTTTTAACGTTGTAGATGTACATGAACATTTGCTCTGGATGAATCTCGGTATAGTTGAGCGTGATGCTGTCGATGGCTGTGAATATTTCTTCTGCCAAGCGGGTTTTCTCCCGCGGAATGAAATACATGGTTCCTATCATCTGTCCGGCATTTTTAGGCAGATGGACTCTTGTTGCAGAATAAATCTCCTTGTCGTGATGGGCATCTATGTCATAGTCATCACTTTGTGCCCATTTGAAACTCCATGATTTGATGTCCTTTCGTTTGAAAACGGGTATGATTTTGTCCAGATATGGCTGCTTGTCAAAATAATAACTCTTTCCTCCTGGCAAGGGAAGCCTCTTGTTATATCCTAACGTCCCGAAGCCTCTGATGTGCTTACCGCATGGTTTCGGACTTGCCGTATAGTTGAGAAACACGGTTTCGAGTGCTTCGGGATAAAACATGGTGCCGTCGTTTGCTCTGATTTTCGCAATAGAGTCTCCTCCGTTCCTTAGGCATAGTGAATAGGTAATAGTGTCAGCATCGTGGCTATGTGACTCGAAGTGATAACTCTCTTCCGAGATTGCCATTAAAGAGTCGAGGTTGTGCCTGATGGCGCCGAAGATTTTATCAAAGACCTCTTTGCGGTTTCTTTCGTTGAGTGCTTCTATCTCTTCTGGTGTGAAATTATTAAAAGAAGTTGTAACGCCTTCGCAGTCGGTTGAACAAAGGGATTCCTTTCCGACTATGCCGTTGTGGACGTATATCAGTTGGCCGCCACCTTGGTTGACCTTCGTTTTCCTGTCTTGGCGCGCTGATGTTATCTTTTCTATTTCTTCCCATATCTTGTCCATGGGTGTCCTGTCTTGTGCGGTAATGTTTAATGACAGGATGACTGATATGGTTGCTATGATGATTCTTTTCATTGTTTATAAATCGTTTAATGGATAATTATCTGGTGTGATTGAGTTCATGGATACGCGCTGAATCACGTGGTTGCCTCTTTCGCGAAGTGTTCTTGCCTGTTCTGCAAATTGCATCATCGGGTCTTCGTAGGGAACAATATCACCTTCTTCAACAGGCCGGAGTGTGGCTTTTTCCGTGACAGGTGCTGTTTCTTCTTTTATGATACTCTTTGAGACATTCTTTTTGATTACTTGCCTGACGGGTCTTTCGAGGATTTTTGCTCCCCTCGAGAGGGTTGGGGCGGGCTCCTCTTTCTGCTGTCCCTCCCCCTTCGGGGGAGATGGAAGTGGCTCTTGCTTTTGCCCTGTCTCCACTTTCGCTATTTGAGGCTGAGTGGGAGCATCCTTTCTCGGTGGACTGAGGAAGGCAATCAGCAATGCCGCCACACAGGCCGCTGCCACCCAAGGCCAAAGTTTCACGATACGAGATTTACGGCTGCGCTCTGCCATCATCTGGTCGAAGAGCGCTTCATCGACTGTCAGTTCACCAAGCATCCCGGCAATCACCTTCCAGTCGTCTGGAGCATCATCGCGGGATACCTCCAGGGCCAGCAGCCTCTCCTCCTCGGCAGTCGTCTCGCCGTTGAGGTATTTCTGAATCAATAATTCAGTGTCTTTGTATGTCATGTCCTTAACCTTTTAATCTCTTCAAACACTTTCTTTCGCGCAGCAGAAACAATGCTCTTTATCGAGGGCTTCGCTATCTGGGTCAGCCTTGCTATCTCGTCAAGTTCCAGACCTTCTATCTGCCTCATCTCGAAAAGGCGCCGCTCACTGGGTTTCAGATGCTGCACTGCCTTGTTCACGGCTTCATGCAGTTCCTTGGCCTCCAGCACCTCGTGAGGCGAAGCGCCCACTTCCCTGCCCGGTGGAGAAATCCCCTCATTCATTGGGGCCGTCACGAAGGGACTGGCCTTCCTTTTCCTCACTTTGTCCATGCAGCAATGCTTGGCCACCCTGACGGCAAGGGCATCATGCCGGATGCCCGGTTCCATACGGTCGATAAACCTGAGAAGAGCTACCAGTCCCTCTTGTGCTACATCCTCGGCATCGGCGTCATTTCCAAAGAAACTGCGGCTTACCGAGAGCATCAACTCTCGAAGCCTTGGGGCTATTTGTTCGAACTCTTCTTGCGTCATCTGAGATATAAGCGAATGTCAACCCGAAAAGTTAAGTTGAAATCCTATTTTTTTATCATTTGCTTCTGTATTGGGCTGGCGTTTGCTGTGTAAGTCGCTTAAAGTATTTAGAAAAGAAGGAAGGATTTGGAAAGTTCATTTCCTCAGAAATCCGTGCTACAGATTTGTCGGTGTGGCGCAGCTCCACCTTGACGCGGGCAATGAGAGCACGGTCAATCCATTCTTTGGCTGTTACACCACTTGCCTGACGGATGACTGTGCCGAGATAACGTTCTGTGAGACACATCTTCGAGGCATAGAATGCTATTTGATGTTCATGGATGGCATATTGGTTGACTAATTGGATAAAACGGTCGAAGATAGTCTGCTCGCGCGATTGTGAAACTTGTTGCTGCATTGTATAACGGTGGAAGAGACTGTCGTAGTGATACATCTGAGCGGCAATGAGACTGTTGGCAAGTTGGTGGTCATAGTCTGGCTGATGGACGACGTGCCAGAGGGTTTCCAGAATATGGCGTGCTGTGGAGATGTCTGCTTCCGAAGCAGGCAGTAGGAAGTCGCGCACTTGACCGTTAAAGGCAGAGGGCAGTTGACCGGAAGGGAAAGGCATGGAGAAAGTTGGCGATAGTGCAATGCCGTATATTTTGACATCACTAGAAAAATGCGAAGGCGTGATAATGGTGCCAGGCCCTACGAAGATAATGCTGCCTGCTGTGATATGTTTCTCCACAAGATTGATGTTGGCATGGATCTCACCTTTTACCAATATTCCCATTCGGTGGTCATTGATAACGTAAGGAGGTGTCTGTTGCAATACCAATGGAAACACATGGGGATTGCCATGAAGAATAATCAGATCGTCACTTAGGAACAGATCTTCTCGCAATAGTTGCAGATGAGGTTCGAAGATATGGCGCATGCGCGTCAAGCTCATCAGATAGGGCTCATGTCTGGGTGATTGGCTTCTTCTTTCTGTTGACTTTTTCATGTCTTTTTGGTTTTATTTACGATGCAAAGATAATACTTTTTCCTGAATATCTGCCCTATCGTAGTGCTAATCGAACAAATAGAACATTATTTCCTCATTAAGGGTAACGATGGTATGTGTGAATTGTCATATCTTTGCATAGTCGAAAGGCAATAGAAAGATTCCAGTCATAATTACAAAAGAATATCATTATGCGACGAACGCTGTTAAGTTTAACATTAATCATTTCATATTTCTCATTTAGCGTGGCGCAAACGCTGGAGGAATGTCAGCAGGCGGCAGAGCAGAACTACCCGCTGATACGTCAGTATGACCTTATTGAGAAGACTACCAAACTGACAGTCTCTAATATCCAGAAAGGTTGGTTGCCGCAAATATCAGCATCGGCACAGGCCACTTATCAGAGCGATGTGGCCAGTTTCCCGGACCAGTTGCTGGGGGTGTACCAGCAGATGGGAATCGATATGAAAGGTCTGAGTAAAGACCAGTATCGTGTAGGCATAGACATCAGTCAGACGATTATCGACGGAGGAGCTATCAGTAGTCAGAAGGCGATAGTCCGTGAGCAGGGAAACGTGCAAGCTGCACAGACGGAGGTGAATCTTTATCATATACGCAAGCGTGTGAACGAGATGTACTTTTCCTTGCTGATGCTTGACAACCAGATACAACTGAACAAGGACTTGCAGGAACTGTTGCTTGGTAACGAGAAGAAACTGGCTTCTATGGTGAAGATGGGTACTGCTGCTGAGAGTGATTTGCAGAATGTGAAGGCTGAAAGGCTGAATGTCGTTCAGCAAATGACTAATTTGGACTCGCAGAGGCGTTCCCTGCAAACGATGCTCTCATTATTCTGCAATATGGAGGTTAAGACTGTTCAGAAGCCGACTGTTACTGAAAGCAGGTCCGCTAATCACCGTCCTGAGATTCGTCTGTTTGATGCCCAGCTCAGTCTGGCCAATGCTCAAGAGAAAGCCCTCAATGCAGCGCTGATGCCGAGGCTTGGTGTTTTTGCACAAGGTTTTTATGGCTATCCGGGGTATAATATGTTCGAGGACATGATGTCGCACAACTGGTCTTGGAACGGCTTGATTGGAGCACGGTTGACATGGAACATCGGTGCTCTCTATACTCATAAGAACGATAAAGCCAAGATTCAGATGCAAAGGGACATGACGGAAACAATCAGAGAAGAATTTCTTTTCAATAATCGTCTGGAGCAGATACAGCAGAATGAAAGTATCAGCCGCTACAAGAAGCTGATGTCCGACGACGAAGAGATTATTTCTCTGCGTTCCGCAGTAAGGAAGGCTGCGGAATCGAAACTCTCGCATGGTATCATCGATGTGAACGATTTGGTGCGTGAAATCAATCAGGAGAATGCAGCGAAGGTTCAGCAATCAATGCATGAGATCCAGATGCTGAAGGAAGTCTACGATAACAAATACACAATGAATAATTAGAAATAAAAGTATACGATTATGGCACGCAAATATTATTCTTTATTACATCTTTCCATTTTAACCTTATTCATGGTGTCTTGCTCAAACCAGGAAAAGGAGTGTGACGCCACAGGTACGTTTGAGGCTACGGAAGTGACTGTTTCGGCCAAATCCACGGGCGAGCTGAAAACTTTCGATATAACCGAGGGGCAACTCGTGGAGAGTGGGGTGGTGGTAGGCCAGATAGATGCTTATCAGTTACAGATGACGGCCCAACAGTTGGAAGCCCAGAAGCGGCAGCTGGCCATGTCGAGAAATGCCACCGACAGTCGTCGGCTTGACTTGGAGAAGCAACTGTCGTCCATCAATCAGCAGATTTCCAATACCCAGCGTGAACGTCAGCGTTTCAGCGAATTGGTCAGAGATGGTGCCGTACCCCGTAAGCAACTTGATGACATCAACAACCAAATCAAGGTGCTGGAACGTCAGCGTGATGCCACTCGCGACCAGATTCGTAGTAATAACGCCAGCCTGTCTGAGCAGAGCAAGGGTATTAGTGCTCAGATAGATGGTATAGATGCTCAAAGGAAACAAATAGCCGATCAGATAGCCAACGCCGAAGTGAAGGCACCGCTGTCAGGAACCGTATTGGAGAAGTATGTGGAACGCGGCGAATTCGTGGCCACTGGGAAACCGCTCTTCAAGATCGCTGACACACAGAATATGTATCTGCGTGCATACGTCACTTCCTCTCAGCTGAAAGATATAAAGGTGGGTCAGAAAGTTAAAGTCTTTGCTGACTATGGTGGCGGTCAGAAGAAAGAATACAATGGCACCATTTCGTGGATTTCCTCACGCTCGGAGTTCACCCCCAAGACAATCCTCACCGACGATGAGCGTGCCGATTTGGTATATGCCGTGAAGATTGCCATCAAGAACGATGGTTATGTGAAAATCGGAATGTATGGGGAAGTGAAATTTTAAAGTGAAGAGTGAAGAATTTCTTGCTAAAGAAACGATTTGCAACCACTATGAACGCAATAGAAGTTAAAAACGTCAGTAAGTCATACGGCAAGGTTAAGGCACTCGATGATGTGTCATTCTCTGTCGAAAAGGGCGAGGTCTTCGGTCTGATCGGTCCGGATGGGGCTGGCAAGACCACGCTCTATCGCATCCTCTGTACGTTGCTGAAGCCCGATAGTGGTATATCTGCGGTGGATGGCTTCGATACCGTAAATCAGATGGAGGAGATACGGAAACATGTCGGATATATGCCAGGCAGGTTTTCACTCTATCAGGATCTGACGGTGGAAGAGAACCTGAAGTTCTTTGCAACACTTTTCGGTACTACGGTCGAGGAAGGCTATGACAGCATCAAGGCCATCTACTCTCAGATAGAGCGGTTTAAGAATCGTCGTGCAGGTGCGTTGTCTGGTGGTATGAAGCAAAAACTGGCATTGAGTTGTGCATTGGTACATAGTCCGAGTGTGCTCTTCCTCGATGAACCTACGACGGGTGTCGATCCTGTGAGCCGTAAGGAGTTCTGGGAGATGCTCCAGACACTGAAGGAGCGTGGCATCACCATTGTGGCCTCCACGCCTTATCTCGACGAGGTGCGTTGTTGTGACCGAGTGGCATTTCTCGATCAGGGTAAGATTCAAGGAATCGATAAGCCTGAGGTGATTCTTGACAGGTTTAAGGATATCTTCAATCCACCGGGTATAGAGCGTGTGGAAGCAGAGGATGCTGCTGCGGCACATCAACATGCTGAACTAGTCATCGAGGTAGAACACTTGGTAAAGGCCTTTGGCTCATTCCATGCCGTGGATGATATTAGTTTTACTGTTAGGAAAGGCGAGATATTCGGATTCCTCGGAGCCAATGGTGCTGGAAAGACAACCGCCATGCACATGCTGACTGGACTGAACCAACCGACGAGTGGCACTGGCCGTGTGGTTGGCTTTGATATTCGAACAGAATATGAGCAGATCAAGAAGCATATCGGTTATATGTCGCAACGCTTCTCGCTTTACGAAGACCTGACTGTCAGCGAGAATATTCGTCTGTTCGCTGGTATCTACGGGATGGAAGGTGAAGAGATCAGAGTGAAGACTGAAGAATTGTTGTGCCGTTTGAATTTCATGGATCACAAGGACGACCTTGTGTCGTCGCTGCCACTTGGCTGGAAGCAGAAACTGGCTTTCTCGGTTTCGATTTTCCACGAACCTGGTGTGGTGTTCCTCGACGAACCTACGGGTGGTGTCGATCCCGCTACGCGTCGACAGTTTTGGGAACTTATTTACGATGCAGCCCAACGTGGTATCACCGTTTTCGTGACCACCCACTATATGGACGAGGCTGAGTATTGTGACCGTATCTCGATTATGGTGGACGGCAAGATTAGCGCTATGGGTACACCCGAAGAACTTAAACAGCAGTTTGATCAGCCAGATATGGACCATGTGTTTACTTATCTGGCGCGGCAGGCTATCCGCACTTCTGATTAACGGCAGATGTGAAAAAGATAAGAACATGAAACAATTTCTGTCATTCGTCATCAAGGAATCCAAGCATATTCTGCGCGACCGTCGCACAATGCTTATTCTTTTCGGCATGCCTGTAATGCTGATGCTGTTGTTTGGTTTTGCCATTACCACTGATGTGAGGAATGTGCGAACGGTGGTGGTAACCTCACAGATGGATCATCTGACACAGCAGACTGTGGAACGGCTGGCACAGTCGGAATACTTCACCATCACTAAAGCCGTAGCCACGCCGAAAGAGGCCGAGCGGTTGATTCGTAATCAAAAGGCAGATATGGCAGTGGTTTTCGGACAGGATTTTGCCAGCAAGAAGAGCGGACTACAGTTTATTGTTGATGGCTCTGATCCAAACATGGCGCAACAATGGACAAACTATGCACAACAGGTTATTGCCAATTCTCAATACTCACTAGTCAATACGAAGATGCTCTACAATCCCCAGATGCGCTCGGCCTACAACTTCGTACCTGCCATCATGGGTATGCTGCTGATGCTTATCTGTGCCATGATGACCTCCATATCCATCGTCAGGGAAAAGGAGAAAGGCACGATGGAAGTACTGCTTGTCTCTCCTGTCCGTCCGTTGATGGTGGTCGTGGCCAAGGCTGTGCCCTATTTGATATTAGCCATCGGAATTCTTATTACCATTCTGTTGATGGCCCGTTTTGTGTTGGGAGTGCCTCTAGCCGGCTCCTTGTTTTGGATTATTGCCGTCAGCATCCTCTATATCCTTTTGGCACTCTCTCTGGGACTGCTCATCTCCAATATCGCCCAGACGCAGTTGGTTGCCCTGCTACTTTCAGCTATGGTTTTGCTCATGCCTGTGGTGATGCTCTCTGGCATGCTCTTTCCCGTGGAGTCGATGCCCCGGATATTACAATGGATTTCGGCCGTTGTACCTCCACGCTACTATATTCAGGCTATGCGCAAATTGATGATTATGGGTGTGGGCATCGGTGAAGTGGCCCTTGAAGTCGTAGTGCTCGCAGTTATGACAGTCCTGTTCCTGACTATTGCCCTCAAGAAGTTTAATACCCGATTGGAATAAGCTATGACACTCAGATATCTCATACAAAAGGAGTTCCTCCAGATAAGGCGTAACAGTTTTCTGCCACGCCTTATCATCCTGTTTCCCATTGTCATCATGTGTGTCATGCCCTGGGTGATGAGCATGGAGGTGAAGAATATCCGTGTGGCGGTGGTCGATAATGACCGTACCACTCAGTCACAGCAGCTTGTACATGCCATCGAGGCATCCCGCTATTTCATCTTTACGGGTCAGAAACCCTCATACAAGGCTGCCCTTGCCGATGTGGAGAAAGGAAAGGCGGATATCATTCTTGAAATACATGATGGTCAATGTCTTATTGCTGCCAATGCAGTTAATGGTACCAAGGGTGCAATGGGCAGTGCCTATCTCTCGCAGATTGTAGTTTCGCGTGTCTCAGCGGCTGCCCTACAGGCACAGCCCTCTGTACTCCTTCTCTACAACCAACACCAGAACTACAAACTCTACATGATTCCGGCTCTCTTCGCCATCGTGATGATGCTACTGACGGGATTCCTTCCTACACTCAATATTGTGGGTGAGAAAGAGGCAGGCACTATCGAGCAGATCAATGTCACGCCGGTCTCGAAATGGGCCTTTATCCTGGCTAAACTGATACCTTATTGGCTTATTGCGCTCTTTGTGGTCACCGTCTGCCTGTTGCTGGCGTGGGGAGTCTATGGCATCACCTGTGCCGGTTCCCTGTTGTGGGTCTATGTCTTGGCGATGTTGCTTGCCCTGTTCTTTTCATCCTTCGGGCTTGTTGTCAGCAACCATAGCGACACCATGCAGCAGGCCATCTTCGTCATGTGGTTCTTCGTGGTCTGCATCCTGTTGCTCAGCGGACTCTTCACGCCTGCGCGCTCCATGCCCTCATGGGCCTATCTGACCACCTATGTCAATCCTATGCACTATTTCATCGATGCTATCCGTACCGTCTTCATCCGTGGTGGAGGTTTTGCAGCCATTGCTCATCAATTACTGGCACTCCTCTCCATCGGCCTCTTCATGGCAGTATGGGCTGTGCAGAGTTACAAAAAGAACAGCTAAAGTTCAGATGGTTCCTAGAGGCATCTGTTACTTGGAGTTCACTTGCAAGTAACTTTTCAATGCCTCCACATAATCCTCAAAGGCTTTCAGGCCTGTGGGCGTGATGCGGCAGATGGTACAAGGGCGCTTTCCCTTGAAAGTCTTCTCCACTTCCACATAGCCCGCCGCCGACAGCTTGTCAATCTGCACACTCAGGTTGCCGGCCGTGGCTCCCGTCTGCTCCTTAATATACGGGAACTCGGCCTCTTCGGCACTCACCAGCAGCGACATCACGGCGAGTCGCAACTCGGAGTGGAGTAGGGGGTCTAACGTTGGAAACATCATACGCTCTGCTTTTTAAGCATTATGCCTGGGAGTAGCACGCCTACGAAGGCGAATAATACAACCATAATACATGGCGGAATGTGAGAGTAACGGTTGAAACTGGCCATGTCGAACAGGCGGCTCAGAAACATATCAGCAACGCCGAACGTCTGCCAGATGAAACCGCCGATACCACCAATGATGCCACACCAAATCAGCCAGCGGCTTTTAAGTATATAACCATTTATTGTAATTGCCATACCCATCAGCAGAAGGATGATGCGGAAAGGGTGGATGGCAAAACGGGCATACATCTCAGGAGTATTAATTCGCCCCATAAAAAAGTTGAAAAGAATGGCAAATACGCAAAACGAAAGCGCGAAGATGCCAAACGTCTGCCAGGTCTTGTCCACCATTGAACCAACAAGACTGACGGGAGCCTTTGGCTTATCCTTTTTGATATAATTATCTATACCTATTACCAATACAGGTATCAAGCCATATAGCAGATAAAATAACGTATTACCAGTGAGCAGGAGACAAATGGTAGTCAGTATGGCTATACCTATGACGCAGAGACCTGAGATGAAGAGCGACTGCCCCACTTCTTTCGAAACAGTCTTGCGGCTTTGTGCAATCTGCTCGGTGATGATTTCCAGACTGCGCTCGGCAGTCAAGTTGTTGTTTTCTTCCATAGTTTACTTTCTTTTTTGAGTTTTACACAATAGTTTCCATATTCTCAGGCCTTATCCGTGCTCCTGCAGAAAGCACGAATTGGGCCCATTGTGTCCGGTTCACGCTGCAAAGATAAATAAGTTTATAATATAAACCAAATTATTCTATAAATATTTTTAATAACATTGCCGCTAAACACGAGTGTGAGCG
>R23__coassemble_763_pt1 | contig 18988 bp, 10 predicted proteins | sample R23__metabat2_high_PE_035 | metagenome-assembled genome bin R23
CCCTATGAGGGAGGGAGCAATTACCCCTGAAGCGGAGAAGAACTCCCTCCCTAAGCAGGGAGGGCAGGGGTGGGTCTCTTTTTACGTCCAAACTCTTTATGTTGACGACCAGATAGCCGTAGTCGTAAAACCAGAAGGACTGCTGTCCGTACCCGGTAATACAGGAGAGATTTCACTCTACGACATCATGCGCCAGCGTTTCCCGAATGCAACGGGTCCTATGATGGTTCACCGCCTAGATCAAGCCACCAGTGGCATCATCGTGGTGGCCAAGACGGAGTTTGCCTATAAGCAATTGCAGCGACAGTTCGAGCAGCGCGAAGTGAAGAAACGCTATGTGGCAATGGTACAACCCACCCTTAATCCCTCCCGAAGGGAGGGAGAAAATACTTCTGAAGCGGATAAAAACTCCCTAAACAGGGAGGGCAGGGGTGGTTCTCTTCCTCCCCCTCGGGGGAGTCAGAGGGGGGTTATCTCTCTCCCTCTCGCCCCAGATTACTTAGACCGTCCGCGACAAGTAGTGGATTACGAAGAGGGAAAACCTGCGGTGACCGATTATGAATTTATCGGCCAGGAAGGACCTTATTACCGCGTTTTGCTCACGCCCCATACCGGCCGTACCCACCAGTTGCGTGTGCATTGTGCCCATAAAGACGGATTGGGAATGCCGATTGTAGGCGATGATCTCTACGGTTTCCATTCCGACCGTCTTTATCTACATGCCGAATACCTCTCTTTCACCCATCCGCTGACCGGTGAAATAATGGAGTTCCAGAAAGCTCCCGATTTCTAGCCTTTCCTCCATTCCATCCCGTGGACAAAATTGAGGTAATGAACAGAGCTGTTGTCAATGAGAAAATTTTCTGAGGATTTTCTTCAAAAATAGGTTAAGCCTACACTAACCCGCTTAACCTATTCATAATAAACGCGTTAACTAATGTAGGCTGCCTACACAAGCCTACATAGAGCCTACACTAACTCTACATTTTAGCGGTCAATATCACATCATTCAACTCTTTTCTGATAATAGTTTGCATCAGTTCTAACAAATAAAACTGTCAGTTTTCCTTATCAAAACTCACAGTTTTCTCCATTAAAACTGCCAGTTTTAATTATCAAAACTATTTCAAAACTACTTGATAACCAATAGATAACACCATTATTTCGCTGAAAAATGCTTATATCTTGAAAGTCAATCTGCCAATAATGTAGGCTTAATGTAGGCTTATGTAGGCAGCCTACATGCCTTAACACACTATAAACCAACACAATACATTGGTTAGTGTAGGCTTAACCTACTTTTCAATAATTTTCTCGTTAGAGCATTTTTCAAAGTAACACAACCCATTATTTTAACGATAACGATAACCATAACGCTAACCGGGTCGTGTTAGTTTTTGAAGATTTTTGTTTAAGAAAGTGAGAGGGTGCAGAATAGTTACAACATCCCCCGACGATTTAAATAATTATAAATTACACCTCTGCATATGCGAAAAACCGATTTATTTCGTATTTTTGCAAATGCTATCCGCCCGTAGGGCTGGGATGCTCTATGAGAAGAGTGGAGCCGCCGGGTGGAGCACTACATATTGAAAGGCGTTACTGACGCTTTGTTTTTGTACTTCGAAACTACCACACTCGAATTGCCAGCAAAAACATTGCAGGAGTGACTGCCACGGGGTGTAGTATATACTCTCCGTAGTGTGCAGGAGGTACGTGTTGCCTCTATGCACACTTTACGGGTGTACTATATTCTCCAACGTGGGTGTTTACTCTGTCTGTTTTCTTGGCAAGGTTGTGGTAGACCTCGAAGTAGAATAGGCAGATGTTAAGCATCCGCGTTTTTCTTTTTGTAGTCAGTCAATTGTTATACTTGTTCGTTTTGGATGCTTTCGGACATCTGTTGGATGTGATAACAATATTATCACGAGAGGCCAATGTCGGTTTTAAGTGACCTAATAGAAAAAGTCAATGACACTGATTTGCGGGCAAGGCTCAGCGAAGAGGTGGCGCGGATGCAGAAGCAGAAGAAGTTCGGCTTGGTGTTCGAGGAGCATTTGCCTGAGTCTACTCCGCTTTATGATGCTGCCATCAGCGTGGGTTCATTGGTGTCATCGAAAGATAAGGAGTTCAAAGAGTTTTTCCGCGTGAAACAGATAAAAGGCGATAAGCTGGTTTGTGAGCGCGAGGATGACAGTCATGAAAGGGTAGAGCTGAACAATAACGATGTTGTAGTCGTTGCTATGTTTGGTCAACCTATCTATCCTTGTTTGAAGCCGATGGATGCCGTAAAGAATACACCTGACAGCGATTTGTGGCACACGCTGATAGAAGCCGATAACTATCATGCCTTGCAACTCCTGGTTTATCTGTACGGCGGTATGGTGGATTGCATCTACATCGACCCTCCCTACAATACAGGCGATAAGAGTTGGAAGTACAACAACAACTATGTTGATAACTCCGATTCTTTCCGTCACAGCAAGTGGCTGAGTATGATGAAGAAACGTTTGGTGCTTGCCAAGAAGTTGCTGAATCCCAAGGATTCCGTCCTCATAGTCACCATAGATGAAAAAGAGTATCTGAGATTGGGATGCTTGTTGGAAGAAATGTTCCCAGAGGCGAGGATACAGATGGTGAGTAGCGTGATTAACAACGGAGGCTCTATGCGTTCGAAAGAATTTACTCGTGTTGATGAGTATCTTTTCTTTGTCATGTTAGGTATTAGCGGTCCTGAACAATTGTCTCTTAGTAAAGAGTGGTTAGGAAATGTAAAACATACAACAACAGAGAAACTTCGATGGAGAGAGTTGATGCGCTATGGAGATAACGGTAAAAGAAGTGCTCGGCCCAATCTTTTTTATCCAATTTTTGTTTCAGTAAAAGGCGACAGATTTATAGGTGTTGGACAACCATTACTGCCTAATCAAAGTATAAAGGATATCAATGCCCCCGAAGGTGCTGTTGCCGTTTGGCCAATTAGACCTAATGGTGATGAAGGAACATGGGGATATGACGGTAAAGGTTTGCTTAATCTTCAAAAAAGAGGATATGTAAAACTAGGTCGTTTCAATAAAAACAGTATGGCCATAACTTTTATTCAACCAGGATGGCAGAAAAAAGTAGAAAGTGGAGAAATACAAGTTGTGGGATATGCTACAGATGGGTCAATCATAGAAAATAACGAGGGCTATATCGCCAAATTTTCGCCAAAGACGCAATGGTCGATATCAAGTCACTCAGCCTCAGAATATGGAACTAAACTAATACAAAGTATTATTGGTAAACGGTTCTCTTTCCCCAAATCCCTTTATGCCGTTCATGATACTATTCGTTTCTTTGTTGCTAACAAGCCTAATGCACTAATTGTGGATTTCTTTGCAGGCTCAGGCACTACGCTGCAAGCGGTAAACCTGCTGAATGCTGAAGATGGTGGCAAACGCCGGTGTGTTATGGTGACCAATAATGAGGTTTCCGAAGCGGAGGCAAAGACCTTGAGAAAACAAGGCTATAAACCAGGTGATGAAGAATGGGAGAAATATGGTATAGCCCGTTATGTAAACTGGCCACGTACCGTTTGCAGTATTGAGGGGCATGACATCAATGGGAATCCCTTGAAGGGAAACTATCTCGGTTCTGACATCCCCATGTCTGACGGCTTTGCCGCCAATGCGCAGTTCTTCAAGTTGAGCTTCCTCGATAAGAAGGCTGTAGCGATGGATATGCAATTCAAAGAATTGCTGACTATTCTGTGGATGAAAGCAGGAGCCGTTGGCGAGTGTCCGAGCATAGAAGCCGGTGAGATAGAAGACTATTATATCTTTCCAGAGAACAAGATGGCCATCCTGAAAGAAGAGGATGCCTACAGGGCATTCAAGAAAGCAATGAAAGAGAATGATGATATTTCAACCGTCTTTATCATTACTGACTCTGACGGCGATTTTCGCGAAATGTCTGCCGAATTCTCGGGTAAGAAGTGCTATCAACTATATAGAGATTATCTGGATAATTTCAGTATTAACTACGAAAGATACGTTTAAGCGAGAACAAAATAAATGTATTTATATTGTTGAGCGAAAGTATCTTATTCAAAGGAATTAAGAACCATGAAGATAACGTTAGCAACATTCCAGCAAAATGCACTTGGCGAGTTGAGAAGTAATTGTGAGACGGCTCAACAATTGTGCAAGAAAAACCAGTGCATCCTTTCGCTATCAGCACCAACAGGTGCTGGTAAGACCATCATAATGGCCAACCTCATAGAAGATGTCCTATGTGGTAGTGCAGAATATGTGAAGCAGGAAAATGCTGTGTTCCTTTGGCTGTCGGGATGGCCCGAGCTGAACGAGCAGTCGATGAACAAGATTTACTTTAATGCCAACAATCTGGCACCTGGCACGCTGATTTCTATTAGTGATGACAGTTTTGACGAAGAGGTTTTTGCTGACGGTAAAGTGTATTTCTTGAACACTCAGAAGCTGGGTGTCAATAGCAATCTGACGAAGAATAAAGATGGCAGAGAACATACCATCTGGGAAACCATAGAGAATACTATCAGCAGGAAACGAGAACGCTTCTTCCTCATCATAGACGAAGCCCATTATGGCGCACGAAGCAGGGGCACGGAGAATCCCGAAACCATCATGCAGAAGTTTGTGATGGGTAGCAAGGATGACAAGCTCTCGCCATTGCCAATGATTATTGGCATGAGTGCCACCATAGAGCGATTCAGAAAGTTAATCGAAGGGGCAAGAGCTATGACTTTGCCTCCTGTTGAAATCAAGCCTGAGGACGTGAAGGAGTCGGGGCTTCTAAAAGACAAAATCGTCATTGACCATCAGAAAGGTGGCGGTATGGTGATGGAAATGGCTATACTTGCCGAAGCAGCAAATGATTGGATTGATAAGTGCCGCCGTTGGGAGAAGTATTGCAATGAGCAAGGCGAGCCTAAAATGGTGAAGCCCATACTGGCTATACAGGTAGAGAACTCAGGAGGCAGCGAACCTTCGAAGACGGATATGGATGAATGTTTGAAGACCATTGAGAGGACAACCGGCATGAAGTTTGAAGTCGGCGAGGTGGTTCATGCATTCGGTGACCCCAAGACCGATATATCTGTATATGGGTTGAAGGTGCAGTATATCGAACCTTCTCGTATAGAAGATTCGGAGAAGATCAAGATTGTGTTCTTCAAGGAGAGTCTTTCAACGGGTTGGGATTGCCCCAGAGCAGAAACAATGATGTCGTTCCGCACGGCAAACGACTCAACCTATATAGCACAGCTGATGGGAAGAATCGTGAGAACGCCCCTGCACAGAAGAGTTGATACGGACGAGGTACTCAACAATGTACATCTGTTCTTGCCATACTTCGACAAGAATACCGTAGAGAATATTGTTAGAGACCTGAACAGCGAGGGTATTCCTTCGGATATTGAGACTGGTAGCGAGGTACAGACGCTGCATGTGAATGAACAATTCCGCGAGGCGTTTGAGTGGTTCAACGAGCAGCAATTCATCACTTGGCAGATTAAGCGTAATCGCATTAACAACTATCTGACTTCGCTTTTCGCACTTACCAATCTGCTGCGTAACGGCGGATGGGATGCTCATGCGTCCAAACAGGCAAAATACGATATTGTAGCGATGATAAAGGGCTTCATTGAAGAGCTGAAAAAGAAGGGCCAGTATGAGGATGCCATTAATGGGCTTCGCCAAGATATCAGGGTTAGCAATGAATACGACAACCGTAATGGTGGCGATGTAACCACAGGTGCAGAACGAACGATTGAAGCTACGGAATACGACATTGAGAAGAACTTCAGAAGAGCACAGGCGCAGTTGGCTCATCAGGATTTGGGAATGTTGTATGTAAAAGAGTTTACGTTAGGTACCTTCGTTGAGCATCAGTTGGATTTCATCCTCTATTCCAAGAGCGAGAGGGCAATGAAAGAATTGGAAGAGTACGCCAAGAGAAAGTTCTACGAGCTGAAAGACAAATGGCGCAAGGATATCTCTGCTGGTGAAGACAAATACAAGGCAAAGTTCGATGGTATTGTTGCCGAAAGTGATGAAGCAAGTCAACACTCATTGAAATTGATGGACCCCATCAGCCTTCCATATAAAGATAGCTATAAGAAGGAACAATGCCACATGTTTGTAAATCAAGCTGGTGATGCTTTCTTTGAATTAGATACTTGGGAGAAAGGTGTTCTGGAAGAAGAAATGAAGCGACCTGATTTTGTATGCTGGATTCGCAATCAGCAGAATAAAGGCTGGGCATTGTGCGTGAAATACGAAATGGATAGGAAACTAAAGTCGTTCTACCCAGACTTTATTGTTATCCGCAAGGAAAACGATAAGTTTGTAGTTGATTTGCTGGAGCCACACAATCCCGCGTTCAATGACAATTTTGCCAAGACCATCGGTTTGTACAATTACCTGAGGGAAGAAAAGGGTATTGCCCGTGCGGAAATCATTCGTAAGGAGGATGGCCGTTTCCTTCGTCTGAATCTGGGTGACTCGATGATTCAACACGAAGTGATGAATATGAGAAACGACAATGATTTGAACTATTTGTTCAGGAAAAATAAATAAATGAACAACTGGCAAGAACCAATAGAATGAGTACCATCAGGGCGGTCAATGGAATGGTGGAGCGCATCCTTTTTAGAGAATATGACGGTGGAATAAGTATTACGGTTTTAAGTTTAGACGATACACATTATGGAAACAAAAAATGAGAACCCTGCACCCTTCATGGCAGTGCACCCAGGTATGATGATTAAACCTGAACTGAAGGAGCGCGGAATCAGTCAGAAGGATTTCGCTACGATGATTGGTGTTCAGGCTTCGCATCTGAGTGAGGTGCTGAACGGCAAGCGTGCGCTTACAACAGACTTGGCCGTAAAGATAGAATCGGCCATCGGACTGCCCGCAAAGGTTCTGTTGTCTGCACAGCGCTGAAAGGAAAGCCTTTTTCAAAAATCCTAAAGCAGCCTCAGCCATTGCTCCACAGGGATGCCGCGGTTCTTATCTTCGTTGTCTTTATTCACGTCAATGAGACGATAGAGGGCATCCATGGCTTCGCGCGTGCTTGCCTTTAACGGTTTTCCTTTAAGCAAATGACCGATGAGAATGGCCGAGAACATATCACCTGTGCCAGGGAAATGGACCGGAATCTCCTCATAAGGGAGCAGGAAATAATTGCCGGTGTAATGATTAAAGCCTACCACCGACGGGTGGCCATCCACCAAGATGCTAGTGATGAGCGCTGAACGGGTGCCTAGACGACGGAGTTTATCGAGCAGTTCACGGGCTTCGCGATAGGTGACACCTTCAGGCTGATAGGGAGTCTTGGTAAGATAGGTTGCCTCGGTGTAGTTAGGGAAAATGAGATGTGCCACACTGATCATCTCGCGCATGCATTCCACACGGTCTTCCGTCACGCCATTGTAGAGTTTTCCTTCGTCGCCCATGATGGGATCCACAAATATCAGCGTGCCCCTTTCTGCCTGTTCACGACAATAGGAGGATACCATCTTGGCCTGTCTTTCAGAACAGATAAAACCTGTGGCGATGGCATCGAAAGAGAATCCCAGTTCTTTCCAAACCGGAAAGACGCCCTGCATATAGTCGGTGGTCTCCAGAATATTGAACTTCCCGTAGTCCAACGTGTTGCTCACCAATGCCGTGGGCATGTTATAGACTGGGTAGCCCATATAACTTAATATGGGCAGCATGGCAGCCGTTGCCACCTTGCCGTAGCCCGCCAGGTCGTTGATGAGTAATATCTGCTTCTTTGCCATTTCGGCTGCAAAGGTAGTGCAAATGAGTGGAAAAACAAAATAAATTTTGATTTTTCCCGAATGCAGCCTACCTTCATGGCGCGAAGCGACATAAAGATACATATAAGCGAGCACAAATGCAAAAAGAAACGAGTTTATTTTTGCTTTGCCGAGCATAAGTATCTTCACGACACGAAGTGGCGTAAAGGTAAATAAATCTATTTATTTCTCCAAAGTTATTGCCATCAATCCTACGACGACATCATTGGAGAGTGTACGGAGCGTAAGCGACTTGAGTTTCTTCTTGGGATTGAGCGGCATCTTCAGCATCTGCGCGGCACCACCGGGAATCTCACGGCCATAGACGCCTTTTATGCCTAAGGTCTTGCCAAGATCACGGCTCACCTGCCCTGTACCCAGACAGAGGCGGTAGGGGCGCGGCTCCATGGTCTTGAATGCCTCCTGATCCACGTAGTAGTCCTGTTCTATGGGACACCAGTTGAAGGGCGGAATAAGATGGAGCGTATCGGTGGTATGATCCTTATAGGTGACTATCACCACAGCATTGTCAATACGCGTCTGCATGTGGTTGGTACTTCCGGCTAAGAGCAGGTAGGCATAGCGGTATTGTCCTTTCATTTTGAAAGTAATCTCGCCAGGATAGTTATCCCAAAGGGAGGTGTAGGCTATGTTCTCGCCCTTGGATGGCGTGAGGAACGGCACCCCAGCCATATAATAGCGGCCATTGTTGATTTTGGTGCGCAAGACGCTGTCGTTGATTTCCGGACACAGTTGCGGATGGCACCATTCGCCCACTCCTTGCGTGGGAATCTGCAAAGTAGTGACATTGGGGCGCGGCGAGAGATATTGCTGTTTGAAAATATCGGTGACACTGGCATTGAAGCGCTTCTTTACGACAATGGGATAACGCTGGGCCGTCTTCATGTCTGAGGGGTCGTCAAGGCCCAATTGTGAAGTCGTGTAAGGACAATGCAACGGGGTGGGCTCGTATTTGTAATCTCTGCTCACCAGCTTATCAATATCGTGCTTGAGTCCCTGTCCGGCATAGGCCGACTCATAGCCATATTCCTCGAGGATGGCCGCAGGCATCCGGAATACCTGATGCTGCTGCATGGTGCCCTCGTGGTCGATGTATTTTCCGTTGCCTAAGTTTAGGCGAAGGATGATTTTCAAAGGCTGACGGAAATGCTGCTCCACCTCATAGACGTCCTCTCCTGCTTCGCGCCTATAGGTATAGGACAGATAAGGCGTACGAATGAAAGCATGTTCCCACTCCATCGGGAAGCCCGGACGGATGACGCAAACCGAATCGAGGGCATGAGGGACAATGCCATACAATCCCTGAATAATGGTGCGGGCGGCTGTTCCCGTACAGTCAGAGAAGTCACGGTAACACTCTCCACGGGCGGCATCGAGGAAACTGATTTGTCCGAAATTGCCCGGACTGCTACCTAAATACATCTGGTCGAGAATATTGGCCTTGAGCAATTGGAAACCCTCACGAGGTCTGCCGGCCTTGAAGTAGGCCAGCGACATATTCATTACTTCGGCTGTTGCCACGTTGTTGATGCTCCAGGAATAGGGCATCCAATCGCTGGTGCTCACCAAGGAGAACTGCTGTTCTAAGGGGGATATGGCCTGAACACCATCCTGCGCACCATACTTTGGGGGAATGATAAAGCGCAACGGCAGACGCGGGATGAACGAATCCACATATTGCGTAGCCTGATAGGCCTGCTGATCGGTACAGGCTCCACAGTCAATGGGCGTATAGATGCTCCATAGGGCGGCATCCTCATGTACCCGTTTCAGTCCCATCATATCCTGATATTCCGCCCAATGGTTCTTTCCTTTCAACCACAAACGGCTGTTCATCGCCTTTAATATCTTGTCAGCTTCGGCTTGATATCGGCTTCCATCCTCCCCGATGAGACGGGCTATCTTGGAAGCCATCAGATTGGCACGATAGTTATAGGCCGAAGAATGAGTCACGGCGCCACCGTTATAATACAGCGCATCACTGGCCCAGATGCAGCAATAGGCATCGTAAAGGCCGTCGTCGTCCGGGTCGTAATTACGCTTTTCCCATTCCAGATGGCGCGTAATGACAGGCCACATCTTCCGCATATAGGCAGTATCGGCATCATACTCGAAGTGCCACATCAGTTCGTCGATGTAGTTCAGGTTCATGTCGTAGTGGTGCATCTGGTCGTTGCGGTTGGGATTGCGGCAGATATAGCCATTGCTGTACATCTGCGTACCCCATTTCTTCTCTGCTCTTGCCAAGTTCAGGACAGAATCTTGTGAAGGGTGCGGTATCGTTGGCGGCACATTGACAACCTGACTGGCAGCATAAGCATCAAAATGACTTCGGGCACGATCGTTCCATCCCAGCACATCGGCCAGATAGCCGGCACGCCATCCGGCTAACGGCATCCGCCAGCCAACGGCACCATGAAGCCAAGTCTCTCCGTCCCAAGCCCCTTCGGCTGCAGCCACGATGGCAGCACCAAGGGGGTTGAAGAATGGATCGGGCGTATGGAACCATACCTGCTGATTGTAGTTTTCTATACGGTCTTCCGTGGCTTTAATACGTCGGCAGAATGTAGGCCAGTCCACATTTTCCAATCGCAGGCTATCCGACATCACCTGGGCAAATCCCGGTTTCTCCCACGTTACCTTCAGGCGCTGCTGCACCTCACCGTCACTTTCCAGGCATCCCGGCTTATCGGCACCGATGTCACCATTACGGTGCAGCCGCTTTTCGCGCACGCCCGTCACCACAGCCTCCAGTTCCGGCATCTCATGGAATCCCACGGTATAGAAATGCCAGGCAGCACGGTCGGCATCCACCAGACAGCAGACATCCAGCAAAAGACTGGCTCCTCCCCAACTCTTATCCTCCAGACGATACCACCGTTGTCCGCGGGCATAGCGTGCTTCGCAACGGGTTGTGCTGTCAAGTGCCAAGGTATGCCCCTTATAGGTAATGCGGAAACTCACATTTCGGCAGTTGCGGGAGTCTTGGAACAAAGCAAATACGGGACGGTCACTGGTTTCCAGACGGTAAGCGGACGTTCCGCCATAGAGTGCACGGGTATAACGGTTGTTGCCATTCTTGCAAACCACCACATCATATTCAGGAACATATTGCAGTTCACGTACCGTTCCGCGCTTATCATCATTATAGGAAGTAGATTCGATAAAATCACCCACACGTTTCTGTGCCTGTAATGGCAACAGACCCAGAAGAGTGAAAAGAGATATGAAAAGGATTTTAATCATACTTCTTGTTTTGTGGACAAATATACTAAAAAACGAGAGAAGTGCAAAAGATTGTCCATTCTTTTGCTCGTTTATTTGAGAATTTTCGTAACTTGATGTCTCTTCGAGCCATGAAAGGCTACGGGTAGGCGAACAAAGTTCGGGAATGGGTAGGCTGCATTCAGGAAAAACAAAATTTTATTTTGTTTTTCCATTCATTTTGATAAATTTCTCACGCTCAAGAGAGCAAATAAATTTGCTTTCTCTTCGCTCAATCGAAATTTTGCACTACCTTTGCAGACAAATGATCACATCATGAAACAGACTATCACAACTTTTCTGCTGCTCGCACTTTGCCTTTCGACAAGTGCAAAAATAGACCGCCAAACGGTCGTACGTCGCAACAATCCAATCGTAAATAAACTCGACAAGCTGTCTTCGCTCACTGTAGGCAACGGCGGATTTGCCTTTACCGTAGATGCCACAGGTCTGCAGACTTTCCCCGAATACTACGAAAGCGGTGTTCCATTGGGCACGATGAGCGACTGGGGATGGCACTCATTCCCGAACACCCAGAACTTCCGTGCGGAGGAAGCCTTCGACCAGAAGATGTATTCCATTGAAAAGTTTCCCGATGAACGGCGCAAGGCTGCTGCCGCTTTTCTGCGCGCCAATCCCCACCGACTGCATTTAGGCACCATTGGCTTTGACATTCCGTCGACCGATACGGTGCGCATTGAGCCGAAAGGACAAGAACTCGACCTGTGGGAAGGCCACATGGTAAGTACTTTCAGTTATGGCAACAACGGCTATGCGACGTTCACTTGGGTGCATCCCGAGCGCGATATCGTCTATTCCGGATACATGACCGACAGCGAAAAGCCGTTGGCCGTGAAGTTCCGCTTCCCCTACCCTACTGGGCAGCATACCGATTCGGGTTGCGACTGGACACCAAACGCACAAAACAAGACAGACATCGTGAGGCAGGATAGCACGTCAGTCGTATTGAGACGTACGCTAGACGCCACGACCTACTACGTCACCATACGATGGGAAAATTCTGCCACTTTCGCCTGTACGGCCGAAAACGAGTTTAAGCTGATGCCCCAACAGCCAGGAATGACATTTTCGTGCGAATACAGTGAGCAGATACCACAGATAGAGGCACCCGTCAGTACTGAGGCCATAGAACAGACCAAGCAACATTGGCACAACTTCTGGCAGTCAGGTGGTATCGTGGACTTCAGCCGCTGCACCGACCCGAGGGCCAAGGAACTGGAACGGCGAGTTGTACTCTCGCAATATCTGCTGGCCGTAAATTGTGCAGGAAACACACCTCCGCAGGAAACAGGCCTGACCTATAATTCATGGTTTGGCAAGTACCATCTGGAAATGATTTGGTGGCATCAGGCACAGTTCGCCCTTTGGGGACACCCCGAACTGCTGGAACGTTCACTTGACTGGTATTTCCGCGCAGAACCTATGGCCCGCAAGATTGCACAACGCCAAGGCTATCAGGGTATCCGATGGATGAAGATGACCGACCCCAGTTCCGAAGAGGCTCCTTCCAAGACCGGCAGTTACCTCATCTGGCAACAGCCTCATCTGATCTATCTCACGGAACTGCTCAGGCGTGCAGGAACAGATATCGGACGTTTCCATCCGCTGATTGATGAGACTGCCGAGTTTATGCTTGACTATGCCCGCCAATCTACCCGCCAAGGAGCCACCACTTATGCCCTCCGCGGTTGCATTCCCGCACAGGAAACGCTTTCTGCAGAAACCACCATCAATCCGCCCTTCGAACTGGCTTATTGGCAATGGGCCCTGAAAGTGGCTGGTCACCCTATGCAAATGGACACGCTGGCACATAAGGACGGACTTTATCTGGCTGCTGCCAATGCCACCGACACCTATACGAACATCAAATACATCAGCGACCATCCCGCCGTGCTCGGTGCCTATGGTATTATTCCCGACACCGGACTCTTCGATAAAAACATCATGCAGAATACCCTCAACTGGATATGGAACGGCTGGAACTGGGACAAGACATGGGGATGGGACTATCCGATGGTGGCCATGTGTGCCACCCGTCTGGGTGACAGACAGAAAGCCGTGGATGCCCTGCTCATGGACAAGCGTACCAACACCTACTTGGTGAGCGGTCATAACTACCAGGATCAGCGTCTTCGCCTCTATCTGCCAGGTAACGGCGGACTGTTAACAGCTGTTGCCCTGATGTGTGCCGGATGGGACGGATGCCAGGAAAAGAATCCTGGATTCCCAGCCGGATGGGATGTTGAATGGGAAGGGCTGTTGCCTATGCCGTAAAAAAATGAACAACATCAACCCCATACAAGCCTTGATGCAGCAGAAAATTCTGTTGCAGATGGAATATGCCGCTGAAAAAGAGGCTTTCCGCAAGCTGACCGAAACCATCGGAATGCAGCGGAGGCTGAAACGGGGTGACGCCTGGTGGCCTGTAAAGACAGGCAAGAGTTATTACAATTCCCTGAACCAACTCTCCATTGAAATCCTTCGCACGCAGGACCAAGACATCGAGCATAATTTCGAATTCGGCAGACCTGTGGTCTTCTTCAGGGGAATATCCAGTACTTCCGGAAATTCCAGTAATGCCAACAATTCCGGTAACGCTCTCCAATACTTCCCTTTCACGGGGACCGTCTCCTATGTGGATGGAGACCGTATGGTCGTCGTAGTCCCAGACAACACGCCCATCATCGACTTGCAGAATACAGAAGGACTAGGGGTACAACTCTCTTTCGACGAGACGAGTTACAAGATGATGTTCGATGCGCTCGACCGTGTAATGAAAACCAGCAACAATCGTCTTGCCTACCTCCGCGACCTTTTCTACAATACACAGATAACGCCTCAGACGTTTTCCTTCCAGTCTATTACTTTCCCCTATCTTAACAAGACACAGGAGGAAGCCGTCAACCGCGTTCTCCGGGCTAAGGATGTGATGATTGTCCACGGACCTCCCGGAACGGGTAAGACCACCACGCTTGTGGAAGCCATCAACGAAACATTGATGCGCGAGAGTCAAGTGCTGGTATGCGCACAGTCGAATATGGCCGTCGACTGGATTTCAGAGAAACTTGTGGACCGAGGCATTCCCGTTCTGCGCATTGGTAATCCGACCCGAATCACTGACAAAATGCTTGCCCTCTCTTACGAAAGACGATTCGAAGCACATCCTGACTACCCGCAACTATGGGCCATCCGCAAAGCCCTTCGCGAACTGCGCGCCAAACGGAAACGGGGCGATGACAAATATCACCAGAAAGTGGAACGGCTGAAGGCACGGGCCACCGAACTGGAGATACGCATTAACAGCGAACTCTTCGGAGAGGCTCGAGTCATTGCCTGTACATTGGTAGGGTCCGCCAACCGTCTGCTACAAGGCATGAAGTTCGGTACGCTGTTCATCGATGAGGCTGCTCAGGCCTTGGAGGCCGCTTGCTGGATTCCCATCCGCAAGGCTTCTCGTGTGGTTTTCGCAGGCGACCATTGCCAGTTGCCCCCAACGGTAAAGAGCATAGCTGCCCTAAAAGGCGGACTGGGCAAGACACTCATGGAACGTATCGTGGAGAATCATCCAGAAGCTGTTTCGTTACTGAGGGTACAGTACCGTATGAATGAACAGATTATGCGGTTCTCATCAGATTGGTTTTACGGAGGGAAAGTCATCAGCGACGAAAGTGTCAAGCACCGGGGAATACTTGATTTTGACGACCCCATCGAATGGATAGACACTGCCGACATTGATGCCAAAGAGGAATTCATCGGAGAATCCTTTGGACGCATCAACAAACAGGAGGCTTTACTCACACTAGCGGTATTGGAACTCTACTTTGAAAAAATCGGAAAGCAACGCATACTGGAAGAGCGCATTGACGTTGGCGTCATCTCACCCTACCGTGCCCAGGTGCAGTATCTGCGCCAAATGGTGAAAAAAGAACCATTCTTCAAACCATACCGGAGTCTGATTTCCATCAATACCGTCGATGGATTCCAAGGACAGGAACGCGATATTATCTTGATTTCCCTCGTCCGCAACAACCCCAAGGGCGATATCGGCTTCTTGCGCGACTTACGCCGTATGAATGTAGCCATCACACGCGCCAGGATGAAACTCATCATTTTAGGTGACAAAATGACATTGAGTTACAATGATTTCTACAAAAAACTGTATGCTTATTCGAATTTGTAAGTTTTTACGGGAAAATAGTATCAATTCGTTGAAAAAGTTTGGCGGTTTCGATAATTTTATTTACCTTTGCACCTGAAATCCTACGAATAGATTCATAGGCACAGATACATAATTATTCATCGTTTCATAAATAAGTTATTATGAGAAAGGGTCGACGGGATGTCGCTCCTTTCTCAAGTTTTGTATACCCTACCTCATTACAAAACGATTACATTTTAACTGCATCCAAAATAATATACGATTTATCAATCACGAATTATGGATTATTTCGTACCTTTGCATAAGGTACTTACGCTCGACAAAGTAAAATATAACTAGTTTTATTTGCGTTTGTTCTCGCTAAATCGTACCTTTGCAACAAATTTGCAAAAACAAGAATGAAACAGCAATATATAGGTCTCACCGAGGAACAGGTTCTACATAACAGGCAGCAATATGGTGTCAATGTACTGACTCCGCCCGAACGAGAATCGCTTTGGAAGAAATTTCTCGGGAAATTCTCCGACCCCCTGATCATCATTCTCCTCGTGGCTGGTGTTCTTTCCATCGGCATTTCGTTCTACGAATACTACGGACTTCACCAGGAGGCTTCTGTTTTCTTTGAACCCGTAGGAATCTTCATTGCCATCTTGCTGGCTACCGGATTGGCATTCATCTTTGAGGTGAAGGCTGATCGCGAATTTGCCATCCTCAATCAGGTGAACGATGAGGAGCCTATTCAAGTGATACGTGATGGACATACACGGCTGGTTCCCAAGTGTGACATCGTAGTGGGGGATATTGTGATACTCACTACTGGCAGCGAGATTCCTGCCGACGGCGAACTGCTTGAAGCCACCCAACTGCAAATAGATGAATCCACACTGACGGGAGAACCAATCTGCCGAAAGAGCACAAGACCGGAGGAACAGGACAACGATGCAACTTTCCCAACCAACCACGCAATGCGGGGAACGAAGGTGATGGAAGGAAATGGCGTGATGCGCGTATTTGCCGTAGGCGATCATACGGAAAACGGTAAGGTTTTCGTAGCCGCACAAATAGATGACAGCGTGAAAACCCCGCTCAACGAACAGTTGGAACGTCTCGGCGGACTCATCTCCAAGGCCAGTTATGCCATCGCAGCCCTGATTGTGGTGGGACGTATCATCGTATATCTGACTCAGAATTCAGACACGCTGACACCCATCACCCAACACCTGACACCTTTCCTGGCATATATCTTACAGTCCATCATGATTGCCGTCACATTGATAGTGGTGGCCGTTCCCGAGGGATTGCCTATGGCCGTCACACTCTCATTGGCCTACAGTATGCGCAGAATGCTGAAGACCAACAATCTCGTGCGAAGGATGCACGCCTGTGAAACAATGGGCGCCGCCACTGTAATCTGTACCGACAAGACGGGAACACTTACCCAGAACCAGATGCGCGTGGCTGAATTTAAGTATTTCAATGAATCTGAGCAACAAAATGAACTTCCTATTCTCGCTGAGGCCATAGCCTTGAACAGTACAGCCGCTCTCGATCCACAGGGATCCGTCGTAGGCAATCCTACCGAGGGAGCGCTATTGCTCTGGCTTCGGGACAAAGGCATTGACTATCAAGAACTTCGCAATCAGGTTACCGTCCTCGACCAACAGCCATTCTCCACAGAGACAAAATATATGGCCACATTAGTAGAGTCGCAGGCGATTCCCGGCAAACGCATCCTATTTATAAAAGGAGCACCGGAAATCGTGGCCCGTTTCTGCACAATGACAGAAACAGAAAAGAACCAATTCCAAGAAATGTTGGCCTCATATCAGCAGAAAGCGATGCGCACACTGGCGTTTGCAATGACCCCCCTCCAACTCCCCCGAGGGGGAGAGAACATTACCGCCAGGGATCTACTCTCCCCCTCGGGTGAGCTGAAGGGGGGTCGTGCTTCCCTTCAGGCCCTATGTGCCATCAGCGACCCTGTACGCTCCGATGTACCTGCCGCTGTTCAAGAATGCCTGAACGCAGGTATCAAAGTGAAAATCGTAACTGGTGACACACCCGGAACAGCCCGTGAGATAGGCCGCCAGATAGGTCTTTGGACAGACGAGGATACGGATAACGCGATGATTACTGGCACCGAGTTTGCTGCACTTTCCGATGAAGCTTTGCTTGAACGCGTACAGACGCTGAAGATTATTGCCCGTGCCCGTCCGATGGACAAAAAACGGCTAGTGGAAGCCCTTCAGCAGAAAGGGGAAGTGGTGGCAGTTACGGGCGACGGGACCAATGACGCACCTGCCCTGAAGGCCGCCCACGTAGGACTATCCATGGGCGATGGAACCGCAGTAGCCAAAGAAGCATCAGACATTACGATTATCGACAACTCCTTTGCCTCCATCGGACGAGCCGTCATGTGGGGCCGTTCACTCTATCAGAACATCCAGCGTTTCATCCTTTTCCAGATGACAGTCAACGTTTGTGCCTGTCTGGTGGTATTGGCAGGTGCCTTCCTCGGCACACAGTCGCCTCTCACCGTCACACAGATGCTTTGGGTTAATCTCATCATGGATACCTTCGCCGCCATGGCTCTGGCTTCGCTACCCCCCACTGAGCGTGTCATGCAAGACAAACCGCGCTCTCGTCAGACTTTCATTATCTCTAATCCGATGTGGTGGAGCATTCTCGTTACGGGCGGCATATTCACGGCTTTGTTGTTGGTAGTACTCTGGCAACTGGAGAAAGGCGGCATGCCCCTTTATGACCTCAGTCTCTTTTTCACCACATTTGTGATGCTGCAGTTCTGGAACATGTTCAACGCCCGGGCCTTCCAGACAGGACAGAGTGCTCTCCGCCTAAAAGGCTGCAAGGGATTCAACTTCATTGCAGGCTGTATCTTCATCGGCCAGATACTCATCGTCACCTTCGGCGGTCAGATGTTCAACGTCACGCCCCTTTCCCTCCGCCACTGGCTGATGATTATCTGCGGCACAAGTGTCGTTCTTTGGATTGGCGAAGCAGTCCGCCTGATCATTCAAAATAAAGAGACGCAGCGGAAATGATTCCCACTGCGTCTCTTTATTTCTTATAAAACTATTCTTAGAAGTTCTCAGCGTAACTGTTGAGCATATTCGTGTCGTCGATGAAGAAGAAGAAGTCTCCTGCCTGTGTGTTGTTCAGACCTTCCACGAGCATCTGCTGAGTCATCTTCGGGCGCTCACCGTTCTGTGTCAGATCCACATTGTAGAACTTGAACATCGGAGCATCAGCCCACTCTACATTGATGTTGGTGGTCTTATCCTTCAACTTCTTGAAACAGAGCGTATAGAACTGCCAGCCCTTATAAGTTGTCTTGGTACCATTGATACCGGCAGAAAACTTATACTTGAACTTCTTGCCTGTCTGGGCATCGGTAACCAATACGTTCTTGGTTTCACTGATACTACCTTTGCTCTCGTGAAGGGCAATCTTCACCATTGTGGCAAGATTGGTCACGGTAACGCTTACTATGTAGCAACCCGGAGCATCTTTCTGACCTACGTATGGAAAACTAACCTGGCGCTGAACCTTGCTGGCCACCTGCGTGTCATTAGTTCCGGCCTGTGCAGCAGTGGTGCAGAAAAGCATAGCCACTACCATCATCATGTGCATCATTTTCTTCATAATCGATTATTTTAAAGATTAATAAAACTGTTATT
>R23__coassemble_815_pt1 | contig 18084 bp, 16 predicted proteins | sample R23__metabat2_high_PE_035 | metagenome-assembled genome bin R23
ACAAGCAAGGGCTAAATCTGACACTCGAAAAATTATCTGCGGATTTTAGGTAATATTCTGTTCTTTCATAATTAATAATAAGTTTTGCAAATATAATACATTCAATTGATTACTCCAAATCTTTTTGGAATTATTTCAAACTCTTCTTGATTTTTTTGATTTTCTTACGATCTATGTACTTTTTCAACATCGGTACCTGACGGGAAATCTCATCAGCCAAGAGTGCGGCTACAACCGTACCACCATATATATTATAATGTGTATTGTCCTTACGACCATTAGGCACGGATGGGTGCTCGCCAGGCTTAAACCACATGTGAAGCTTACGGCTGCCCTCAATTCCCAGACTTTGCTCCAAATCATGTGTAATCCGATTAGCTCTGATGAAGGGTACATTCAACTGAGAGGCCACATTCCGAGGAGAAAGCAGATAATCACCGTGCGTATCAATCAGCGTATCGCTGTTTACCTTCTCATCTTCGTAGACGGTATTTCGAAGCGACTCGTCATCTACCGAACTATCTACCTGACGATAGAAATTACGGCGTACAACAGCATCACACAAAATCGGATTGGCTCCTTTCTCACGTGCCTCCAAAACGAAACGCGAGAGGTTGGCATCAAAGGTTGAACCAGGATCGGTGTGACGATCTAGTGCCGGCTTTTCATCATTATGGCCGAACTGAATAATCACATAATCACCGGGCTTTATCTTATCGAGCACCTTCTGCCATCGTCCTTCATCGATGAAACTCTTGGAAGAGCGGCCATTAACGGCATGGTTATCCACCACTACCCCACTCTTGAAATACTGCTGGAGCATCATTCCCCAACCGCGTTCCTGTTTGCCGCCAGTAGTGTCCTTATTGGCCATGGTGCTATCACCGATCATAAACACCGTAATGGGTGCCTTCTTAGTGAAAGCACTCATTAGAACAATCAGCGACAAAATGGTCAAGACATGAAAAGCCTTTTTCATCAAATATGTTATTTAGAGAGTTTTGTCAGAAGTTCATCAGCTGTTACCAGCATCTGCTCACCGGTTGTCATATCCTTCAGCGTCACCTTGCCTTCATTGATTTCATTCTCACCGACAAGGGCAACGAAAGGAATCTGCTTGGCATTGGCGTAACTCATCTGCTTCTTCATCTTGGCACTGTCGGGGAAAACTTCCGTGCGAATACCTGCCTGTCGGGCCTTGGCCGCAATAGGAAGACAATATGCCGTCTCCTTCTCACCGAAGTTGATGAAGAGGAGCTGAGTGCCGTTGACGGCCTCCTTGGGATAGAGATCGAGTTGATTAAGCACATCATAGATGCGGTCGGCACCAAAACTGATACCCACACCTGACAGACCGGGCATTCCGAAAATACCAGTCAGATTATCATAGCGGCCACCACCCGTGATGCTACCAATCTGCACATCCAAGGCTTTCACCTCGAAGATGGCACCCGTATAATAATTCAAACCACGGGCAAGTGTGAGGTCAAGCTGGATTTCATTCTTCAATCCTGAAGTCTTCAGCGAGTCAAGAATAAACTTGGTTTCTTCCACGCCCTTCAGTCCTGTTTCTGAATCTTTGAGCACTTCAGCAATGACCGTTAGTTTTTCCTCGTTCGTTCCAGCCAATGAGATAATCGGTTGGAGTTTCTCAATCTGTTCCTCCGTAAGTCCATCTTCACGCAATTCCTTGTTCACATTGTCAATGCCGATCTTATCAAGCTTGTCAATGGCCACGGTGATGTCTACAATCTTATCGGCGGCACCGATTACCTCAGCAATGCCGGAAAGAATCTTACGGTTATTAATCTTAATCTGAACGCGAACGCCGAAGCGCGTGAACACCGTGTCAACTATCTGCATCAGTTCTACCTCGTTCAGCAAGGAATCACTACCCACCACATCAGCATCACACTGATAGAATTCGCGATAGCGTCCCTTCTGAGGCCGGTCAGCACGCCATACGGGCTGGATTTGATAGCGCTTAAACGGCAATTGTAATTCCTCGCGGTGCATCACCACATAACGGGCAAAGGGAACGGTGAGATCATAGCGAAGACCTTTTTCGCATAGTCGTGCGGCCAGATGAAGTGAGTTGCGCTCCAAAAGTTCCTTGTCTTCTATTTTATTGAGATAGTCACCACTATTAAGGACTTTGAAGAGCAGTTTGTCACCTTCTTCGCCGTATTTGCCCATCAACGTTCCGAGAGTTTCCATAGCGGGAGTCTCTATCTGCTGGAAGCCGTAGAGGGTATATACGTCCTTAATCGTATTGAAAATATAGTTGCGCTTAGCCATCTCCAGGGGAGAAAAATCGCGCGTTCCTTTAGGGATATTGGGTTTCTGAGCCATAAATCTTAGTTTCAGGTTTCAGGTTTCATGCATCACCTGAAGTCCAAAATCTTAATTACTATTTTCTAACAATGGTCTGGTCACGATCAGGACCGATGGAGATAATCTTGATAGGTGTCTCCAATTCTGTCTCCAAGAACTTGATATAATCAGAGAATTCCTTGGGGAACTGGTCTTCTGAAGTGAACTTCGTCATATCTGTCTTCCATCCGGGCAACTCTTTGTAGATGGGCTCAATGCCTTCCTCGATGCTGAAGGGGAAATGGTCGATTTCTACACCGTTCTGCTTGTAAGCGACACAAGCCTTGATGGTATCGAAACCATCGAGCACATCACTCTTCATCATGATGAGCTGGGTTACTCCATTAACATCGATGGCATAGCGGAGAGCCACCAGGTCAATCCATCCGCAACGACGCTCACGTCCGGTTACGGCACCATACTCATGACCGAGGTCACGAATCTTGGCACCCGTTTCGTCGAAGAGCTCAGTGGGGAAAGGACCGGCTCCTACGCGTGTGCAATAGGCCTTCATAATGCCAAACACCTCACCAACCTTATTAGGACCAATTCCCAATCCCGTGCAGGCTCCAGCACAAATGGTGTTCGAAGAAGTAACGAAAGGATAGCTGCCGAAGTCAACATCCAGCATCGTGCCCTGAGCACCCTCACAAAGAATGCTCTTGCCTGATTTCAGGAGCTGGTTGATTTCATATTCGCTATCCACAATCTGGAACTGCTTCATGTATTCAATGCCTTCCATCCAGGTCTTCTCCACTTCCGTAATATCGTAGTCGGTATAGTTGAGCGACTTGAGGATAGCCTCATGGCGAGCCTTGTGGGCAGCATATTTCTCGGCAAAGTTCTCAAAAATATCACCCACACGCAATCCATTACGGGAAATCTTGTCGGTATAGGTAGGTCCAATGCCCTTACCTGTAGTACCTACCTTGCTCTTGCCTTTCTGAGCCTCGTAGGCGGCATCGAGCACACGATGGGTAGGCATAATAAGATGAGCTTTCTTGGAAATATGAAGACGGTTTTTCAAATCGTGACCGCTTTTCTCAAGGTCTTTGGCCTCTGCCATAAACAAATCCGGGGCAAGCACCACACCGTTACCAATGATGTTTACCTTACCGCCCTGAAAGATTCCAGAAGGAATAGAACGGAGTACGTATTTTTCGCCTTCAAACTCCAGGGTATGACCGGCATTGGGGCCTCCCTGAAAGCGTGCTACAACGTCATACTGTGGTGTGAGAACATCCACGACCTTTCCCTTACCTTCGTCTCCCCATTGTAAGCCGAGGAGAACGTCAACTTTTCCTTTTTGCATTTCTGTTAAACTATTTAATCTTTTTCTTATTCTTCTCTCTTGTGAGTTTGGCCACGCAAGTGCTGCATACGCCATAGACATAAAGTGAATAGCTGTCACGGCGAAAACGCTTCAGACGGGTGTCCCTGAGGGCCAGCTCCACTTTGGGAGCCTTCATCTCAGTAACCTTACCGCATATTGTGCACACCTGAAAGCAATGGTTGGTAGAAGCATAACTGGCTTGGTACATCGTACCTAAACTCAGTCGATGGCAAACCACCAGGCGAAGGTTCACAAACAGATTCAGCGCATTGTAGAGCGTGGCACGACTAATGGGGAAATAATCCTTCTCAATCTTTTCACTCAACTCCTGAATGGAGAAATGGCCATTGAAGCTATACACCGCATCAAGCACCGCAAAGCGCTCAGGCGTCTTACGAAGCTTGTTTTCGTCCAGATATTTGGCTAGAATCTGCCTCACAGCAGTCTTGTTGCTTTCCTTCATTTGCCCAAATTATGAGGTTAGCTCACAAATTCGTGCAAATTTACAACTATTTTTTATAAAAGGCGGCTATTTTACTCAAAAAAAATCTAAATTAAGTGTTTTCAACGCACTTTTACAAATTTGTGTATAATCATCACCTAAAGAAGCGAACCGCCGAACGCAATTCATAGCCGCGTGGCGCACACTGACGGAAGGACTCTGCAAGGCGGTCAGAGCCTGATCAAGAAACTCCTGGATACCGCGTTCGTTTGGTTCCTGACCCTTCATAAAAAGGCGGGCAAGCAGATTGTAGCCGCAAATCTGCTCCATTTCATTGTCACCGGCAATCCATTGGAAAGCCAACACCGGGGCATACTCCAGATGCTGATAGAGATTGAAGGCGGCCATCTCGGCTATCTCCTGGGAAGGCGTCTGCTCCATCCAGAGTTCAACGATTTCAGGTAACATCTGTTCGGGTGGCATCATCATCGTTGCCAGTATCTTGCACTCCCTGATGTTCTCTTTCCATAATTCAATGGCCAACGCATAATCCTTGCCATATTCGTCGGCCATCTTCCGGAGATCTGGAATGCTCACGCCCCAATTAATCTTGTAATCGAGTCCCTTCTCACGCATGGACCGTGAAGCCGTTCCGTCCATCCTGAGAAAAAACGACTTCTTAATCTCCTTCAGTTTCTCTTGTGTCTGCTCATCCATAGTCATTCAAATCAACACGCTATAATCGCGGCTATATCGCAGCATCTGCTCGGTGTAGCCTTCCGTATAATCGAGTTCCACATCCACAATCTTCCCATCGCTATTCTTGACTGGCTTCATCACGGGATTGATGAATCCTTTGTAGGGAGCCAGATTCAGTTTTCCGTAGCGTTCAAGAATCTCCTGATGCAAATCAGCATCCACCTTCACGGCATATCTCTCCACGAGTTCACGGGCTGCCTCAAAGTCTCCCTCACTCTTGATGCGCTGGATTTCGGCCAACAGTTCAGCAATGAGCCGCCTGAGTTGCTGATAGTCTTTAATGCGGATATAAGTCTTTTCGTCACGCTTCAACATCACAATGGCATCACCGTGCTCAAAACACCAATGGGCGATTAAGGCCCGGTTGCGCATATGAGCCTCTTCTATCTGATGACCGGGCTTGATGCGCGTCAGCTGGGTCAACAAACCGTTCATCATATAGGTGTAATACTGGCTCTTGTAGGCTTCCATATCGGGTGTAAGACCGAGTTGGACAAGTTTCTCATCGGCCATGTAATAGAGTCCGAAAAGGTCAGCGCGGGCTTCCTCGATGGTATTGCCGTAGTTCTTCAACGCATCCGGGTCAACGCCGGGAAGCAACTGGCCACTGCCATGCCCCAGACATTCGTGGAGATCCGTATGGAGGTCATCGCAAACATCGCCATATTTGTTGATCAACGCAATCGTATCGGCATCAACCACGAACTCCTCCCGGAATCCATTACCACGAGCCGCCTTGTTATAGGCATCGGTAAGGTTTCCGATGGTAACGCTCTTCGAACCGTGTTCCGCCCGAATCCAGTCGGCATTGGGCAGATTGATACCGATAGCCGTGGAGGGATACTCATCGCCACCAAGCATCGCCGCACATATTACATTGGCCGTGACGCCCTTTACCTTTGGCTTGCGGAATCGGGGGTCAACAGGCGAATGGTCCTCAAACCACTGGGCATTGTCGGAAATGGTCTGCGTGCGTTTGGTGGCCTCCAGGTCCTTGTATTCCACAATACCTTCCCACGAGCCTTTCAGCCCCAGCGGATCACCATAGACCTCAATGAAACCATTGACGAAATCCACGCGTGAGCGATGCTCGGTCACCCATTGGATACAATAGAGGTTGAAAAGTCTCAGGTCGCCAGTCTCATAATAGCGGATGAGGGTGGCTATATACGTGCGCTGGTCATCGTTCTCAGCCACGTCCATGGCCTTCCTGAGCCAATAGACAATGTGGCGGATGGCCGCTCCGTATTTTCCTTCGGCACACCACTTGTCTTCCTCTATCCTCCCATCGCGTTTCACGAGTGTTGAGTTAAGTCCATAGGAAAGCGGTTCCGGATCAAGGGCATCCTTCATGGAAGCATAATAGTCCTCCACTTCCTGCTGGTTAACCCCATCGTAGTAATTGCAAGCGGATGTCTCCACCAGGTCAACGCCATCGGCCTTATTCACACGCTTGGGCAACACCTCAGGATCAAACATCACGGAGAACAACTCTTCATAATCGCCGACGTTCTCACCGACAGTTTCAAGCATTTTCCTTAGATACGACTCGGTAAATTCAGGCATGAATTTCTCGCATCCATAATGATGATAGATGCCATTGGAAAACCACACCCGTTTCAGATAGACCTCCAGGGCCTTGAAGTCGATACTTTCACGGTCGCCATGAAAACGAGTAAATACAACCTCCAGCATTTTGCGGATGCGAAGGTTGTATTTCCCAAACTGGTCAAACGTGATGTCACGTCCCCAGAGTGTTGCTTCCGATAAATAATATACGAGTTCTTTCTGTTGAGGCGTAAGGCTTTCAAAACCATTCAGGCGGTACCTCAGCAACTGCAAGTCAGCGAAGCGCTCGTCTGAATAGTTGAAGTCTTCTGTTTGCATATTGTCAATCTTAATTTGTACTTTTCTTTTTATTGCGTTTCAACGGCCTTTTTGCATCAGACGGATGCTGCGCATAATGGCGCAACTTGTACTCACGCGGTGTAATGCCGTTGATCTTGTAGAATGAAGCATAGAACGACTGCCTGTTGGCGAATCCCACCATGTCGCTGATATCTTCCATGTTCAGGTCACGGTAGCGCTTGTCAACAAGCAAAGTCATTGCTTCCTCGATGCGGAATTTGTTCACGAACGAAGTGTAATTCATGTGAAATCGTACATTCACGACAGCTGAAATGTAACGTGTGTTGGTACCAAGATCCTCGGCCAGTTTCTTAGCCGAATAATCTTTGTCTTTGTACTTCTTTTGAATGAGAATGATGTCCAGAATCTTTTCCTTTAGTTCATCCATTAGTCGCGGACTCACCAGGCTGCGGTAGGCGGCTTCCTTCTCCTTCAATTCAGTAATGTTGTATTTTGCCATACCTGTAGTTAAATGTTATTTAGTTGGTTTACTTTAAATTATAACGCAAAAATAATACAAAAAAACGAAATGGTCAAATATTTTGGAGATTTTTTAATAAAAATAGCATAACTTTGTGGCGAAAACAGGAAAATGGACATGATTATGCTGGAAATTGACGAATTATTAAAGAAATATTACGGTTATCACTCCTTCCGTCCGCAGCAGGAAGAAATCATCCACAACGTGATGGAAGGAAGGGATTCGCTCGTGCTGATGCCAACGGGAGGAGGCAAAAGCCTGTGCTATCAGATTCCGGCATTGGCCATGAAAGGGACGGCTATCGTCATCTCACCACTTATCAGCCTCATGCGCGACCAGGTGGAAGCCTTGCGGGCTAACGGAATTGAGGCGGCGGCTCTAAACAGCGGAAACGATCTCACCGAGGACACCATCATAAGGAGAAAATGCTTATCAGGTGATTTGAAATTACTTTACATATCACCAGAAAGACTTTTAAATGAAACCGAGTATTTGCTGAAATCGATAAAGATATCACTTTTTGCCATCGATGAAGCTCATTGCATCTCGCAATGGGGACATGACTTCAGGCCGGAATACACCCAGTTGAACATCCTTCACGAACAATTTCCTGACGTACCTGTGATGGCGCTCACGGCAACAGCCGACAAGGTGACCCGACAGGACATCCTCAAACAGCTTTGCCTCCGCGACCCGAAAGTATTCATTTCATCCTTCGACCGTCCCAATCTGAGCCTCTCGGTAAAGCGTGGCATGACGGCCAAGGAGAAACTGAAGTATATATTCAACTTTATTAGGCAACATACTGAAGAAGCAGGAATTATCTATTGTCTTTCAAGGAAGAATACAGAAAAGGTTTGTCAGGATTTACTAAAGTTGGGCATACGAGCAGCAGCTTACCATGCAGGTCTCAACACTACGGAACGCAACCGAGCACAGGAGGCATTCAAGCAGGATCAGATTCAAGTGGTCTGTGCGACGATTGCATTCGGGATGGGAATTGACAAAAGCAACGTGCGCTGGATTATTCACTACAACCTGCCCAAGAGCATCGAGAGTTTCTATCAGGAAATAGGCCGTGCGGGTCGTGATGGAGCCCCTGCCGACACCGTCCTTTTCTATAATCTTGCTGATGTAATCACACTAAGAAGTTTTGCTGAAGAAAGCGGACAAAAGCTGGTAAACTTCGAGAAGCTTGACCGCATGCAGGAATATGCCGAATCAAGCGTTTGCCGAAGGCGTATTTTGTTAAATTATTTTGGTGAAGAGACCGCCTGCGACTGTGGTAATTGTGATGTATGCGAGTCCCCTCCACGCCGCTTTGACGGCACGATTATCGTGCAAAAGGCCCTTTCTGCCGTGGCGCGAACTGAAGAGAAGATCCGCACCAGCACCATCGTGGAAATCCTGAAGGGCATGCCCTCTCCCACCGTCAGGCGCTTCCATTACAACGAACTGAAGACTTTCGGTGTCGGAAAGGACATTTCCACACAAGACTGGCAGGACTATCTTCTGCAGATGCTTCACATGGGATTCATCGAAATCGCATACGACCAGCAGAACGTGGTCAAAATCACCCAGCAGGGATGGCAGGTGCTGCATGGCGAGATGAAGGTGCAGATGGCCGTGATCGACCGCAACACGAAGGAGACCAGACCGCACAAGAAGCGTGACCTCCGACTGGAAATCCCGTCCATCCACATTCCCGGCATAGAAAAGCCTGAGGGTGTAGAAGACCCGAAACTCTTCGAGGCGCTCCGTGCCCTTCGTAAGCAATTGGCCGACGCCCAGGGGTTTCCTGCCTACATCGTTCTTTCCGACAAGGTGCTCCATTCACTTGCCACGATAAAGCCCGTCACGGTGGAGGAATTCGGCATGGTTTCAGGCATCGGAGACTTCAAGAAACAGAAGTATGGTGAGACGTTTACGGAACTAATCCGACGTTATAAATGAAATTTATAGCAGAAATATTTGGCCATTTCAAAGAATTGTTGTAATTTTGCAGCCGATTTTTGAATCCGTGGGGGCTCAGACAAGCAGTGGCACGGTGTCACTCGCCTCGCGGAAAAACCCGTTTAAACATACAAAAACAAATGTACGCAATCGTAGAGATTAACGGTCAGCAGTTCAAGGTTGAGCAGGGCAAGAAGCTCTTTGTCAACCACATCAAGGACGCTGAAGAAGGTCAGACCGTTGAGTTTGACAAGGTTCTCCTCGTTGACAACGACGGAGCCGTGACGGTAGGTGCACCAACCGTAGAAGGTGCGAAAGTAGTAGCCGAAGTGAAGAACCCGCTCGTAAAGGGTGAGAAGGTGATTGTCTTCAAGATGAAGCGCCGTAAGGACAGCCGCAAGAAGAATGGCCATCGCCAGCAGTACACTGAGGTAGAAATCAAATCAGTAACCGCTTAAATTTCAGGAGGACTTTAGAATGGCACATAAGAAAGGTGTAGGTAGTTCTAAGAACGGACGCGAGTCAGCTGCTCAGCGACTTGGCGTGAAGATCTGGGGTGGACAGAAAGTTATTGCCGGCAACATCATCGTTCGCCAGCGCGGTACAAAGCACAACCCCGGCACAAACGTAGGCATTGGCAAGGACGATACGCTCTATGCACTTGTTGACGGTGTGGTTAACTTCAAGAAGGGCCGCAACAACAAGAGCACAGTATCAGTAATCCCCGCTGACGCTGAAGCATAAACAGTAAACAACTTATTCCAAACAAACAACAGGAACCTCTGCCCCACCCGGGTGGAGGTTTTCTGCGTATATAGGGCTATTGCTTCCGCCCATTAGAAGCGTTGTTTCCATCCATTGGAAGCATCCATTCCGACCATTGGAAGCATCCATTCCGACCATTGGAAGCGATGCTTCTGATGGGTAAAAAAGAGTCAACCTTATTCAGGAAAAGACAAAGACATTCCTGATGACAGTTATGACAGATGACAGTTATTTTAAATCGAGAAAAAAAGGAGTATAGAGATTTATTATTATATATATTTATAAATATATATAATAATAACTTTTCTACGCAGATTTATTTTGCTAATTAAAAAAACTGTCATCTGTCATTTGTCATCGGCTGTTCAAACGCGTGCAACAATCTATCGCATGCGCGTACATTTTTTAGACAATTATTCTTGCACGGTTCAGAAAGTTTTTGTACCTTTGCATCGTTATACGAAAACCAAGAATAAACAATATAAAACAATGCTGACATTACAACTCATCAAAGAGCAACGCGACCGCGTAATCAGCGGTCTGAACAAGAAGCACTTCAACGGTGCTGAGGAAGCCATCAATCAGGTGCTGGACATCGACAAGCAGCGCCGCGAATCACAGCAGCAGCTGGACGCAAACCTCTCTGAGGCCAAAAAAATGGCCGCCCAGATTGGCGGACTGATGAAGGAAGGAAAGAAAGACGAGGCCAACGCCATCAAGGAGAAGGTTTCGGAAATGAAGGAGACCAACAAGCAGCTGGAAGAGCAGATGAAGAAGGCCGAAGAAGACATGACGGCCCTGCTCTGCACCATCCCCAACATACCCTACGACGAAGTGCCCGAGGGCTCTTGCGCCGAGGACAACCACGTGGTGAAGTCGAACCTGCGCGAATGCCGTGAGGGCGACACCGTGGGCAACTGGGACATGAATCCCAACCTGAACATCGAGAATCCCCTGCCCCACTGGGAACTGGCCAAGAAATACAATCTCATCGACTTCGACCTGGGCGTGAAGATCACTGGTGCAGGATTCCCCGTCTATATCGGCAAGGGGGCCCGCCTGCAGCGTGCGCTCATCAACTTCTTCCTCGACGAGGCTCGCAAGGCTGGCTATACCGAGATCATGCCTCCCACGGTGGTGAATGCCGCCAGCGGCTACGGCACAGGCCAGCTGCCCGACAAGGAAGGCCAGATGTATCATTGCGAGGTAGACGACTTCTATCTCATCCCAACAGCAGAGGTTCCCGTCACCAACATCTACCGCGACGTTATTCTCGACGAGAAGGACCTGCCCATCAAGAACTGCGCCTACACCGAATGCTTCCGCCGCGAGGCTGGCTCGTATGGCAAGGACGTGCGCGGACTGAACCGTCTGCACGAGTTCTCGAAGATTGAGATTGTGCGCATCGACAAGCCCGAGCATTCGAAGCAGAGCCACAAGGAAATGCTGGAGCATGTGGAAGGCCTGCTGAAGAAGCTGGAACTGCCCTACCGCATCCTGCTGCTCTGTGGCGGCGACCAGAGTTTCACCTCGTCTATCTGCTACGACTTCGAGGTATATTCCGAGGCCCAGAAGCGCTGGCTGGAGGTTTCGTCGGTTTCTAATTTCGACACCTACCAGGCCAACCGCCTGAAGTGCCGCTACCGTCCTGAGGGCGCCAAGAAGCCCGAGCTCTGCCACACGCTGAACGGCTCTGCCCTGGCCCTTCCGCGCATCGTGGCCGCCCTGCTCGAGAACAACCAGACGCCCGAAGGCATCAAGATTCCTGCCGCCCTCGTTCCATATATGGGCTGTGACATCATCGACTAAAAAACCCGCATGTTGCAATGGCTTTGCAACAAAAAACATTGAAAAAACAACCGAACATCATATGAACAAGATTCTCAAGAAAGAACAATTCTCTGAAAAGGTTTTCCTTTTCGAGATAGAGGCTCCGCTCATCGCCAAGAGCCGCAAGGCCGGCAACTTCGTCATCGTGCGCGTTGACAAGAAGGGTGAGCGCATGCCGCTGACCATCGCCGGTGCCGACATCGAGAAAGGCACCATCACGCTCGTCGTGCAGATGGTAGGTCTGTCTAGTAAGAAACTATGTGCCCTGAACGAAGGCGACTATGTGGCCGACGTGGTAGGTCCGCTGGGTAATCCCACACGCATCGAGAACTACGGCACGGTGGTTTGTGCTGGCGGTGGACTGGGTGTGGCTCCCATGCTGCCTATCATCCAGGCATTGAAGGCTGCCGGCAACCGTGTACTCTCAGTGATGGCAGGCCGTTCCAAGGACCTGATTATCCTCGAGGACAAGGTGCGCGAATCATCCGACGAGGTGATTATCATGACCGACGACGGTTCCTACGGCGAGAAAGGCGTGGTAACCGTGGGTATGGAGAAGTTCTTTGAGCAGGAGCACGTCGACAAGGTGTTCGCCATCGGCCCTCCCATCATGATGAAATTCTCCAACCTCACCGCCCAGAAGCACAACATTCCCTGCGAAGTCAGCCTGAACACAATCATGGTGGACGGAACGGGTATGTGTGGCGCGTGCCGTCTGACCATCGGAGGCAAGACCAAGTTTGTCTGCATCGACGGTCCTGAGTTCGACGGAGCCTTAGTTGACTGGGACGAAATGTTCAAGCGCATGGGTACCTTCAAGCGCGAAGAGCAGGAAGAGCTCGCTCACTATGAGGAGCACCTCGTCAATGCCCCCGTGTCCGAGGAATCTCCCTCGGCAACCACCGACATCGTAATGGACGCCGACCCCACCAACGACACCATCGACGTACTCACCGACCCGAAGGCCGAATGGCGCCAGGAGCTCCGCAAAAGCATGAAGCCCAAGGAGCGCATGGCTATCCAACGTGTCGTAATGCCCGAACTCGACCCCGTTTATCGCGCCACAACGCGTCTGGAAGAGGTGAACAAGGGTCTCACCAAGGAGCAGGCACTCACCGAGGCAAAGCGCTGTCTTGACTGCCCCAAGCCTTCGTGCGTGGAGGGTTGTCCCGTAAATGTGAACATCCCCTCGTTCATCAAGAATATTGAGCGCGGTCAGTTCCTGGCTGCTGCCAAAGTGCTGAAGGACACCTCTGCCCTGCCAGCCGTTTGTGGCCGTGTTTGTCCTCAGGAGAAGCAATGCGAGAGCAAGTGTATTCATCTGAAGAGTGGCGGCCAGGCCGTTGCCATCGGCTATCTGGAGCGCTTTGCGGCCGACTTCGAGCGCGAGAGTGGCAACATGTCTATCCCCGAGATTGCTCCCTCTAACGGCATCAAGATTGCCGTCGTGGGCTCTGGTCCTTCGGGACTGAGCTTTGCTGGCGACATGGTGAAGAAGGGCTACGACGTGTATGTCTTCGAGGCGCTTCACGAGATTGGCGGCGTGCTGAAATACGGTATCCCCGAATTCCGTCTGCCCAACGCCATCGTTGACGTGGAGATTCAGAACCTTGCCAAGATGGGCGTTCACTTCCAGACCGACGTGATTGTAGGTAAGACCATTTCTGTTGACGAGCTGGAAGCTCAGGGCTTCAAGGGAATATTCGTGGGTTCCGGCGCTGGACTGCCTAACTTCATGAACATCCCTGGCGAAAATGCCATCAACATCATGTCTTCAAATGAGTATCTCACCCGTGTGAACCTGATGGATGCGGCTAATCCTACTACCGACACTCCGCTGAATCCTGCCAAGAGCGTGCTCGTGGTGGGCGGTGGTAACACGGCTATGGACTCTTGCCGTACGGCCAAGCGCCTGGGTGCCGACGTCACCTTGGTGTACCGCCGTTCCGAAGTGGAGATGCCAGCCCGTCTGGAAGAGGTGAAGCATGCCAAGGAAGAGGGCATCCGCTTCCTCACGCTCCACAATCCTATCGAGTATATCGCCGACGAGAATGGTGCCGTGAAACAGGCCGTGCTCCAGGTGATGGAACTCGGAGAGCCCGATGCTTCAGGCCGCCGTTCGCCTGTTCCCGTTGAGGGTAAGACCGTTACGCTCGATGTCGACCAGGTCATCGTGGCCGTGGGCGTAAGTCCCAACCCGTTGGTTCCGAAGTCCATCAAGGGTCTTGAACTGGGCCGCAAGAACACCATCGCCGTGAACGACGACATGCAGAGCTCGCGTCCCACGGTGTTTGCCGGCGGCGATATCGTCCGCGGAGGTGCAACGGTAATCCTCGCCATGGGCGACGGCCGTCGTGCCGCTGCTTCCATGGATGCAAAACTTCAAGCAAAATGAACGGTTTATATACCATCATATTACTCATACTGAGCAACGTCTTTATGACGTTTGCTTGGTATGGGCATCTCCGTCTCCAGCAGTCTGGCGTTTCCAACAACTGGCCGCTCATCGGCGTGATAGCATTCTCATGGGGCATTGCCTTCTTTGAGTATTGCTGTCAAGTGCCGGCCAACCGCCTGGGCTTCAGCGCCAACGGAGGACCTTTCAACATCGTGCAGCTGAAGGTGATTCAGGAAGGTATTTCCATTGCGGTGTTCTGTGTCATCACGAACATCCTGTTTCAGGGCACGCACCTTCATTGGAACCACATCCTCGCTTTCCTGCTCATCATCTGTGCCGTATATCTGGTATTTATGAAATAAAACTGAAATAAACCATCGCATGAAAAGAATTGCAACGTTAATCCTCATCGCCGCCATTGCAGTCTCAAGTCAGGCTCAGACGCTTCATGAGAATCTCCTGCAAGCCACTCAGAAGGTGCTCTTTGTGGACAGCATAGTCGTCTCCAAGGACAGTTTTCTCAACTACATTCCGCTTCCGCCGGAATGCGGCAAGATGGAGCGCACGAAATACGGCTATCAGTTCACGAATGAATTTGGCGACCGTATGCTCTACTCCATCACAGACACCACGGGTAGTGCACGCATCTATCAGAAGACAAAGGAAGGCGAAGAATGGGGAGACCGCCAGTTCTTGGAATCGCTCGGTGAGCCGTCAAATTATCCTTTCCTCATGTCGGATGGCATTACACTTTATTTCTCACATAGAGGAAGCGGCTCGCTCGGCGGATACGACATTTTCGTGACGCGCTATGATGAGGATGACAACACCTATCTGAAGGCCCAGAACATAGGCTATCCTTTCAATTCTACGGCCAATGACTATCTCTACGTGGTGGATGATGTGGATTCGCTCGGATGGTTTGTTACGGATCGTCGACAGCCTGAAGGAAGGGTTTGTGTCTATACTTTTGTTCCTCCGACCACTCGCGACAATCTCAGCATCGAGTTTGACGGGGCTTCCACGGTTCGTGCCCGTGCAGCACTCACGAGTATTGCCGACACCTGGGATGGTCATTATGTAGATCTGGCCATGGCTGAGCGTCGTCTGAAGCAGATGAAGGAACGCAAATACACCCCGGTGAAAGTTTCCGGTTTTTGTTTCCATATCAACGACGAAATCACTTATACAAGCATCGATGAATTCAAGGTGCCTGAGAACAGAAACCGTCTCGACCAACTCAAGGAAATGCAGCAGATGCTGGCCAAGAGTGAACAGGAACTGGAGGATGCACGCGTGAAATACCACGATGCCAACCGATTTGAACGGTCATCTCTTGGTGCCGAAATACAAAAGGCTGAAAAGGAACTCGAACAGCTCAGACTCGATATCGATTCAATGAGCCGCCGCATCCGCAATGACGAGATAATTGCTATCAATAACTAATAATCCTACGTGATAGAAGGCGGTCACAAGCTTCCTTCGCACGTCATAAAACATTAGAATCTTATCACTATGAGTAAAAGACATTTTCCTGCTTCTGAACTCCCCATTAATGAGGACGGAAGCGCATTCCACCTCCATCTCAAGCCCGAGAATCTGGCAGACAAGGTAATCCTTGTTGGTGATCCGGGACGTGTAGCCACCGTTGCCTCTCATTTCGATTCTGTAGAATGTGAGGTGGCCAGCCGTGAATTCCGCACCATTACTGGTGTCTATAAAGGTAAGCGTATTTCCGTTCAGTCTACGGGTATCGGATGCGATAACATCGATATCGTGATGAACGAGCTGGATGCTCTTGCCAATATCGACTTCAACACCCGCGAAGAAAAAGATGAACACCGTACACTCACCTGTGTACGCATCGGTACCTGTGGTGGTCTTCAGCCATTCACGCCTGTGGGAACGTTCATCGCATCGGTGAAGAGCATCGGTTTCGATGGCCTGCTCAACTACTACGCCGGACGAAATGATGTTTGTGACCTCAAATTGGAAGAGGCTTTCAAGAAGCATATGAACTGGAACCCTCAGAAGGGTGCTCCCTATGTGGCCGTTGCTTGCCCAGAACTGATTGATCGCGTGGCTGCCGATGACATGGTGCGTGGCTATACTATTGCCTGTGGCGGTTTCTATGGCCCGCAAGGCCGTGAAATCCGCATCCCACTTGCAGATCCCAAACAGAACGAGAAGGTGGAATCCTTCGAATATGACGGCATGAAGGTATGCAATTTCGAAATGGAGTCATCAGCCTTGGCTGGACTTGCCTCCCTCCTTGGTCACGAAGCCATGACGTGTTGCATGGTCATTGCTAACCGCTATGCCAAAGAGATGAACACTGAGTACAAGAACTCCATCGACACGCTCATCCAGCTGGTACTCGACCGCATCTAATTATCAGTATGTTGTGACTGAGTCGCAACCCAAAGCAAAAATGAACGATACTATCTGCGCACTTGCAACGGCTCCAGGAGGAGCTTTAGGAATCATAAGAATCTCAGGCCCTCAAACGCTTGAGATTCTTTCTCATATATTCACCAAAAACCTCTCTGACTCCCAGCCTAACACCATTCACTACGGCCATATTGTCGAGCATGATGCTACATCACAGCATCTCTCCCCCATCGACGAAGTGCTGGTAAGCGTCTTCCGTGCCCCCCACTCTTACACGGGTGAAGAAAGCGCTGAAATCTCATGCCATGGCTCACGCTATATCTTAAATAAAGTATTGGCGTTACTAATCGGAAACGGTTGCCGGCAAGCCAATCCAGGAGAGTTTACCCAGCGGGCTTTTCTCAATGGCAAAATGGACCTCTCGCAAGCCGAGGCCGTGGCCGATCTGATAGCCTCAGGCAACAAAGCCACCCATCAGATAGCGATGAACCAGCTCAGAGGACACTTCTCTTCAGAACTCGCACGCCTCCGCGAACAGCTGCTGAAACTCACCTCGCTCATAGAACTCGAACTAGATTTCTCCGATCACGAAGACCTAGAATTTGCCGACCGCAACGAGCTGCTGGATATTGCGAATAAAATCAACAATCGTATCTCATCCCTCACCCACTCTTTCGAGACTGGTCAGGCTCTGAAAAGCGGCATTCCTGTGGCTATCATCGGCAAGACAAATGTAGGAAAGTCAACTCTCCTGAACCGATTGCTCCACGATGACCGAGCCATCGTTTCATCCATACACGGCACCACCCGAGACACCATCGAAGACACCATCGATATCAATGGCGTCACCTTCCGTTTCATCGATACGGCCGGTATCCGCCAGACTACTGACGAAATAGAACAGATAGGCATCCAGCGCACCTTTTCTGCTATCGAAAAAGCCCGTATCGTACTATGGATTATCGACTCTAATCCCTCATCAGAAGACATTCAAGAAATAATTGAACGAACAAATGATAAGTCACTGATTATTATTAGAAACAAGATTGATATTCAAACAATTTCTAACACCAACACTTCTCTGTCTGACAAGACCATCATCGACATCTCCGCCAAGAACGGAACGAATATCGACAAATTGGAAAAAGCCATCTTCCAGGCCGCCAACATCCCCGAACTTTCCGAACAAGATGTCATCGTGACTTCTGCCCGCCAATACCACTCACTTATAAATGCTCAAGACAACCTCTCAAGAGTACTCTCTGGCTTGGAATCAAACCTTCCTGGTGACATCATAGCCGAAGACCTAAGACTTGTCCTTAACGATCTCGCCGACATTACCGGTCAAGGTCGCATCGTCACCAACGAGGTACTTGCAAATATTTTTACAAACTTTTGCGTGGGAAAGTGAACCCACTGCAAAGAAAATTATAAAATCTGCAAATATACCG
>R23__coassemble_1157_pt1 | contig 13543 bp, 5 predicted proteins | sample R23__metabat2_high_PE_035 | metagenome-assembled genome bin R23
TCCCTGCTTAGGGAGGGAGCAGACCCACCCCGGCCCTCCCTGCTTAGGGAGGGAGCTATTACTTGCTGGCCGTCGGGGGCGTAGAGGGCGGCTGTTACGTAGTAGCCCTCGCCACGCTGGCCTTCGCTGACGGAGAGTTCGGGATGAATGATGAGTTGGGCATCACGATAGTCTTTGTCGAGAATAGTGCGAACGCCGAAGTCACGGATTCGGATTTTCTCCGTGGCATAGAGATAGATTCCACGATGGATGCCTGCCAGTCGCCACTGGTCCTGGTCTTCGAGGTAAGAGCCATCGGAGTATTTCAGGACTTCGAGGACAATATGATGGACCCACCCTTTGTCCCTCCCGAAGGGAGGGATTTCTACAGCCTTCTTGCTATTCAGACTCCCATCCCTTCGGGAGGGGTTGGGGGTGGGTTTTATATACGGAGTTATACAAAACTCGGCGGGTTCCATAGCTCCTTGGCTGTAGCCCACGCGCTGACCGTTTACCCATACATAGAAGGCGCTGCTGACGGAACCGAAATGGATATATACCTCCTTGTCCTGCCATTCGGCTGGAATGGTGAACGTACGACGATAGACACCCGTGGGATTACGTTCCACGTAGGCCGTATATTTCTCCTTTGGGGTGGTCATCACGTAAGGAGGATTAATCTTGAACGTGTAGCCGCTGCTGCTATAGATAGGCGTACCATAGCCGTTCATTTCCCAATCGGCAGGCACGGGGAAGGTTTTCCACGAACTATCGTTGAAGTCGGTCTGCCAGAAACAGTCGGGTTGCTCATCGGGCGTCAGTGTCCAATTGAACTTCCATTCACCGTTGAGGGAGATTTCACCCGCATGATGGAAATCGGCACGTGCCGGTTCGCGGTTTATTTGGAGAATACTTTGGTCTTCCCAGTCATGATGGGTGTTGGGTGTTGGGTGTTGGGTGTTAGTGGATGCAAACAAGCCTACAGGTATTAAGCCAACACCTAACACCAAACACCTAACACCTAATAATATCCTATTCATTCTATCGTCAGTTTATCAAATAACATATCTTCGATTCCTTCTCCTTTGAGTACCACATGGTAGCGGCCGGCATTGGTCATCGTACCCGTGGTGATACTGGTCATCTTCCGCTTCGACTTCTTCTGCTGTGTCTGCAGGAAAGTGATATCATCGTCGGTATAGACCACACCGTTCTGGTCGGTAATCTTCACATGGAGCCGGCGCGGAGCATCGGGATTGTAATAGCGGAAGCGCAAAGCATAGACCTTGGCAACACCCACCTGGTAGTCCCATTCAATACTATCCTTACTGACCGTTCCTTCTACCTGCAAAGCAGGAGACGACTTGGGAGGCAACAGGGAATCGGGAGTCACGATAAGGGTGTCTTTGTTGAGGGATTCCCAGAGAGAACCCACCCTATGTCCCTCCCGAAGGGAGGGATTGTTATTACCTGCCTGTAGAGTATTCAATTCCCCATCCCTTCGGGAGGGGGTTAGGGGGTGGGTGCCAATAGCTATTGCCGAGATAATGGCTTGGCCGGCTTTCACCTTGGGGAAATGGATTTTGATTTCGTTGCCATTATTGTGAATATTCACCGTGCGTTTATACGGATGGCCATAATGGGACTGCGCCCAAATGTCGAGATCATGGATGACTGTACTGTCGTTGACAGCCACATCGAAGATGCGGAAGCCCTCTGCATCGGGCATCCGATACCACGGTTCGGTGAAATAGAGTTCCACGGTGTAATCGCCAGGTGAGGCCGGGAATTGGAAGCTCAAATCGTGACGACCGAAACGGCTGGTGCGGAAAACGGCAGGAAGGGAATCGTTGACCGTCTGCGATGCCTGATAGGGAGAAAGCAACTTATAACCGTCTTTCATAAAACGCTCTGCCCACGAATGGCTCCACTGGGTGTTATCCTGCATCCAGGTGTTGCCATGACTGTCGGTATAGGCATCGCCGCCGCAATTCAGGCGGAAGAGGTAGTGGATGCCCTCGGTGGGAGCAAGCGCGGCGTCGGCTTGTTGCTGTAATACAGCAACATACGGGACGGGGGCGGAGGTGGGATGATAGTGGCGCTGATAGGCATAGTAGGCATCCACGGGCTGATCCCATGGAGTGATCAGGCCTTTATAATTGAACGGTCCCACCTTGTCCACCCGGCGCAAAGCCTCATCGGGCTGACGTCGACCGGGATTATCGTGACTGTTCAAGAGCCAAAGGAACTGTCCGCACACACTGTCGCGGGCACTTTCGGCCAGTTTCACTTTCTTCATCAGCAGGGCTGTATGGGCTTCTTCGCTATAACCTTTGTCCGTATGATTGCCCAACGTGCGCCATGCACCGTACTCGCCATTGAGAAGTTGGTCGGGCTGCTTCAGTTCGTTGGCATAGTTGTCAATATTGCCACCGTAGGTGCCGCTCCAGTTCTGCACGACGTTCCAGTCGGTTCCCTCACCACCGTTACAGGTGGTAACCAGGCGCTGTGTGCCACAGGTGGGATCCATGTCACGGATAATCTGCGTACATTCTTCGGCGAAGTCCTTCGGCAGCGTACTCTCGTTCTGCAATCCCCAAAGGATGTTCGACGGATTGTTGCGCCGCTCCTTCACCCATTGGATGAGATGGCGCTTGAAAGAACGGCGGAACTGTCGCGTGTCGTACCAGATATGCGCCGAGAACTGCGGCCACCAGAGGATGCCTTCGCGGTCGAACAGTTCCTGATAATGCAGGTTGTGAGGCTGATGAGCATCGCGGAAAGCATTGAATCCAAGGTCGCGCACCATTTTCACTCGCGCCTCAATCTGCTCATTGGTGAAAGCATGACTCTGGCCGAACTCATGTTCATATTCGCAGACGCCATTGATCAGCACCGGCTTGCCATTGAGGAAAAAGCGGTTGTCGCCATCCTTACGTCCCAAAGGCCAGGAAACGGTGCGGAATCCGAAATCAGTATGGGTGCTTTCGGTAGCCTTGCCGTCGCGCTTGATAATCGTATTCACATCATAGAGGTAAGGCTTTTCCAGCGACCACAGTTGCGGGTCCTTGACCTGTGAAATCTGACGGACAGTGCGCAACTCACCCGGAGCCAGCGTAATGGCATCGGCCGTAAGGCGCAACACCTGCTTACCACTCTTGTCACAGAGTTTGTTCACCAGCTGGATGGTGGCCGGCAGTTTGCCGTAGTTCTTGATTTCCGTCTCCACATAGAAAGAGTCCGTATTCCACACATGCACGCCGAAGGGTTCGATACGCACCTCGTCGGTGACCTCAAGCGTGACGGGACGGAAGATGCCGAAAGGCTGAGAACCCTCCGAGAAGCCCCATTCAGATGAACAGCCACCACAAACCCAAGGCATGTCGGTGATTTTTTCGGGATGGGATATTTCCATCTCCAGTTCGTTCTGCTCCTCCATATAACGGGTGACATTGATGGTCTCTACCGTACGGCCAATGTCGAACTTGCCCACATGGTGGCCGTTGAGGGTGATATCCGCATAAGTGCCCACACCTTCCAAACGGAGGAAATACTGTTTTCCGGGCACAACAGCCGGCAAGGAGAATTCCTTACTGACAGAACACTTCCCGTGAAGGTTGCCATGTTCCTTCTGCAGCGCACCGTAATAGTCGTCAAGATTGAAGGGCACATCGCGGCGGAAAGTCTTGCCATTAAAGGTTACCTCCCAGTTATCATTCAACGAAATGTTCTGCCGATGACCGGTGGGTTCGGGAACCGGGAAGTTCACCTCACTCTTTCCCACGAAGCGGTTGGTGGCGACGGCAATGCCGCGCTGTCCGCTGTTGTTCACCGCACAATAGAAATGATACACCGTGTCGTTCCAGTTCACAACATAACTCTTATGCGCGAACATCTCGTCGTAGGGCTTGGAAGGGATAATCAGGTCGGGACCCGTCCAGTCCTGCCAGTGCACGAGGTCGCGGCTCACCGCAAATGTGTTGAAGGCATTGTATTCGCGCGTAGGGTTGAAGGCTGAGAAATAGAACATGACAAAGACGGGTGACTTCGATTTCTTGCCAAACATATTGGCGGGCATCTGCACTATCTGTGCATCGCCAGTGATGGTGCCGTCGGTGTCGTGCGCAAACACAGGGTTCCCCTTATAGCGTTTCCAGTGCTGCAAATCCTTGCTCAGTGCAATGCCGATGCGCTCGCCCTTGGGATGGGTGGCATCCTTGCCGCCGGCATTGTAGTACATCACATAGGGAGAGCCGAAATATTTCTTGGGCATGCGGTAGATGGTGCTCTTGTACTGGGTGAGCTGTTCCCACCATTGGGCCTCTTTCTCATCGTAGGAAAGGATTGGTTTCTCCTGGCATTGCCAAACATCTGCATTATTTATAGAAGATGTATGGGCCAGGCCGATGCTGAGCGGAGCATTCACGGCCTCGTAACCAGTACCCGAACCTCCGATATAGGTCATCCAATACTGATTCTTATAGGACTGAATCTCATAACTGCCACCCCACTGATAGTCAATCAATGCCGGAAAACCGCCACGCTGGTTCTTGTCCCATGCCTCTCCCTCAGGGAATGCCAAGGCACGGCCTAAGGTGGCCCAATGCAGCAAATCATCACTGGTGGCTATCCACGTTTCATAGCCACGCCCGTCGGTGCCCTCCTTGCCATCGTAACAGACATAGGTCATATACCACCGTCCGTCGTGACGGAACACCGTAGGACAGTCGTATTTATGATAGTTATCGGAGGGAGCAACTACCAAACCGTATTTATAAGGCGTCTTTACGGTCTCGTAGATTTGCTCCATCTGGGACTGCGTAATTTGGGCTGAAGCGGCAAGGGGAAGAAAAAGACCCACCCCCACCCTCCCTATGAGGGAGGGAGTGATTACCTTAAGCAACCATTTTATTCGCTTCTTTATTGAGTGATCTTTCATATTGTAATCTTATTAAAGAGTAATTACTCCCTCCCTATAGGGAGGGCAGGGGTGGGTCTCTTTTTCTATTTCATAAACAACCAGTCCACCTCGTCACCGGCTCCCTTGAGTGCAGCATCGCGAGGTTTGATGACATCTGAAGTAAAGCCTGCCACCATGATGATGCCACGGGGGAGATTCAACTTATGATGACCAGCCCCAAGATGATAGGCATGGATGTTGCACGGCGGCATCTGCTTCAGGGCAATGGCGTTGGTGAGCACGGGCTCAGCCTGACCGTATTCGTTTCCGGTTGCATCGATTTCCAACTTCGGCGGACGTGCCCATTTCGAGTCATCATCCTGGAAGAAACCTACCAACAGTTGTACGGGTTCGTCGCACTCAAACTCCACGGTGGTTCCCACGATACGCGTGGAATCGCGATTCAGCACCAGCGCCTGCAAGCCTTTCAATTCGGGAGCCAGGGTATCGACAGGGGTGTCCTCGCGCTTCTCGAAGAGCACTGCAGCTTCGTCGAGCACGGTTGTCTGCGCAGGCGAAATCAAGCGCACCTTGGCCGGACGGGCGGCACGGATCGGCACATTGTTAGCCACTTTAGGAGATTTCAACTGGGCAATGTTCAGTTTCAGCGCCTCCAATTCCTCTTCATAGACGGGGAGCATGTCGGTCCAAGTCTTGAAGTTTCCATTGTCGCCACCAACAGGGATACGGCGCTGGGCCGTCTGCATGGAATTGGCATACAGATAGGTCTCTGCCGTGACGGCCGCCAGCTTGCGCCAGTTTTCCAGACTTATCTCCAGCAATGGAACGGCAGCCTCCAGATATTCCACATTCTTGCTCCATTTGTAGTTGAGCACCTGTTGGGCAGCCAGCACCTTGGCACGGAACGAACGGGCAAACAGATCGTAGCAGCGCATGTCGTTCTGCAGACGGAGGAATTCATGACTATGACGAGTAACGCCATTGACTGCCGAAATAGCTGCCAACGCTTTCTCACCGTGAGCAACACACTGGTTCACGATGTCTAAAGGCAATTCGCCCTCATGTGGCTGATGTTTCCAATCTTTTTCCACATACTCGATAAGTTTTTCACCCTGCGGTCCGCAACTTTCGTAGAAACCGGGATAGATAGTGTACTTATAAGGATTCACCAGTTCGCTCATCTTCATACCAAGCAGGAGCGTCTGGCGGTTACCTTCGGTGATACCGAAACGGCGGAGCAACTTGGGTGCAATCTCGCCGCTCTCGTCGTAGGCTTCCAAAATCTGGCGGGCAGCAGCGGGCTTGATTCCATAATAGACAGAAAGCTGTTGGAGCCAGTAATCTTTGTCTTCACCACGGTTGCTGTTCCAGGCATAGCGTCCCCACACCTTATACCACATCCAGTCGCGGTCAATCTGCAGCTGACGGCTGCCATCGGCCAGCTTGTCGGCAGTATAGGGCCAATCCCAATAACTGGCTTGCGGATAAAGGTGGAGTCCCTTGCTGTGATGCACACGGTGCATGGCCTGAACGGTCTTTTGTGTAAAAGCGGGTGATGACCAGCGCCAGGGTTCGAGGTTGGCCAGGATATGCACATTGTCGATATGCACGGGAGCAGCCTCAGCCAACTGCCGGTGGGTTTCGCCCCAAGGGCCGCCGGGCTCGTAGGTGGTCAGCGATTCACCCGTGTATTTCGACATGGTATAAATATTGGGATAGAGCGGCAGCGATTCTTTCAACACCAGCGGTCCGTCGGTGTCATGAGAGCGCAGGATGATGGGCGGTTCGTCTGTTCGGCCTGAAGCCTTCAGTCCGTCCTTGATGCCGGGGATAATGGTTTCCTTCATCCACGTCACATCGTCCTCAATCGTTGCCATGGCCTCGCCGAGACAAACCAGAAAGCCCACCTTCGGGTATTTCTGTACAAAGGCAGCGATAGACTTACGGGTATAGTCGCTGATTAGCGGCGTGATAGGACGGTTGCGGTCCTGCGTCTTCAGTCCGTAATGGTCGGCAAAGGGTTTCGAGAGGATGATATTATAGAACATCTGGATGACGCGGATGCCGCGACGGTCAGCCTCATCCACCAGGAAGCCGAACATATCCTGATTCTTCTGCATGGTGGCATCGTCAACCTCTGGTGCGAAAGGATAGTCGTCCAGTTTCACCAGCGAGGCAAAGGGATGACCGTTCCAAAGATAGACCGTATTCATATTATCAGCGGCCAGCATGTCGAGATATTTAATCCAAAGAGCTTTGTCATAGAACCACGGGAAGTTCTCGGGCGTATAAGGATATTCGTAGACCCGATGCCCCGGCAGATAAACCGTCTTCTGCAATCCCACGCAGGCACCGCGAAGCACCATCTCGGGAGCTTCGGTGATGGTGGTAATACCTTCGTAGGAACGGTTCATCAGATAGTATTCCTTCAGACGGTTCACGCCATAGATAACGCCCGGTCCGTCATTACCCGTAATGGTAGTCTTCTTGCCCTTTTTTTCTATAGTAAAGCCCTCGGCAGGAGCACCACCGGCAATCCTCAGGGTGATGGTATGCCCCTGTTCGAAAGGTTTCAGCTGCGAGGCTGCATATTCTGTCTGCGGGGTAACGCTCCCTTTCTCCACCTTAATCTTGGCAGAGACCGTGAGGCAACAGGCTAATAGCAATATAGATAGTTTCAGTTTCATATCTTAAAAGGTATAAATGATTTCTTTTCCAACAGGGATTTCGATGAGCTCGCCGTCTACGAGCAATGTTCCCTTACCGCCATCGCTCCTTACCGTAACCTTACGGGTGTCCATCTTCACGTATACTTTTCCGAACGGCGTAGGCACCTCGCCCTCCATCCATTCCAGTCCGCCGAGTGTCGGTTTCACCTCGTATTCGGTATAGCCGGGCTTGGTGGGTTTCACGCCTAAATAGAACTTACCCATCAGATAGACGGGCGAAGCTCCCCAGGCATGACAGAGACTCTTGCCATAGGGACGTCCATACATAGCCAGATGCTGCGTGCCGGTTTCCTCGGGGTTATACTTTTCCCAGAACGAGGTGGCACCTTCGCGCAGCATGCCGCCCCAATAGGCCTTTATCTCGGGAAGGACTTCTTTCTGGAGTCCCATCTCACAAAGGGCGGCCAATTCGTAGAAACGCATATAGGGAGTGGTGATCGTGGGGATTTCCTTGTTGAGCATCACGCTTTGCATGATTTGCTTCTTCTCCTCTTCCGTAACAAAGTCATAGAGAATGGCAAACATATTGGGGAACTTCGTGACCTGCGGATTCATCCTTCCGTCTTCCACGGCATGAAGGAATGCCGACCGACGCTGATCCCAGAATAGAGTCTTCACCTTCTCACGGAGGTTATCAGCCTGTTCACGATAATGCTGTGCTTGGTCTTTACATATCTCAGCACACCGTGCCATCGTTTCCAATGCCTTATAGAACAGTATCTGTTCGAAAGCCAACACACCTCGTTTGTGCATAGGGAAATCCACCCAGTCCACGAAAATCCAGTCGTCTGGTTGTCCTTCAGCCATTCCATCAGCATTCGTTCTGCCTAGGCAGTAGTCCATCAGCGTCTTCATGCGCGGATACATCTCCCGTACAAAAGCCTCATCGCCGGAGTATTCGTAGTAATCCATAATAGACTTGAACCAATAGAAGGTGTAGTCCATAATGGTATTCACATGGGCCGTGACGGGGTCTTTACCGCGCAACTGGCGAATGGTGCGCTTCACGCACTCCAGATCAAAGCGCAGATAGTAGTTCATCAGGTACGACTGAATGGCATCGCCGCTCCACGTCCAGCGGTCGCGCTTGATGCCGTCCATAAAGAACTCGCGGGTGGTAAGGTCCATCGTATAGGCACCCACTTCCCAGATGCGGTTCAGTTCATCGTCATCGCAACGGAACGAGCCGCTCTTCTTCTCGTCAAAGGGAAGGTATTCGTAGTCCATCGCGACTTTCCCAATGGTCAAACCTGTCTCGATGTAGACAAAGCGGAAGGCCTTGCTCTCTGGAACCTGAAACTTGGAACCTGAAACCAAAAACTTATCCAGCGTCTCGCAGTGCTCCTTGTCGAGTGCCTCTTCCCTACTCTCTCCATAATATATTTCTACCAGGCCCTCGCCTTGGATATCCTCCAAAACAAGATAGCCCATGGTTTCCTTGCCATAGTCAAAAAGCTGTCCTCCATCCACAGACTCCCTATTCACCGGTTCCATGCGCTTGCGGGCCAACTTCCATTCGGAAGGCTTCTGTCCGATGCTATTAAAATTCCAAGAGGCAGCAGGCACGTAGATGCCCGAGCCATGAGCCACGCCATTCTCATCAATCCATATCTTATCCTCATAAGTCGCCAACCAAGAGGAATCGGTATGAATCGTTTCGCCCTCTACAAAGAGGGCCGGCGGAGTGGCCTGATTCCATACCTTGAAATTAAGACGGTGTTCACCGGCGAGAATCTCGAATTGCTTTGGCTCGCCAAACTGCAACTTGCCGTCGAGCATAAAGTTAAAACGGCCTTCGGCGGCTATCGTGATGGTCTCCGCATGAGCCAAGTTGACCACCGTGGAGAATTCCACAGTGGCCCAATGCGAGTCTTGTTTCCAGAACGGCGGGAACATGGCGCCCCTTTCCGTTCGCCTGTTGTTGAAACGGTTGCCTAACCATATCTCCCAGTCACCGGGATACCAGATCCAAGTAGGGCCTACCCCCCGCCCTTCCAAAGGAAGGGGGCCTTGATTACCTATATTTGCTTTTTTCGACATTACTTCTTTTTTCCTGCATTGTTCTTTATACTGTCGCCAACCATTGGTCCATTGTTCTCCCACACGTTACCGGGACCGTTGGCATTCTTCAGGAACTTTTCCGTGGGCGTCCAGTTGTCGCGCAGGGTGATGTTCGACGATCCTTCGTCGGTATAGAGATAGAACCAATGGTTCGGGTCGTGTACGTAGGATGGGGTGGCGATATCGCGCACCACATTCTCACTGATAAGGGTTCCAGGCTGGTTGCCAAGCGTATAGATGCCGGCACAGTCGTACATGTGGTTGGCATAGTTATAAATAAGGTTCGCATGCACCTTATTGTCTTTCATGCAGACAAGGTCGCGGTTCCAGCCCCAGCCGAGAGAGATTCCAGTATAGGATACATCATGAATGGTGTTGTGGTCAATCGTGATGCCCGACACATAGCCGGCACAGATGGCCACACAGCCCCAGTCTTCATTGCTTATATCATAGAATTCCGACTGTTCTACGGTCTGGCCCATGCATACTTCGCGGAAATCGGTGGGCTGATAGGGCAGATGGGTTTCCAGTCCTTCAGGCGAGAACGAGCCGCAGACATAGCCGTTCATGGCGATGTCGGTGAAGGTGCAGTTGGTCGTCGTGCCACGACGACATGCAACAACATAATCCAGACCTGAGCCGCCAAGGTGCTCGAAACGGCAGCCATCGAAGTTACAGTCTTCTGTGTAGCGCAGTTCCACGGCGGCATCGGCACGTCCCAACCATCCCTGGTTGTCCAGTTTGTGGTTGTTGGGACGGTCAATCTGCGGACGCAATTTATAGGCCTCCATCAGATACATGCCTGCCTGCAGGGGCACGTGTCCTTTCTCCGAGGGACGCATCCACGTGGCATGTGAGAACCGGATGCCTTTCATTGTGATATTACGTACCGGATGCTCGGCAGTGCCTATGAATTCCACCAGGGTTTCCAACATAGGCACTATCGCCTCGCGGATGTTCTCGCCTGCCCGCGGCATGTAATACACTTTGTGCTCGCGTATGTCGTGATACCATTCTCCCGGCTCATCCAACAGTTCCTTGGCATTCGTCAGATAGAAAGGAGAGGGATGTTTCGTGTCAGGCGTCATCGGTGAGGGCCAGGGATGCTCAAACTGCAGTCTGGCCTCTGGCTGGTGGAAACGGACAGCCGCGGAGTCGCCCTGTGGGTTAATGCTCTTAATACGTAGGTTAGAGGTGCACCACATTTCGTGCAGCACCATTTCGGCGTAGGGGGCCTTCAGAATCTTCTCCACGGCTTTCCGGGGAACCCACAGGATATGGTTCTTCTTATCGTAGGTACGGATGCGATTCATCTGCTCGAAATCACTGACATCACACGCCCTGACGGCTTTCTGCCCGTTCACCCACAACTGACGGAAGTCGACAGGACGCCCGTTAAAGTCGGGCACATCTGCCACCAGCAACTTACCCTGCCGTTTCCAACCGGTAATCTTCATACCACCACTGATAACGGCGTCCTCACCTTCTATGGTAAGTCCACTATCCTGAGGTCTGAGCCGCAGGGGCTCATATAAATAATAGGTGCCGGCCTGAAGGTGGATGGTCACATCGGTGGCTTGTCCCAGTCGCCGCATCTCACGAGCCTTGCGGACGGCATCCATGAGCGATGAGTCGGGGGTGATACGGATTTCTGCCGCATGTGTGTTCATGCAGCAGAAGAGCGTGATGATGCCGAGTAGTCTGTTCATGTTTTTATCGGGCTAAATTCAACCACAGACTCATGTCCTGAATGCCACGGTTGTCCCAGGCATAGTAGGGAATGAGACGAATGCGTACTTTCTGGCTTGAAGGTTTCGACAACTCGCGGTAGAGCGTCTGATTATCCCAAGTCTTGTCGTTTGTCACGATGGCATCGCCCTCGAGTGCCGTAAAGGAATGACCTTCGATGATCATGGGCACTTCTTTCAACTGAATGTCGGCAGGCAGGGCAATGTCGCTGATGCGGCAGTCGCCCTGGATGTCCTGTCCTTCCAGACAATAGACAATGGGGCCGCGCATGACGGCCACCTGGTTCTTGGCCTCCTCGACCAGCGGGTTAGCCTCAACGAGATGTGGACGCATGTCGAGGTTGAGTTCGATAACGTCGCCCTTCTTCCATTTGCGGGTGATGCGGAGGTCGGCATTCTCGCCATTCACCTTTACCGTATATTTGTCACACCAATTGGGCTTATGTAGCAGGATGGTCTGCAGGTTCTTTGCCTTCTTGACGGTAAAGGTAACCTTTCCGTCCCAAGGGTAGTCGGTCGTCTGTTCCACTTCCAGGTTTTTGGTCTTCAAGGCATTCTGTCCATAAAGGTTGACATAGAGTGTCTGTCCACTGACGGCATAAGCATACTCCTGTGCCTGACAGAGGGTGCGCAGGGTGTTAGGCGGACAGCAGAAGCACGTGATGTAATGCTGACGGTGCTTGGGCCAGCGCATGGTGTAAGGGAATTCTTTGGTACGGCGCAGCGTCTCCGTATAGAAGAAGTCTTTACCATCAATGGAAATGCCCGAGAGGATGCCGTTGTAGAGTTCGTTCTCTATGTTGTCGATATATTTGGCATCGCCCGTTGTCTGGAACATACGCCACGAGAACAGCATCATACCAATCTGGGCGCATATCTCGTTGTGGGCAGCCTCCTGCGGCAATTGGAACTGTCGGCCATAGGCCTGATGAATCTGCTGGATGGAAGGCTGGTTATAGGTGGTGCCGTCGGGTGAAACGCCGTCGTAGAGGGCACCGCATCCGCCCATGATATAGATCTTATGCTGGATGATATCATCCCAGATAGCCGAGAGGTTCTTCATCAGCTGTGCCTCGCCAGTCTCTGCGTAAAGGTCGGCCACACCGGCATAGAGGTAGTTGGCACGAACGGCATGTCCCATGGCCTCATACTGTTCGCGGAACTTATGACGGTCCTGATTGTGGTCTTCGCCGTTCTCCACGCTGTCGCGGATGGCGATGAGTCCCTTGGCCAGGGTGAGATATTTCGCATCGCCTGTCTCGCGGTACATCTCAGCGGCACCCATATAGTGACTGGGACAGATGGCATTGCGCGAGAGTTCGGCCGCGTCGTTGGTCAGGAAGTTATAGAGGAAGTCGGCTGCCTTCCTGCCGCAATCGAACAGGGTGGTCTTGCCGGTGGCACGCTTATGGATGATACCGGCTGTGATAAGGTGACCGAGGTTGTAGGTCTCGAAATTGAGACGCGAGGCAAAGGCGTGTTTCTGGTCCTTGCCAATCTCGATGCCTGCCGCATTCTCCGCATTGGCATGCGAATCGATACCTGCATTGCGCTCCGAGATAACCACCGGCGTATGGATGTAACCGTCGGCGCGCTGGGCCAGTGCCACCTGCTCGATGAACTTGTCCATCAGGGCATCGAGTTTCGGGTCTTTGGTGATGGCATATACCGTGGCACATGCTTCCAGCCACTTATACATGTCGCCGTCGTGGAAGGGAGGACCGTGGTGCTTGCCTTTCACCGTTCCTGCGGCCACCTCGAAGTTGCGGAAACCGTTACTACCGTGCAGCCCCATGGCATCAAGCGTCTCGTAGGGCGTGTTCCAGGTATCCCACATCGACCAGATACCGGTAGTTGACATCACGTTGAAACGGTCGGCCCAGAAACCGCCCGTCCACTTTACTGATCCCAGCGGCGTATTGGTCATTATAGCCTGCTGACTGTTGCTCATGTCGGTCAGTCCGCTTTGTGCCATCACGGGAACAGCCGCCATCAGTGCAACCCCTAAAATATAATGCCTAAAAGTATTCATAATTCAAAAATCTAAATCCTAAATTCTTCTATGTTGCTATCCAAATAATTGGAAAATATTTATTGTTTATTAA
>R23__coassemble_1461_pt1 | contig 10877 bp, 13 predicted proteins | sample R23__metabat2_high_PE_035 | metagenome-assembled genome bin R23
ACAACAAGTAACCATCTTCAAGAAATGTGTCCTGAGGATGGTTACTGTAGATGAAAAAAAGAAAATATATTAAGCATTGAAAATCAGTTACTTATACGTTAAACGGTAGAAAAGTGGATTGATGGCTTTGGAATGTGCAAAAATGGGAGCAATTTTAACGTATTTAACTTTTGTTTGGGAGACGCGAATTCAACTGGCAAGTGCAATCGCACTTTCTATTGTATGAAGTCCTCTTCATCCTCCAAGACCTCCTTCACAGTGACGGTGAGGATGTCTGTGCAGGCGTTTAGGATTTCTTCCTTTTCCCATTGGTTCTGCTCGTCATCTTGATTGCATGCCTTCATATATTCGGTCTCAGCTGTGCTGAACTGTCGGTAGGCTAAGGCAAAAATAGTTTCAAGAATACTCTTTTCAGCGAAAAGGAAGATTGTTGAAAGCTAAGCCTCGCTATTCTTGACGTTTGAATGGCGAAACTACCTTTGCAGAAGAATTACTATTCACGGGCTTTGAAGGTATGACAAGAATGTCATCTATAACTATGATATAAAATTGGGGGTGGGATTGCCCAAACAGGAATCTTCAGCCAGTATGTCAAAAAGAGGAGTCTCCATCAATCAGAACAGACGGAACGTATCTGGCAAAGTGTTTAGTTTTGCCAAATACCTTACGGCTATGATTGATAGAGTCTCCTTGACATACCTTTGGCAGAGTGAGGAACCGCATATGATTGACCTGTTCAACCACAAGCGGTTTCCCTCTATGGCAAACTGAGGATGCTGTTTAGGCTATGGTGAGGGCGTAGATTATAAGTTAAGGAACACTCGTAAGATTAGTAAAATGCCAATTCGTAAGGTTAGAACAGTCATGGGGAGGGAATGAAGTCATAGTCCACAAAGGCAATCTTCTCGACGAAGTGATAGACAGCCAGCAAAAACAGCGTCAGTGAGGTTTCGCCCTGCGATCTCACCGACCCTGTTTGAAGAAGACTGGCTACCTGTTCGTGATTGCCATGTCCCATTAACTGTGTCTTTTCTTTCATGTCACGCTCTGCTGACTGAAAATAAAGTCTCTGTTAATAGGACAGGACTGGGCTTCATGGTGTGGGGCGAAGCATTATCACATCATATAGGAAAAGATGTATCATTTGAAACATTAAATGATTCTTAGTTATAACAGGTCAAGATGAAATATGAAGTGTCATTATGATGGCAAACTATCAGACGGATGGACTTGCTTCAGATGCAGAGCATGTGCGCTATGCGATCATCCTTGGCAGATGAAGCCAGTCGTTCCGTGTTTGCCACTCCAGAAGAAGGTGCACTTGGTCAGTGCAGCATCGCTCCACCGATGAAGTACACTTTCTGAAGGATAATGACATGCCAGAGTATAAGAAGGATGCGTCCTGCGTTTACAGCAGGACGCGCTGGTTTTAGCACAAGACGGCGGTAGCCCAATCAATAGGCTTCCCCTCCTGCTTCATCTTTTCAATTAGAGCCTTTATCTGCTCCTTCTTTTTATCGCTCATATCCATGAAAAAGAATTATGGGCAGATGGTTGGTCTGCCCGTTACCTTGTTATGTAGTTTGAAATTTCACTTTCCCCTTTCTCCTCAACTGGAGAATAAGGTGGCACTCCTTGTTCAGGTCTGCCAGTTTCTGAAGCTTCGTCCTGGTATCTTCTGTATTCTCAACCAGTGAGGCATAGATAAGATTGCCTACTTGTCTGCCCTCATTAACATCAAAAGCCTTGAAACTCTTGCAGCCATCAAACTTTGCATAGACTATATGCCAATCCATGATGTAGTTCTTTTGATTGTTAGAATGGTAAATCTTTCTCGTCTGGCTCTGGAGCGTCCTGCGGTGGCTGGGGCGTATTCTTAGCCTTTGCGCCTTTCTTGGAAGCCTTCTTCGGGTCTGCGTCCTGCTCGTCTTTCTTCCCTGCGTTCACAAAAGCGATGCTGTCAGCATTGATAGAGATTTGAGTGTGGCTCTCGCCTTGGCGGTCTTGCCATTGTGATGTAGAGATTGTTCCCTCCACGAGAATGAGCCTTCCTTTGGTGAGGTATTCAGCCAAACGAATGTGGTTCTCTCTGCTGCTTCGTACTCTTACCCAAGTAGTGATGTTCTGACCTTTGGAGTAGTCATCGACTGCCATATCAACTGCGATGAATGTTCCGTGTGCGCCTGTGATGGTCTTACAGTCCTTGCCGATACGACCGATAGTGTGAGTGTAAATCATACCTAAAAAATGTTTGTTAGTGAATAATCTTCGAGTTTTCTTTTCCCTTCATTTGGGAACTTTCCTCAGAGAGGAAGAAGAAGGCTTACTTGGCCTTCTTCTTAGATTTCTTTTCCTCCTCCTTCGGAGCTTCCTCCTTGTCTGGAGTCTCATAGAACTTGGTGGCTACCAGCAGAACTCGGTTGTGCTTGACACCTTCCTGATCGCTCCACTCTTCGGGCTTGAAGTAACCCTCCACGGTGAGCATTGCACCCTTGGTGAGCTTGTCGAATGAATCGGCGTTCTCGTTCTTACGCCATGCTTCCACGTTGATGAAAGCCGATACGCGACTGTTTTCCTCGCCGCTCTTCTCGTTACGGGCGATTGCCAGAGAGAAACGTGCTACTGAAGCGGTTGTGAACTGACGGATTTCTGCATCCTTACCTACGAAACCTGTTACTGCGAAATTGTTCTCGATCTTTTTCATTGTTTTGAATTTTTAGAAGTGAAACATTTATTTTTTACGTTGCTATCAGAGTTGGCAAGGGAAGTATGCTATGCAAGGAATTACCGAATTATTTCACACCTGGGCCACGAAAAGTTTTTATTGGATGCACGGCAGACGGCAAAAAGTTTTTGAAAAAATTCGAGGAATAAGGCTGCTGGTACTTGCAGGATACGGCTTGCACTAACTTTGCGACGGAAAAAGTAAGTGGTCACTTCGCCCGGAAAAGTCATAAATGAGGAAGTCGGAATAAGAACAATTCAGTGACAGAAACGAAAAGGAGGATGCAAGGCTGTCAAACGCTCCATGAAGTACGTCATGGTCATCGGACGTGGAAGGACATAGCGAGGTACAGCGTATCATTCCGCTATCAGTAAGAAGTATGGAAAACGAAGAATGCCCATCGACGAGCATAGGATTCAATGCAGTGGAAGGTTACAACAGAAGACAGGGGAAAAGCGATTAGGATGTTCAGCAACGCGGTCTCTAATGCTACTGCATGAGAACTCCTGCAGGAAAGGAAAGAGGAAAAGAATGAACTCGAAGAAGAAGGTCAAGTAAGCCAATCTATGAAGTTTTGGCAAGGATAAAGTGACGAAATCCATTGAAAAATGCAAAATATTAGACTTAGAAAGCCTCATTATGCATTTTTTGAGGTAAATGTTTGGCGGATTGAGATATTATATGTATATTTGCACAAAATTTCTCGCATAATATAATTTGCAAAATGAAATATAATATAGCGACTATAACAGATTATCTGGAAGACTTGACAGGCTATAAGACAAGGCAGCTAACTCACGCCAAAGGCGAGGATAAAAGGTTGCCCATAGCGATTGCTACAAGTTATAGCTATTATGATCTTGAGTTCATGGAAACGCAAGTCACTATTGCGATACCAACAGGACTTGACGGCATTACTCCAATGCAGTTAGCCAAACATCAAGCTAAGATGATAGAGGCATTCCAACATCCTGTTATCTTTGCTTTAGAATCAGTTGCATCTTATCAGATAGCTCGGCTTACCCAAGCTAAGGTCGATTTCATTGTACCAGGGAAAATCATTTTCATCCCAAGTATGCTAATCATATTAAGGGAGATGAAGAACACGGTCAAGGAAATGCCTGAGAAGATGCCACCTGTAGCCCAGATGTTGGTGCTCTATCACCTTGAAACAAGAACAATCGACGGTCTTACTGCTTCGGAGATAGCGGAACTTACAGGCTTAGCATACCCGACTATTAACGTCGCTCTTCGATGGCTTGTGGCCAATGGCATCATAGCCCTTACAGGAGGCAAACAGAAACATGTTCAGATAACGATGAGCAAGAAAGAGGTTTGGAACAAATCTCTTCCGTTGATGACATCGCCTATAGAGCGCATTCTTTTCACAGACAAAAAACCAGAAGGTAGTTTGATGACTGGAGAGACTGCAATGGGACATTACACCATGCTTGCGGAGCCGGCTACTCCTGTCATTGCGATAGATAAAGCTACAGCCAAGGAGAATGCCGCCATGATGAACAAGGAATATGGCAACATAAAAGTGGAAGTATGGAAATACTCCCCCGCCCTGCTGTCTGAGGAAGAATGGGCAGACAGGCTATCGCTCTATCTGAGCATGAAGGACAGCGAAGACGAAAGAATACAAATGGAGTGTGATACTTTAATTGAAGAAATGAAATGGTAACAGGAATTGAACGTTGGAAGGAATATTTCAATGATTATAAGGATAAGTATGTGCTCATAGGAGGTGCTGCTTGCAATCTGCTTGAAGAAGAACTGGACATGAATCCTCGTGCGACGAAGGATCTTGACCTTGTTCTTGTAGTAGAAGCTCTCACTCCAGATTTCGGAGCCCGTTTATGGGATTTTATCAAATCCGCCAATTACGCTGGTCGAAGCAAGGGAGAGAACGAGTTCAAGCATGAATATTATCGCTTTACAAATCCAGAGGACAAGACATATCCAAAGCAAATAGAATTGTTCGCCCGCAGTACAGGAATCCTTAACCTGCCATCCGATGCGCACATTGAACCCATAAGTGTAGGAGAAGACCTTTCCAGTCTGTCAGCAATCTTGATGGATGATGACTACTACGCTTTTACAATTGAGCATAGCAGGAACATCGACGACATTCATGTAGCAAGTCCAGAAGCCCTCATTTGTCTCAAAGCCAAGGCATACACGGAAATGTTGGACAGAAAAGCCGAAGGCGAACAGGTGGACAGCCGTGACATCGAGAAGCATAAGAAGGATGTGTTCAGGCTGATAGCTATGCTGCCACAAGACTCTCGATTCTCGCTGCCCGATAAATTGAGAAATGACATGAATGATTTCTATCAAAGGATAGGAGAATTGCCTAATCCAGATTTCTTCAAGAATGCAGGATTAAGAGGTTTGGATGCCCAGCGTCTTCTTGACCTCTTCAACACGGCGTTCCTATAATGAGAACTGAAACGTATCACAACATATACGATTTTCCAGACTGCTGCAGCATTGTCATCTGTGGCGACATCCACGGGGACTTCAATCTCCTCGTGAATAAAGTTTGTGTCCAATATCAGATGAAAGATACTCTGGTCATCGTGGCTGGAGATTGTGGCTTTGGCTTTGAGAGAAAAGGGTACTATGAGAATATTGTCAAGCGCAATGCCAGGCGAGTAAACGAATCCAACAATTGGTTTCTTTTCATCCGTGGCAATCATGACAATCCAGAATACTTTGACGGAAAGACATTCCGGCATAAAAGGTTTACCTGCATTCCAGACTACTCTGTAGTCAAAGCCAATGGTCACACTATACTCTGTGTAGGTGGAGCAATATCTGTTGACCGTCAACCAAGAATAGATGCGTGGGAGCACAATCAAAGAAAGGCACATAGGTACAGCCATAACTCTTTAGATGACGAACTTCTTTCACCTAACTATTATTGGCAGAATGAAGCTCCTGTCTTCAATAATGATGTACTGTCTGAAATAACCAATTTGTATAAGATAGATACAGTCGTGACGCATACAGCCCCATCTTTCTGTGAACTACAGAACAAAGATGGATTATTGCAATGGGCAATCTATGATGACGGTCTGTTAGATGATGTGCAGAGTGAGCGTGAGACAATGGATGCCATCTATGAAACCTTGAAAGCAAACTGCAATACGTTTTCACATTGGTATTATGGCCATTTCCATCAAAGCTGGCATTCATCTATCAATGGAGTCTTGTTCAAGATGTTAGACATCATGGAATTGGCAGAACTCACTCCTTGAATAAAGCAAGGCTTACAACACCATCCAGTACAAAGAGACAAATATCAGATAGAAGTATAGTTGTTTTGTACGGTTATATAAATTCGGCAATAAACGCTATTTATTGCCGAATTTATATTTAACTCAAAGAATAAGTAATCATACATATTACAAGTGGTTATTTTTTGCCGACCAAAAGAAAGAGAGCCCAAATGTCAGATGTGACAGATGGACTCTCCTAAATCTATACAATGAAAACTTCGTCTTTATAAACTGGGACTTCTTTGCCGTTGGTCAGCTGAACGAGCCATTCATTACCATAGTCATCAACGATGATGCCATTACTGTGACCTTTCCATGGGAATAGGAGTTCACAAAATGCCCCTATCAAATCGGAATTGTTATCTTCATCTGTGTACATAATGGTTTGGCTGTTGTGCGATGGTATGCCATCAGATTTGAGCGCATACCACCGCAGGTTAGTTATTCAAAGGTAAATTGACGGATGTAGAAGTATGTGTCATCATCGTCATACTCATACTCATTGATGAAGTTCATCATTTCCTCATCGGTACGCTCACCTTGCTCGATGTTCATTTTCTCACACCAATCATTGATAGCATCTTTGAGGGTGGTGTAGATGTCATCACAAGCATCCTCGAATGGTTCACCGCTGGAACTGACTGCCACCTCTTCGGGGAAGAAGTCACCTTCATCATGCACATAATAGACTTCACAGCCACATTCACAGACTCGGTATGAGACAGAGAGTTCATCCCATAGCAGATGGTTAATCTCCTCGAATAACTCGTTGCAAGCATCCCATGCTGTTTCTGTCTCAAAGGATAGTAGATAGTAGTCATTGGCTGGGTCTTCCTCATACTCTGCCCAATAGATGTGACCACGAACACTGATTTGCTTTGTTTCGTAGTCGATGCCGTAGTGCTCTGCCAACTGGTAAAGCCAGATGTTCTTACTGTTCACCTCCATCTTTTGGAGTGTGCTCCACAGGTCGTTCACTGCCTTGCGTGTGCCTGTCACCTTGTAGGTGGTTGTTGCTTGATTTGCCATAATCTCGATGTTTTTTATTTCCCTATTGTAGATTTCTCTACTTTCGGGTGTGATTAGAAATTATGTTGCTTCACAAGGTGTTGTGACCATCTGCACAAGGTTATGGCTCCAAATACAACCCGAATGGTGTGGAGATTTTGAGTCATACCATTGGATCACCTTGGGTAGATGAAGGAACAACAGTTACCTTTGCAACCTAATATCATCAACTCCCGAAAGCAGAAACGGCAGACCTTAATTTACACACGTATACGCGCACGAAGGTATCTGAGGATATAATTATCTTTTGCCGTCCAAAAAAGAAAGATGCTAAACTCGGTTTAATTGAATAAGGCTCGGTTTAGTTTATCCCTATATTAAATATTCATAACCTAAACTAAACCTTTTATTCCGGCAAATTATATCGTCATAGGATCGAGGGACAAAAAGGGACAGATTACACCAGAACAGTGTCCCCCGAGGGACAGACGTTTAACTGTGCTTCAAGGCAATAAAAAGGCTCGATTTTACGTTATAATATAAACATCTGCAAAGAACTGAAAAGAAATGAGCATGAAAAGGCTATTTGGAGGGACAGCGATTGAAGTACAAATGCACTCGCTTCACAGCGAATGCAAGAATGTGCAAAAATCCGTGTTAACAAATGTGAATTGGCAAAGAAACGCATCGCCATATTTTCAGATGTTTGCTTTTTCTTTTTTTGGCGGCAACTTCATTTGCAGATTCTTGCCAATTTTCTGTCCCTCAAACGTCCCTCGACATAACTTTTGTCCCTCTAAAATAATGTTATATCGTTGATTATCATCTCATTATATTTGCAGATATTAGATTCTGCGTCGGAAAGTAGATTCTGCGTGGGGAAATGACCCCTTATAAACAACTCTAAGCAACTTGGAGTAATTTGAACTAAGTCCCTCTAAATGAGGGACTTTTTGTATTTTAACACTTCAAGTTGCATATTTGTTAGTTACAGTTTTTCCAGTTATTTTTGCACCGTATTTCTACCGCGAGTGTAAAACAGAAAGTCAGATTCACACCTAAATGACATCGTAGGAACAAGCGTGAGACGCTATGAGAAAAGGCAAAAATGACATTGAGGGTACAATGTGAGACACCATGAGACGTGATGAGACAATGTGAGACACTTTAGCAGGCGAAAATTAACAAACGAGTGCAACAATTATGGAGATTCAGAAACGCTGTAAGTACTGTGGAAGATCCTTTATTGCGCATAAGATGACCACCATCTATTGCTCACCTTCGTGCAATAATAAGGACTACAAAAGAGCAATCCGGCAAAAGCAGATTGCCGGGTACATGGAGGAAGAAAAACAGAAGACTCCCAAGGTAGATATTCTTGGGGGCAAGGAATTTCTCACCCCAACCGAAGGTGCATTACTTCTTGGTCTAAGCCGCGCTACATTCTATCGCTATATGCTTAATGGCACCATAAAAGCAGTACAATTACGCGGAAAGACTATTGTTCGTAGGAAGGACATCGAGAGATTGTTTGACAATCCTCCAACTTATCAGTCCCATTCGGAGAAGAAGCAGGAGAAGCGAGAATACTACACTTTCAGGCAAATCATGGAGAAGTTCAAATGCTCAAAGAAGGCTATTATGACCAGAGTTGAGAAATACAACATCCCCAAAGTTTACCAAGGTCGCAACTGTTTCTTTGACCGTGCTCTGGTTGATGTCCATTTTGCTCAACTTATTGCGGATATTGACTTACGTGACTATTATACTATTCCGCAACTGGAGGAGAAATACAAGATGAGCCATGCAGCTGTATTATCATTTGTGACCAGAAACAAGATACCACGTATTACACAAGGAAGAACAGTCTATTACTCCAGGGCACATATTGATACGCTGAAAGGTGAGCGTGAATCCATCGATCCGAACTATTACACATACGCAGAAGTCATGGAGAAGTACCATTTCTCAAAAGACCAGATCTCTTACTACGTCCATAACTATGAAATAGACAATCATAAACAGGGACGTTTTACTGTCATCAACAGAAAGGAGTTTGACCGCATTATCAAAGAGCGCATGGAAACAAATTCTCTGGAGAAAGAAAAAGAGCGGAGAGCAAAACTGCCGAAACTCAATGCTATTCCAGAAGGTTATATTTCTGTTGCTCAAATAGCAGAAAAATATGGAGTCACGCCCAAACACGTCCAGGCTAAGACTCGTGAAGCAAAAACGCCAAAGTTTGTTATAAAGCATTTGAACTACTATAACGAGGCTGCTATTGAGCAGCTATTCAACAGAGACCCGGAGAAGTTTGAAGTTCCAAAGGACTATATCACGGCACAGGAGATTGCCAAACGCTTCAAGGTCACGGTTCATCACGTTCATGGGCGAACAAGAGAGGCCAACATTCCAAAGATAACGGTGAAGCATGTCAACTTCTATGAACTGAAAGCCGTTGAAGCTCTGTTTGCCAAAAATGAGGCAAGCGAAGAACTGCAAAAGAACGAAAGTGCAGAATGGCTATCTGGCACAGATGTAGAAGAAATGCTTGGTATTACAACTTGTGCAAGAAGGTCATTCGTATCAAGGCATAAGATTCCATCCAAGAAAGAACATGGTATAGCCTATTATCTCAGGTCTGCCATTGAAGACGTAAACAATACCTTAGCTAAATACAGCGACCAATACTATACTGTAGAACAGATATGTGAGAAGTTCAACATGGACAGGGGCAAAGTTTACGGGATGCTAAGATACAGCAATGTAAGAAAAGTCCATGAAGGAAAGTTCGCCTTGTTCCTCAAAGAGGATATCATAAAAATGATCCACGAGCGACAATTCACATAAGGATTTCCAATTATTCAGACTTAATCAGCCCTTATCATGAATTATAAAGGAATGAAAGCTATCAGTATCAAATAAGTAAAGACATTTGCAACCAAATTAAATTATAAAGACTATGCAGTATTGTAAGACAGTAACACTTAGGACACGCCCCATAAAAAATGGGATGCTGTCATTCTATCTGGATTACTATCCAGGCTATCGGGACATCGTTACGATGAAAACCACTCGCCACGAATCGTTAGGAATCTACATCTATGCAGACCCTCAGAACAAACGAGAAAAGGAGTTCAACGAGATCATGACAGAAAAGGCTGAAGCCATTCGATGCCGTAGGTTTGAGAGCGTTGTCAACGAAAGGTACGACTTTTTTGACAAATCTAAGATGCATGGTGATTTCCTTGATTATTTCAACAGAGTACTTCAGGGGAAAGATCCCAAATGGAAGTTTGTTTATGAACACTTCAAGTATTTTGTCGGTGGCAAATGTCGATGCGAAGAGGTGGACATCGACCTTTGCAACAACTTCCGTAAATACCTTCTAACCGCCAAGAATCTAAGAAACGGAAAACCTATGTTCATCAACTCAGTAGCTGGCTATTGGTCAACTTTCCGTGGTTTTATCAACATCGCATACAGAGACAAGATGATTCGCACCAATCCAAACGACTTTCTTGAAAAAATACCCACTGTACCTGTTAATAAGGAAAGCCTTACACTGGCAGAGTTACAAAAGCTCTACAAAACTCCATGCGATATAGATGTCCTTAAAAGAGCCTCTATTTTTGCTTGTCTAACAGGAATGCGACGAAGTGATATTATGAACCTAACCTGGGGGAATATCAAATCTTATTCTGATGGTGGCAAATATGTCGAGTTTTACGCTCAAAAGACGAAGGCGCGAAATATCATCCCTATCAGCGAGGAAGCATACAAATTGATTTCTCAGAACAGAAAAAGTATCAACGGCAAGGTATTTGAGGGGTTCGAGATTATCATGGCACAAAAGC
>R23__coassemble_1625_pt1 | contig 9982 bp, 10 predicted proteins | sample R23__metabat2_high_PE_035 | metagenome-assembled genome bin R23
TGCCCTCCCTGCATAGGAAGGGAGTTATGTCTTTAGAGTTAGGGTTAAGGTTATCGTTATCATTTAGAAATTTTCTAGAGAATTTTCTTCAAACGATGGCAGTATGAAACGCAAACTTCCTTTGATAGCAACAAATTCTCTAGAGAATTTATCGTCGGTCTCTAATTCAACGCCTCTACTCCCTCCCTTTGGGAGGGGCAGGGGTGGGTATTGCACCCTTATGACACCCCTGACACCCTCTGAAACAGGGTGCAAGCCCTGTGTTTATCGGCATTCTGACACCCTTACACCCTTAAATCAAAATTCTCGCGCGCACGCGCGAAGCAAGCATGATATTTCGGGAAAACATGGGACGTATCGCTACGGCCCATGTCGTTGCCTTAATTTAAACCTAAAATATGTCATTGAATAAAATCTAATCATGCAGTTTCTTTAATACGGAACCGAGTTCTTCAACATTGCGGGGGCAGGCCACGATAGTGCCTTTTGCATCGATGACTACCAACTCGGGATAGGAACGGATGCCGTAGGCGGTAAGTGCATTTCTCGGGTTGGTGTCTGGATCGGGCATCAGCTGCGGCCATGGCAGCTGGCGCTGCTTTACTTCCTCACGCCATCTCTGCACACCGAAACTGAAGGCCAAGGTGACGAGCTCTACTCCATGAGGATGGTAGGTCGCATAGAGGTTTCTCAACGAAGTAGGTATTTCCTCACCATATCCTCCCAATCCATCCCAGAAATGCAGTACAACATATCCCTTGCCGATATATTCGCTTAACTGATGTGGGCGGCCCTTCGTGTCTACCAGTTCGAGGTTGGTATAAGGAGTGCCGGGACGGCGCTTCTCCAGTCCTTCCACGTATTCGCGCATCGGTGACAGGAGAATGTGATGCGAGAAGGCATAGTCGTCGCTGAGATAAGGCTTCAGTTCCTCGTAACTCATTTCGGTATAGACCTGACTGAGCGCATAGGCTGAGATGATATTGTCACGGTTTTCACGGACAGCCTTGAGAAGCCGCTCGCCGCGCTGGCGGTTGATTTCCGCTTTTTTCTGAATGTCGGTCTCATGGAGTTCGGCCATGCGTTCGCGTTCTACTGTCTGCAGGAAGTCGTTAACCTTTTGGCTGGTCTTGCCTCCTTTTACTGTCAGGTGCTCCATGTCCGCAATGATAGGCCTACCGTCGGTATAGAAGTAAACGACTTCTCTGTTATCGAGATATATCCGGCACACCTCGTTCTTCGGCAGTTTGCAGGTAAAGGAGAATTTGCCGTTGGTGATAGGGCACGTCCCCAATAGTTCAGAGGTAATATTGCGTCTCACTTCCACTTTTTGGCCTTTCAAGGGGGCAGTGCCACTAATCTGGCACTCCACCATCTCCTTTTCCACCAATTCGTTCATCAGCATACTGTTATAGACAATCGTCTTCGATACCTGCGTGGTGGTGATCTCTGAAGCGGGTGTCGGTGCATGCGTGACATCTGTTTCTCTGTCACCCTCGTATAATTCGCTCTTCTTGTAAATCATATAGCAGGAATAGCCCAGGATGCTCTTCAGGTTTTCATTCTTTTCGTTATCTACTAACGGCTGGATATTGCTCAGCAGGTCGAAATACTGCTCTTTGGTCAGTTTTCCGCTGAATGCGTTGCACGTCTTGTTGAGAACCACCCCGGCAGCCGTCCTGCCTTGCGGCGTCTCGCGCTGGAAAATCTCACAGGTGCGCTTCACCTTGGCCATGAACTCTTCGACAGGCATGGCATCAGCCGGGTCGTTATATTGCAAACCTGCAACAAAGGTGCCTGACGCGCTGGGTTGTTTGTAGTGGGCGATAAAAGGTCTGTCGTCCAACTTCCATCCGCTAATCTCGTAAATCATGCCGTCCATCAGGAACGTATCACCGACTTTCTTGTCTGGGTCAACGGTCTGGTCCCACATCAGCAGCAGGGCATAGATGCTGCCGTCTGCCTCTTCAAAGGAAAGCAGTCGGATATTCTTGTTGAGGTCGAATGTCACAGTATGTATCATCGGATGTTGGGCGTCTGTCATCAACTGGAACTTAACGCCTGGCAGAGGCGAGTCGCCGTCGCTGGCATCATGGATATATACGGTCTTGGCATTCACGGCCTCCGCCCTGAAAGCCTTCTCCAAGTCCAACATCCGGGGCGTAAACAACGGACCGTAGTACTGGCCGCCCAACTCCCCATCGATGGCAAACTGCTGGGCAAACTGATAAACATTGAGTCCGTCCCGGGAGATACTGAGCCGGTGAACGCCATACTCCTTCGACTGCACAAAGGCATTCAGTTTTTCCCGTATGTTGTTGTGATGAACAGTCTGTGCACGGCACCAACCACCATCACCCAACCACCAACATCCAACACCCAAAAGGGCTGCTATGGTTATAATAATCCTATTCTTCATATTGCTCAGATTTTTCGTTATACATATTTGCTGCCGTTTGCGGGCGGCCTTCCTTGTCGAGGGTGTGCAGGATATAGCTGTTGACCATGCGCTGCAGTCGCTCGTCAGCACGTATCACCTTGTTCATCCGCTCTATGTAGAGGCTCTCGTCCACTTGGGCCAGTTCGCGTTCTATTTTGTCGATATAGTAGTCCAGACTGTCGGTTGCAGGAATCGCTGTCGGAGTCTTTTGAGCAACTTCTGTTCGTGTGGGATGTTGGCTGACCACCTTGCTTTTAGCTACAGCCCCCTCCAACCTCCCCCGAGAGGGGAGGCTTTTGGTTCTCCCCTCCCTATTGGGGAGGGGTTGGGGGAGAGGCTTCTCCGTCTTCTTCACCACTACCGGTTGAGTTATTGCCGGTTCTTCTTTGGGCAGCAGCTTCAGGCCAACACCAATGATGATGAGCAGACAAGCGGCTGTAGCCATCCATCGAAGGGTCTTGGTTCTCCCCTCCCTTGGGGAGGGGTTGGGGGTGGGTTCTAATCGCCTCATCAGTCGGTCGGTGAAGTCCTCCGATAGTGTCATCCGCTCGGCGGCCTCATTCCTGCGCTGCAAGGCTTGGCGCAGTCCCTGGTCTTTATATTCTTCCTTCTTCATTCTTCACTTTTCATTTAAAGATTCTTCACTCATCTTTTATCTCTGGTCGCTTCGCTCGAAATTGTATTTAAAATTATATTTAGAATTATCCCAAAGGAATTATAAACCAAATTTTAAAAATAATTTCAAGGGCGAAGCCCGCCCAATGATTCTTCACTCTTCACTTTCAAGACTTCTGATGGTGATGGCCAGTCTTTTGCGTATCCATTGCAACCGCGAGTGGAGATAGCTCTCTTCACGTTCCGTGATGCAGGCTATTTCGCGCATCGGGCGGTTGTCAAAGTAGTAGAGGTTGAGCAGCATCTGGTCGTCGGGCTTCAGCGTTTCGATGGCTCTTTCCATGAGTTCTACGCGGTTGGTGTCGTCAAGCAGGGCGTCGGTCTCATCGTCGGGAAAGGCGTCGAGCCTTTGTTGTTCCACTTCCACCATAGGCAGCGACCGGTGATGCTGTCGGTAGTGCTTCAGGGCCGTGTGGTAGGCTATGCGCATGAGCCATGTTCGGAAACTGGCTTGCCGGGCATCGTATCGGCTAAGGCTCTGGAAGGCTTCCACCAGCGTGTCCTGCGTTGCCTCCTCGGCTTCTTCAGGCGAAGGAATCAGGCGGGCCACCATCCGCAGCACCTGCCCGGCATATCGGCTGGCAAGCTCACGGAACAGCGCGGTCTGTCCGTCGAGGATGCGGCTGATGAGCAGCGTCTCGTCTTCTCTGGCTTTGGATGTATTGCCTATTGTTATTTCCATTCGCTTAATGTTCTCACTTATATATTACCACTTTCCGGGGAATTCTATAATCGTAAGACTAACTTTTTTCGAATTAGTTTTTCTGCTGCGAAATTACGAAAAATACAAGGCTTCTGCAAGTAAATCCCTGAAAACCCGAAATTCTTCGCGAAAAAAGGACATAATAAAACAAAACATGAGCCGCATCGCTGCGACCCATGCCTTGACCATAATTGAATAAAATGTTCACGCTCGGCCATCTGCAAACGAGTTTGCATGGCACTCGCTTAATCACATTTTTGAATAAAATGTTCACGCTCGGCCATCTGCAAACGAGTTTGCATGGCACTCGCTTAATCACATTTTTGAACCTATAATTTGTCGTAGTATTGTATGTTGAAAAGATCCATGTTATAGCTTCGACATCTCGTTCAGATACTTTTCTATTTGGCTGGTGATGTACTTCTGTAGTTTCTCTGCGTTATTGGTAAATCTCGCTTCGCTATTTCTCAACTCGTTGATTATCTGGTTCTGCTCTCCGTATATTTTCAGAATCGTCTTATATAAATCCACAGACACATGAACGTCTTTCGCAATTTTTACAAGTTCCTTGATGTGCGAGTCAAGCTTCTTGTTCTTGTTGATAATCAGCTTATAGAGCATATCCACCCGGTCTCTGCTGGATAGGGTAGAGGAGGACTGCGATTCGTTCTTTATTTGCTGATAGTATTCATAGATCATCTCCATGTCGTCATTAATGGCGTTTTTTATGATTTCTCCCTTTTCCATCTGCTCTTGCGTCAAGGACTTTCTCCACTCATCAGCGGTTTCCAGGCTATCTATCTTTTCGAGGGGTGTAATCAGGTTCTTTCCAGAGAATCGGCCCACGCGTTGCTCATAGGCCACGTCATCATCGTAGTAGCCATTATGCACGGTAATGTGATAGGTTTCGCCTGGCACAAAGTCGAGGTCAATCCATGCGGAGCATAGCGAACCATCGGGGAAGATGCAGCGCAGACGGCCCACACAGGGATGGTCGAGTTCGGTTTGCCATTCAAATCGCTTGTTCACAACGGGCACACAAGCCACGTATTCATTGTCGCCAAGGGCATTAAGAGCTTCGTGCGTGTTGGCAATATAGATATTGTAGAGCGAGTCCTTGATGTTCTCGTCCACCCGTCCCTCAATCTTGAACATCCGCTTACTGCTCTCCACGTTCTTGGTATAGAGGTCTGGGCGCAGCGAGGAAATGCCATAGATGGTGCCTTTGGCTTCAACACCGAGATCGTCCGTCTCCCACACGATGGCGTAAACGTCGCGCAGCTGGGGGTTCTCTAGGTTCTTCGCTGCCAGATACCACATCTCTTGCGAACTCTTCGTTCGGATAGGCAAGTTCGAGCTGCGCTGTCCGTCGGCAGAAACGACCTTGATGTCGAACTGCTGGGTGTTGCCGGGTAGTAGGTGCAGAATCTGATAGCTGAACGGCTCGTCGTCCATAAACACCCGGTCGATGGTCTTCAGTTCATCGACGAGGCAGCTGAAGCGTGTGATGCGTTCGGCCGACTCAATGAGGCCAGTGTTCGGATTCTTCAGCACGGAATAGGTCTGGCCCTGCCTCATGCCAAACTTGTCTCGGATGTCTCTGAGCAGACGGAACACGCGGAGCGGATACTGTTGCTCCTTGTCCGTCATGATGGTAAGGTCGTACTTCTTCTGTGCTTTAGACTTCGACTGTGCCAGCGTTGGCACGGCTGCGCTGCTGGCAATGAGCAGCATGATGATAAGGCGTTTCATATTCTATCAATTCGTTTAATTCGTAAAATTCGTTGTTTAATCACTGTTGTGCCATTTGTTCCAAGTTGTATTTTGCTATCTCCAGCTCCAGTTGCACCCACTTCACGTAGGCATCGTCGGCCTGCTTCTTCAGGAGTGCGATTTCTTCTGGTGTATACTGATAGTTCTCAGGACGTGTGATGGGAATGTCGCGCTCGGTCAGTACGGCGGGTTTAAGTGAAGAGTTATGAGTGATGAGATTGCCGTTCCCTTCTGCCGGCGAACGTTGTTTCTCGCTTTCGCGCCCATCCGGAGCCTTTGATGAATCTTCTTGTTTCTGAAATGCAACTTGCATGGGAGCTGCTTTCTTCTTGGGTTTGCGTATAGTCTTACTCTCGGCAACGGCCACAGCCTTTGGCGTTTCCGTTACTTTCGTTTCCGGTTGCGTTGCATCCGTTTTGGTTTCTTTCTTTACCACGACTGTCTGGCGGGGCTTCACCACATTGTGGTTCTCTTCTCTATGCATCAGCGTTACACCTATACCTACGATGATGAGCAGACAAGCGACGGTCCCCCCCAACTTCCCCCAATAGGAAGCCCCCTCCAACCTCCCCCGAGAGGGGAGGCTTTTGATTCTCCCCTCCCTCGGGAGGGGCAGGGGGAGGGGTTTCTCCTTCAGCCCGTCAGGCATCGTTGGCTGCTTCTGCTCGCGGCGGCGGATGGCTTCGCGCAGGTTATCATCCCTTTGCAGTATTGTGTAAAGATCGTTTTCGGTCATACGTGCTTTGATTTAATGATTCGGTAGAGTTTCTTGCGGATACGGCTCAGTTGTGAGCCTATGGTCGAGGGGATAGAGCCCGTGACGTATGCTATGTCGGCGAGGCTCATGTTGTCGTAGTAGAACATTGTGATGACGGCCTGCTCGTGCGGAGGGAGCATTTCCAGGGCTTCTTCGAGTGCCTGGACTGTATGGCTGTCGTAAGCGCTTTCTTCGGGCATATCATCGAGGCCGTTTAGTCCCAGTTCATGCTCGTCCATATAGACGACATCCGGTCTCCTGGTTCTTACGAAGTTGAGCGATTCATGATAGGCAATCCGGCAGAGCCAAGTCGAGAGCGATGCCTTTTGGCTGTCGTAGCCGCCGATGCCTCGCAATGCCTTCACAAACACATCTTGCCAGACCTCTTCGGCATCCTCTTGCCGCTCCACGATGCGGCGCACCATCTGGAACACAGCGGGCCCATAGTCGCCCACCAGCCGTTGGCAGGCAGCGCGGTCTCCCTTTCGCAGTTGCTCTATGAACAGTTCTGTCTCTAGTTCCATTACCTTCGTTGATTCTTGTCGCGACTCGGCCAAACAAACACGCTTGATGGCTCTCACTGCTTCAAGATTTTTAATGCTCTTCTACTCATATATACACGCAAAACGAAAAAACATTGCACGATTTCAAGACTTTTTTCGTTGGCAAGCAAAAACAAAACATGAGCCGCATCGCTGCGACCCATGCCATAACCAAAATGAACCTAATAATAATTATAGTACTTAGTAATCCCCACTACCCTGGGGCTACGTTGTTATTTCAAAGAGATATTGCGGATGACGAAGGCACGCTCTCCGTCACCTTCTTTGAAGTCGAAGGTGTCGGGAATGGTATCGAACGGCTTGAAGGTGAGCGTGAAGTCTGAATAGCTCAAGTTGCTCACGAAGTCTTCGGTGGCATCCGTTGCTTTCACGGTGGGATAGTTGTTCTCGTCAAGCTTGATTCCGTCGGCTGCTGTCACTTTATACTTCTTGCCATTGGCCTCAAGATAGGAATCCTTAACGATGCGGAACCACCACTCCTTATGACTATAATAGCGGAAACTGACGGTGGTGCCGTTGGCATGGGCTTCAACTTTCCTGACGGACAGATTGAAATTGGCACTGTTGTCTTGCTTGATGTCGAGTCCGTTGATGGCATCGGCCAAACCTAAGAACATTCCAGGATAATAGCCCACGGCCTTCGTCACGATGCGCTTGTCGGGCGAAACCAATATATAATAAGGTATGGCGTCTTCGTCGCAATAACGGCTGCTGATGCTGCTCCCCGTCTTGCCGTCGTTCCAGTTCTTCCAAACGATGCGCTTGCTGAAGTCGTTGTTCTTCCATGTGGAAAGGTTGTCTCCATTGATGCCGACGATTTCCAGTTTATCCTTCATTCGCCCATAGACCTCCCTCATCTCAGGTTCAGACATCCGGCACGGGCCGCAGCCGATGCTCCAGAGATCGAGCAGCAGGTATCGGCCATCCGACAAGCCTTCAAGAAGGCGATGCTTGTTGCCCTGCATGTCGAAGAGTTCGGCATCAACGGCCTCTTCGCCCACCTGCAAGACGTGCGGAGGATAAATATAGGTGTGAATCTCTGCCAATTGGGCTTCAAATCCTTTCGGTGCACGGGCAGCGAAAGACTTCTCCAGATTCTTCAACTCTTCTACGTATGGGAAATCTTTCATGTTCTTCAGCAGTCTGGATATGCGCCACAGGACATTTATAGAAGCTGCATCCACAGGCAATGTGGGCAGGATGTCCATCTGCTGTTTTATATACACCATACTGATAGAGTCATACTTATTCCAATCTTTTTTCTGTTCGAATCGGATTAGTTCCTTTATCACGTCTTGACAATGCTCCGTGACGCGGTTCATTGTCTGTTGCTCAGGAATTGGGCTTTCCACCTTCCAAAGCGGATAGAGGCAGTCCGTGCCCGTCAGTTTTATTGTCACATCAGGCTTCATCAGGAGGGAGAAAGAGAAATTGGGACAGCCTTCACCATCTAAAAAGAGATTGCCCGCCGTGAGCTCCTCAGTGGGCAGTGTGAAGGCGAAACGCCCGCTTTGGACGGTATCTACAACAGATAACGACACACCGGTTCCGGCAATCACCAGCGTACCGTCTTTCAATGCGGGTGAACTGCCTGTTATGGTTACAGTCTTTGTTGTCTGTGCCTGTCCTGCCATTGTGACGAGGGCGAGCATCATTGTCATAATACTTTTCTTATTCATAATCGATTTGTTTTTATTATACCTTTTATTAGTTATACGACGATTCATCAGAAATAGCTCGCAAGTCTTTCCATGATGCTCTCTTTGAGGTTTGCGAGCAATGTCAGCGTATTGGTATATTTGCGCCGCAAAGCTTCACGCAGGTCGGTATCCTTGAATGTATTCATTTTACTTGCTTGCTTTTTCTAATTCTTTGCGGATAACATCATTGCCAGGGAAACCAATACTCTTGTAGGTCTGTTGGCCCTTGGTGTCGTAGATGGCATAAGTGGGAATGCCTTCTGACTCGAAGTGACTGAGGATATAGTGGTTTTGTTCTTCCGTCAGGTAGTAGTGATCGCCGTCGATATCCTTCATCATTTCCAGCCAAGTGGTAGGAGGCGACGAGGGCGGGGTGATGTAGATGAACTTGATGTTGCGCCCCTTCAGCTCTTCTTTAAGAGGGGCCATCGCTTTATGGCCTGCACGACAGGGACCGCACCATGTGGCCCACATGTCGATGAGCACGGCCTTGCCCTTATAATTGTCGAGGATGGTCTGGAGGATATTCTCTGGGGCCACGTCGTCGTATTTCTTGAAAAACACGCTCTCATTGCCGGCCAATTCCTCGGCTATCTGCTGCTCATTCTTCGCATAGACATAGGAATGAATCTCTGCCAGCTGATTTTCAAATCCTTTAGGCGCACGGGCGGCGAAAGTCTTTTCCACTTCTTTCAGCTGCTCCATATACGGAAAGTCTTTCCTTATCATTGCCGTTTCAGATATGCCCAATAGTGCCCGAATTGTGGCTGCATCCACAGGCAGTGATGGCAGGATATCCATTTGCTGCCTCATCCATTCTATTGTAATGGAGTCTCGTTTCTCCCGAGGTGCATTAGCCAAGTCCATCAGCATGCCTTCTGTCCTCACGTCGCGGCAATAATCCGTCAGACGGTTCTGGGTCTGCTGTTCAGGTATCGGGCTCTCCACTTTCCATAAGGGGTTAAGACAGTCGTTGCCCGTCACTTTCACCGTCACATCGGGACGCAGGAAGATTAGAGTGTAAGAATTGGGGCAGCCTTCGCCAAAGAAAGAGAGGCTGCTCTCGGTAAATTCCTCAACGGGCAGGGTGTAGGCGAAACGTCCCGCCTGCACGGTATCTACAACCGTTCCCGATCCCCCCACACCAGCAAGCACCAGCGTGCCGTCTTTCAGAGCGGGTGAATAACCTGTGACAGTTGCTGTCTTCGTCTGTGCCCAGCCCGTCATTGCGACGAGGGCGAGCATTATTGTAATCACATTTTTAGATAAAATGTTCACGCTCGGCCATCTGCAAACGAGTTTGCATGGCACTCGCTTAATCACATTTTTAGATAAAATGTTCACGCTCGGCCATCTGCAAACGAGTTTGCA
>R23__coassemble_3060_pt1 | contig 5839 bp, 8 predicted proteins | sample R23__metabat2_high_PE_035 | metagenome-assembled genome bin R23
CTTCAAGGGTCAAGCCAGTCGTTTCAGTTTCTATGACCAAAAGCGATATGACAGGTTGCTGGAGGTAGCTGATGAAGTGATTGTGCTCAGTGATTGTTATTATCCAAGATGTTTCTTGGACAGGGATGAGTTCATGGTAAACAACTCCTCTAAGCTCATAGGCTATTATGATGGTCGAGAGAAAGGAGGAACGTTCTACACCATCCGTAAGGCAATGGCTCAGAACATCCCTATAGTGAATGTGTTTTGAAATCTAAAAGTATGATTTATGAGTGATATTGGAAGCATTATTATCATCGTCATAGTCTTCCGCATCATCTTCCTCGTGCTTAGTGCATGGTGGAGAGGTGATAGCCGTAATGACTTTAGACGTGACAGATAGCAGTCTGGCAAATAGCCACACTACTTTTCTTCGATGTCGTCAGGCCACCAGAATTGTTGCAGTTCGTGGATGATGTCATCCCAATCCTGCATGGTGAACGTGCCTTTCCCCATCATCATAATAGTCCAAGTGATGTCGTTATAGGTACGATATACATTCGTGTCCCTAAATCCGTTGCGAAGATAGAATCCGTGACGGCGTTTGCGCTGGTCTATATTCTCACAGACCTGCGTTGGACTTTCCATGTCCAGAACAAAGGAATGTCCCCTATAGTGTTCTATCATCTGAGTCAGTATCTTCTGACCATAACCTTTGCCCCGTAGCCTTTCGCACACGGCAAAGTACCAGAACCAGTTGATAGACTTACGTGGATAGACGATGGTGAAGCCTATAAAGTCTTCGCCATCGTAGTATGCTGTGAAATCCAACGGCATTTCCTCAACCAGGCGCATCAAGTCTTTCCAAGGGATTTGTTCGTCTTCAGGAAATGCCGTTTCGTAGAGGTGTTTTATCTTTTCATCAGCATTGGCTGCTGTTATCTGTTTGGTATTCATTGTTTGATGTCTATTCCTGCGCGATGGGCTTGTACCATCTGCTGGTTTCTTGGTATATTATACAATCTGCCGTCCTTGCGGAAATGTGCTCCAGTCTGCTTGAAGTGGAACGGGACATTTGACTTGATGCATTGCTCACGGATTTTTAGCACCCATTCATAATCACAGACACGGGCATCACGTCCTGACTCGCCACCAACGGTCACTTGCTCACACCAGGAGCCAAGTCCGTCGTGGAAATCAATGGCCTCCAGCAATGGTTCACAGATGATGGACTTATGGCGAATGGGAAGTTCACGGTAAAGTGGCAAACGTTCATCTACTCTCCGCTGATTCTCCATCGTACAGCAGATTGTTACGTTTTCATAGCCACCGCCCCAGTCATCTGGCAGACATTGGGCGATACGCTCTGGTCTTTTGGTAATCATGAAGAAATGAAGGTCACTCCGTCGCTGGATCATCAGCCATGCGTCTTCTCGCCATTCATCAGCTTCCTCGATGAAGAAATCCGAAGTAAAACACGTCCACATGAGCGAGCCGGATGGAACCTTCCAGTTTCCCTGTCGGTCTCGACGTATGGGGAGATTGAAACTGGCAGTCTTCGTCACAACATTGGAGTCTTTCTCAAACTCCGCATCGCGCCGATACACATAGCAGTGCTGACAGCCCTCGCTCTTCTTATGGCATCCGTGCCACAGATTCCACATTTCACCCATGCTTCTTATATTTGGCTTTTACTATCTCATATGAGTTTCGAGTCAGTTCCTGTAGGAGTTCATCAGGGGCAGTGTTTGCATCAATGCCAATCCAGTACTTGGGTGATTCGTTGTACGGCTTGCCTATGCAATCATACCTTGCCTTTAATTCCTCGATGCGCTCTGGCTGACATTTGAGCGTAATCACGCTGTATTTATCACAATCAAAGAATGAAAACATATGACCATGAACGTAGAACACCAACACGCCACAGGCATAGTGAAAAGCTGTGAAAGGCAGTTTCTCTTCCACATCTTTGCCTAATGAAAGGCAATATTCACGATACTCTTCTATGTTCATCCTTCTTTACCTTACTTCAAAACAATAATATCACTCCAACGAGTCGTTGGGTTCTTACTCTTGAAATCATGCTTGATGGCATTGGCAAAGACATTAGCCTTTCCCTTACCATCTTTTTGAGTGTATTGCTGACTGCCAAGTACAATGGTCTCTGTTCCATTGACCTTGTTGATGCGATCAATGACTGCATCAAGTCGCTTCATCTTTTCAAACTGTTCAGCATTTGTGTCAAACAAGTCTTGCTGAATTGGACTGTTAGGCCCAATTCCCATGACGATGACACCTGCTTTCTTATAGTGATAGCCCTGACGGTAGAGTTTCTGAAGAACTTCATTAGCTGCTTTGACAAAAGTGACAGTCGAGCTGGAGGGAGTAAGAAGACGCATTTCCTGAAAGTTCCAGTATTGAGGCAGGTCTTCACGGAAAGCATTTGTGTTGAGAAATACGCCTACAATGGATGCGACCGTTCCTTGCTGACGCAGCTTCTCGGCACATCTGGCAGCATAGTTCGATACATGAGTACGGAGTCCGTCGAGGTCTGTAATCATGCCATTGAAGGAACGGCTTGTGCAGATAGATTTCTTCTTGGCCATTTCTTCATTGGGAACACAGTCTTCACCGTTCAATTCTCGCCAAGTACGCTCAATGACGATGTTGTTAAATGTTGCGTGTACCCAACTCTGGTTATGCTCTGCAAAGTCATAGGCAGTCTTCACGCCAAGAGCTTCGAGACGTGCTGCATAACGTCGGCCAATGCCCCAGACTTCATCTATGGGGTAGAGCTTCAGAGCCTTGATACGCTTCTCGTCTGAATCGATCATGCAGCAATGGCGGTAGCCCTGGTATTTCTTGGCGAAATGGCTGGCCATCTTCGCAAGGGTCTTATTAGGTGCCAGTCCGATGCTGACAGGCATTCCCACGTTTCGCTTGATTTTCTTGTGCAGCTCTTCGCCCCATGCTTTCAAGTTCAGATGCTCCATGCCGTCGAGATAGACAAAGCACTCATCGATGCTGTAGCGGAAGTAGGCAGGTGCCTCTTTACTGATGATTGAAACTACACGGCTCGTCAACTCTCCATAAAGTTCGTAGTTTGAAGAGAATACGGCTATTTTCTGGTTTGGAAACTGTTGAGCGAGTTGGAAATAAGGCGTTCCGGCTTTGATGCCCATCTTTTTGGCTTCATTTGACCGTGCCACCACGCAGCCGTCATTGTTGCTGAGAACAACGACAGGCTTGTCCTTCAGGTCGGGCCGAAAGACACGCTCACATGAGACGTAACAGTTATCGCAGTCAATGATGCCGTACATGAATTCAAACTTTTATTTCCAGCGTTTGATAGTCCAAATCACCACGCCCCACACTTCAAAGTCATCATCTGCATCGATACGGATAGGCTTGAAGTCCTTGTTGGCTGGACGTAACTCGATATAGCCGTCATTGCGGTGGCTCAAATCAAGGTATTTGATGGTGAACTCTTCATTGATATAGCCAACGACAATATCCCCGTCCTGTGCTTCGATGGAACGGTCAATGACGGCAATATCGCCATCATTGATTCCTGCTTCTATCATCGAATCGCCTTCCACCTTGCCATAGAATGTTGCTTCTGGATTGCGAATGAGATCACGATTGAAATCCAGCGTCTCATGGCTGTAGTCTTCAGCTGGTGATGGGAATCCGGCTTTAATGCCAGGAGCGAACTGAAGATTCAACTTCTGCTCAAAACCTCCTTGTATGATTTGAATGTTTGACATTATCTATCTGCTTGTCCGGTAAATTGATGTTCATTTGCTTTCTCTGTATTCTAATGGCGTGATGCCGGTCTGCTTCTTGAAGTATCGGTTAAAGGCTGTTGGTTCGGAAAAGCAGAGGCGGTCAGCAATCTCGTACACCATCAACGTGGAATGCTTCAGCAGGATTTTGGCCTCCATGACGGTGGTACGGTTGATCCAATCCATGACCGACATACCTGACTGCTGGCGCACGACGGCACTTAGATGGTTTGGGGTGAGTGCCAGTCGCTCGGCATAGAATGCGATGCTGCGATGGGTCGTACCATACTCACGGAGCAAGGCAAGAAACTGGGCGAACACCTCCTCACCACGCGACTGGTGGCGAGCCGTCCCACTCTTCTCCATGCGTTTCCAGAGGCTGTTCGTTTCACTCTGTAATGCCAGAATAAGATGGCTGACGGCTGGATAGACAGGGGAGTCACGGTGCAGTTCACCGGCAATCAGTCGAATATAGGCAGAGGTGTGTTGCCAGTCGTCATCGGCTAATGACAGGTGGATAACATCGTGGGGGAAAATCTGCACCGTATCTTTGTGACTGATACCTGGCAGGCCGCTGATGACCAGTACTTCTACGGCATAGTCAGCACTCAGGCTCTCAACCTCAACGATCGTATCAGGTGGCATGAAAACCATGTCATGCTCTCGTAGCTGATAGTCGATGAGATTGATGCGATAGACAGCCGAGCCACGCACAATGCGGACTATTCGCCCCTCTGGTGCACGGTAAGGTTGGCCGAGCTTAAACTGTCTGGATATGGCGCTGTAGTCGAGTATCAGTGTGAAATGTTCGCTGATGAAATTCTGCCCTCCAATATCCTCTCTGAGCTGTAAAGTGCTCAATGATTCCACGTTTTTGACCATGATATTCTTCTATTTGGGTGCAAAGATACAAATTTTCGTTGGATTTGCACATAAACATGGTGAATTTGTTCATCGAAAAGCGCTTAAAACATCGTAACTTTGCACCGTAAAACTTAAAAAGAATAAAAATATGGAAGCTAACAAGATTAAGGGAGAGGCTAAGAGCCTCGTATTGGACAACGGTGCAGAACTGACTTACTGTGAGCGTGGTGCTGAGAACGAAGAAGTGATGATTTGCGGAGCCTTCTACCATCACACCTTCATGCCCGTCATCGAGGGACTGGCCAAGCGTTACCATGTATATGGCATCGTGATGCGCTTCGATGGCATCACCGACCAGAAGGAGGCCGACGGCACTACACACTGGGGCCGCCAGTGGGGTAAGGATGTGTATGACTTCGCTCAGAAGATGGGCATCAAGCGGTTCCACTACATGGGCAAGTGTCACGGCACGAATCCCGGCTGGTGGCTGGTGAAGAACCATCCTGAGGTGCTCATCGACTTCTGCTCGTTCTTCCTGGCTCCCCACCTGAAGCCGCAGAACTCGCACAAGTGGGCCGACCTCTTGCAGGGCAATGATGCCACAGAGATGATGCGTGTGGCCCTGCGCTATCCAGAGACAGGACTGAAGAAGAAACAGGAGGAGCTGGCCGCGCTCGGCCCTGGCGGTGCCTCGAATCCTGCTATCTTCAAGTACGCCTCAGAGCCGCAGAAGATGTGGGACAGCCTCGAAGAGTGTGAGCGTGACCTCAGGAACCTCACCGTTCCCGTCGGCTATCTCTTCGGAAGCGAAGATCCGCTCATCGAGGACTACTACGACTCGAACATGTACGCATGGAAGATAACCCGTGGCTGCCACTTCACCATCCTCAACGGCGAGCGCCATCTGATGGAACTCGACTGCCCTGAGCGTGTGGTCAGCGAAGCTTTCGACTTCATCGACCAAGCCCATAAGAATTACGAATAATCATTTGTTAATCGTTATTATTCGTTGGTGTTGGCATCGTTTGTGTGCTTGGCCCCGAGACCATCATCAAGAAGCGCGATAATGACTATGCTTTCCCCTCGGCTGGTTATTTCGAGCGATTCCTATAATAGAGAAAAGCGGCATTCAGAGTCTTATCTGGATGTCGCTCGCTAAATTGGAATTTACCTGGTTGTATAATATCCCAATGCTACTGCCAAAATACCTA
>R23__coassemble_3336_pt1 | contig 5425 bp, 6 predicted proteins | sample R23__metabat2_high_PE_035 | metagenome-assembled genome bin R23
CCCCAGCCCTCCCTGAATAGGGAGGGAGTTTCTGAGTTGTTAGGTTAAAGGTTAAGGATTATCGTTTTCGTCATCGTTATCGTTATCGTTAAAATTAGGGTTAGCGTTGAAAATTTTCTAGAGAATTTTCGCCAAAACATCATTGGAAGGGATGCAAAGTATCATCGGAAGGAGAAAATTTTCTAGAGAATTTTGCAAAAGCGATAGGGGAAGGGCGAGAGATGAATGATTATATGTTTAACAAAAAAAGATAATGCATATGGAAATAAACAGACAACTGGTGCGGATGGACTATCTGTACCGAAAGGAGAAAAAGACAAAATGGGTGCCGCTTGAACAGGTGGCACAGGACGTGAGAAACGGGAAGTACGAGCGGCTGGTGAAGGGTACGCGCGGGCTTGAAGCGGTGAAGACCAGCGGCGGGATGGCCGTCCTGTCGGCGGCTGCGGAGGAACTGCCGCGGATATGGCCTGCCTGTGGGGAGAACGAAGCCTATACGGGGTTGGTGCTGCTGTCGTTCCGACTGGAAAATGACCGCGATCTGCTGCTGAAGTTGCAGCGGCGGGTGGGCGAAATGCCTCAGACGGTGCTGGCGATGGTGGGCAGCAGCGGTTGTTCGCTGAAGGTGGTGATGGGCTACCGGTTGGCCGACGGCACGCTTCCCGTGGGGGGTGACGACGTGAGACGCTTTCAGCAGTATGCTTTCCGAAGGGCTGCCGATTTCCTGCTGGCGGCCACGGGACTGAAAGTAGAGGATGACGAGCAGTGGGGCACGGGCTGGTTCCGCATGTCGGCAGACGCGGATGCCTGCTGGAATGCTGAGGCTGAAGCCGTGAGGATGGCATTGCCTGCGGGTGAGCTGACCGACTATTCGGCTCCGATGCTGACTCCGGGCCGTGAGCCGCAACTCGAAAAGGAGGTGCTGCCAGGCTATTCGCGACTGGAGATGGACATCACGAAGTATAATATGGTGTGCAGACGGCTGTCGTTTGAGGCTGAAAAAGGAGCCGATGACTACCTGTTGACGCTGGCGGATGAGTGCCGGCAGGCGGGCATCGACCAGGAGGTGGCCGTGAAATGCACGCTTCGGCTGGGTGCTTTGCGTGAGAAAGAGACTTTGGTGCGCTCATCGTTTGAGAATGCTTATAACGGGCATCGGCTGGGACGCCGCAACCCTTTGGAACCCACGCTGATGCATCAGGAACTGATGCGGGCGTTTCTTTTGCGCCGCTATCACTTTCGCCGCAACACGGTGACGGGAGAGATAGAGTATCAGGAGAAGGGCCGCTATCTGCTGTCGTGGCATCCGCTGACGCAGGAAGTGCGCAACGATATCAACAATGCGGCCATCAGCGAGGGTATCAAGGTGTGGCCGCAGGATATGGACCGATTGCTGGGCAGTAGTGAAATCCGTTCGTATGACCCTGTGAGTGAGTGGCTCTTGCGGTTGCCCGTATGGGATGGGCGTGACCGTCTGGGGGAACTGGCCGACCGTGTTCCTACGCGGACGGAAGGCTGGCGCGAGGATTTCAAAGTGTGGATGCGCTCGATGGTGAGTCAGTGGATGGGCCGTTCGCAGCTATACGGGGCACAGATGGTGCTGATGCTGATGGGCGGACAGGGCACGCGCAAGAGTACTTTCATGCGGCTGCTGTTGCCGCCGGAGCTGCATCCCTACTATATCGACCGCATTGACTTTGCCAACCAGAAAGAGGCCTTGCGGGCCCTGGGGCGATTTCTGCTCATTAATATCGACGAGTATGACCAGGTGACGAAGCGGCAGACGGCTTTCCTGAAACACCTCATCCAGCGTACCGACGTGAAGGAGCGCAAGATGTATGAAACCACCTACGAGCAGCGGCAGCGCTATGCGGCGTTCTGCGCCACGACGAACTGCCAGCAGCCGCTGAAGGATGAGACGGGTGCACGCCGCTATTTGGTGGTGGAGGTGAGTGGTGTGATTGATACCGAAAGGACGGGAGACCGCGCGATTGACTACGGACAGCTGTATGCACAGTTGGTCACGGAAGTGCAGCGGGGAGAGGACAGTTATTTCGACGGCGAGCGCGAACGGCGCATCGTGGAGCGCAATGCCGATTACTATGAGATGCCCACCGTCGTGCAGTTGTTTGAAGACCTGTTCCGCCGTCCGCAGGCCGGTGATGAGCCGATGTGGCTGACACCCACGGAGGTGTTGCAGCAGATTCGTGAACGGCGGCGGGTAAACGTGGTGAATCAGTCAAATGCCACGCTGATAGGCAGCTATCTGAAGCGGAACGGATTCCGGAAAGGAAGCGGCGTGCATTACCGTCAGTATGAAGTGAGCCTGAAATCCTAACACCCTCCTTACACCCTTCGCACCCTTCTCGGGAGGGTGCAAGGCCTGTGTTTATCGGGGTTTTCGCACCCTTACACCCTTGAAACCATTTTTTTACATATAAACGATTTAAGATTAAGAAGAATATGAAGTACAAAATCGTGAGAGAGAACAAACCTACGTTGAAGAACTTTGGCCGCTACAAGGCTGTGGCGATGCACTTCCAGACCATCACACCGGAAATGGTGGCGAAGGAGATACAGGACAACTGTTCGGCGAAAGCGAGTGACGTGGAACTGGTATTGACCGAATTGTCGGCGGTATTGTTGCGCCATCTAAAGGCTGGTGACCGTGTGCGGCTGAAGCATATCGGCCTGCTGAAGCTGGAGATAGAGAGTGAGAAGGTAGATGCGCCGGGTGATTTCGACAGCCGGAAGCATATCCGCGGCGTGCGCCTTCACCTGTTGCCCGAGAGCCGAAAGGGCCGCCAGGAGGTCTATGAGGATTTGAAGTTCGAGCGATGGCGGGGGAAATAAGGTCTTTTTCGCCGTAAAAGTTTGGCGGTGTCTCTGAAAGTGGCTATTTTTGCAGTTGCTAAAAATTTTTTGGAAAAAAAGTGAGAATCGTGTAGTTTTTCGGAAGGCCGTGCGTCTAACGAGTAGAAACAATTAAATACAACGACCCGAAATGGACAACAAAGAAACAGATTTCTCGCGCATCGTCAGAGAGCACAAGAGCACCATCTACACGGTGTGCTACATGTTCTCGAAGGACAAGCAGGAGGTTGACGACCTCTTTCAGGAGGTGCTCGTCAAGTTATGGCAGGGCTACGACTCTTTTCAGGGCAAGAGCGACTTGCGCACATGGATTTACCGGGTGAGCCTGAACACCTGTATCTCTATCGACCGCAAGAAGAAGCGCCGCAAGACGCAACCGCTCTTGGAGGGCATTGACCTGTTCGACAAGAACGACGCCGACAACCGCCAGACCGATATGCTGCATGAGCGCATCGGAAGGTTGCAACCCTTCGACCGCGCCATCGTGCTGCTCTGGCTCGAGAACATGAGCTACGATGAGATTGCGCAGATTGTGGGTATCTCGGTGAAGAACGTCTCGGTGAAGCTGTATCGTATTAAGGAACAATTAAAACAAATGTAAAAAACTGCACAATTATGGAAAACCTGAATAATATGAACGAATTGGAGGAGATGCGCCGCGAACTGCAGGTGCTGAAGGACAAGGTGGAAAGAAAGGGTGTGCTCAACGAGCGACTCGTCAAGCAGTCCATCAAGGATAAGATGAACGACATTCATCGCACGCTATATAAGTTAGTCGTGGTGGTGCTGCTGGCCATTCCCCTGTGGATTTTTATCAAATATACGCAGAACCTCTCATGGCCGCTGACCTTCTTTACGATTCTGATGATGGTGGTTTCTGTAGGTTTTGACTGGTTTATCAACCGAATGGACACCGACAATGTGGATAAAGATCTGAAAGAAACCGCCAACAAACTGGTAGAGATGAAAAAGCGCCGCACGCTTCAGGAGAAGATAGCCTGTCTGGTGGTACTTCCTGTATGGGCAATATGGGTAGGTTATGAATTCTATCAAAATGCTCCTGATCACCAGCAAGGTCTCATCATGCTTGTCTCCATGGCTATCGGTGGTGTTATCGGTGGTGCCGCAGGTCTGAGTATCTTCTTCAGATGGCAACGGAAGAACGACGAGATGATAGAGCAGATCAATGACTTATTGGAAGAATAATATATATTAAGGATAAAGATATGAAAAAATTGATGCTTACCCTGGCGCTTGTTCTCACAGCAGCGCTCAGTTCGAATGCACAGTTGCTCTATAAGATTTCGGGCAACGGACTTGAGAAACCGTCGTATATCATCGGCACCTACCACCTGGCTCCCGTATCGTTCACCGACAGCATTCCGGGACTGAAAGAGGCGCTCAATGCTGCCGAACAGGAATACGGCGAACTGGATATGAGCGACATGATGTCGGCAGAGAACACGCAGAAGATGCAGGCTGCCATGATGCTGCCCGAAGGACAGACGCTCGACAAACTGCTCACTGAGGAACAGATGACACGTCTAAATGGAATGATGAAGACTCTCATGGGGATGGATATGACCAACCCGATGATAGCACAGCAGCTGGGCAAGATGACGCCTAAGGCACTCACATTGCAGATGTCGCTGCTGATGTACCTGAAGAAGAACCCAAATTTTAACCCGCTGCAATCGTTTGACAGTTATTTCCAGGAGGTGATGGCCGGGGCAGGAAAACCCGTGAAGGGCTTCGAGACCGTAGACTTCCAGGTGGATGTGCTGCTGAGGGGAACGCCCATGGAGCGGCAGGTGGAGAACCTGATGTGCATGGTGGACAATCAGGAATGGCAGGAGATGATGGTAGACAAAATCGTGTCGGCATTCTTCTCGCAGGACATGATGACCATCGAAGCCGCCCTCGACGAGAAACTGAACACCAGTTGCGATGACACCCCCGAGGAGAAAGACCGCCTGATCTACAGCCGTAACGCCAACTGGCTAAAGGTGATGCCACAGATTATGAAGGAGAAGAGCACCTTCTTCGCCGTGGGTGCGGGCCATCTGGTGGGAGAAAAGGGTGTGCTGGCAGGACTGAAGAAGGCTGGGTATACGGTGGAAGGAGTGAAATGAAAGCCTATTGCAACTTTTCGGACGGTCAAAACGTCTAATAAATAAAATAAGGTAATATAGTTATAATTATTAATCAAATAGGACTATGATTTTATCAACAACCCCAACCATTGAAGGCCATACCATTAAGGAATATAAAGGCGTGGTGACAGGCGAGACCATTATCGGTGCTAACTTTGTGAAGGATTTCTTTGCCGGCATTCGCGACATTGTGGGCGGACGCTCAGGTGCCTACGAACGGGTGCTGCGCGAGGCCAAGGACACCTCGATGAAGGAAATGGAAGACCGTGCCCGCGAGATGGGCGCCAATGCCATCGTGGGCATCGACATCGACTACGAGACCATCGGACAGGGCAACTCTATGCTGATGGTGGCCACCAGCGGAACAGCGGTGGTAATTTAGGAACCCACCCCTGGGG
>R23__coassemble_3527_pt1 | contig 5195 bp, 5 predicted proteins | sample R23__metabat2_high_PE_035 | metagenome-assembled genome bin R23
GGCTGATTCTCGTGGAAGGAACGATCTCCACGTCTCAGTGGACGGACAGGCAGGGTGAGAGCCATGTGCAGGTGAGCATCAACGCTGACAGCATCGCTTTCGTGAACGCCGGACGCAAGGACGAGCAGTCTGCCAACCCGAAGCAGGCTTCCAGGAAAGGTGCAAAGGCGAAGAAGAATACGCCCGAACCGCCGAAGGACGCCCCCGAGGCCAAGGCTGATGACCTGCCTTTCTGATGATTGTCTGACCTTTTAACCCTATAGGACTATGACTGTCAATGTCCGTATCGCCATCGCATCCCATCTTTCGGATGCACAGGAATATCTGGAGCTCGGCTTTCGCAAGAATGCCAGCTCCGAGATAAACCTCGCAAAGGCCATCCTGTTCAAGTACGTCAGCACTGACATGGAGGTGGAGGAGAGGGAGCTGAATGAGTTAGCACATGAAGTTTTCAACCGTCAAAGACAAATATCGACATGAGATACGCAAGATTACTGGAACCGTACAAGGGGTACTGGGATATTCAGGTGGACGAGGATAGCGCCACGGGTGGCTATCATGGCTATGAATATAACTGTACCGTCATCGGAAGCGGAAAGGAGATTACCTGCTGCAGGGATGAGTTTGAGTTTATTGACTGAATACAAAGGTAACGGGCAGTCCAACCAGCTGCCCACAATTTTTGTGTCAGATTCGTAAACGGTCAATTATCGGCAATAAAACATAGATATTGCCGATAATTGACTCTTTATAAGTATAGGAAAAAATCAGCCGCTATCCCTCAGGTAATCAGGATAGCGGCCAGTCTTTATGACCTGAAAAGGTATTTCCACAGTTCAAGGGTCTCGTCATGCTCCCTTATCCGCTGGAGGATTTCCTTCAGGTAGGCCTGCATGGCCTTCTCTGTGGAATGGTTGACCTCGGCAAGCTCTTCGATGGTTCTCTGCTGGCAGCCGATACCGAAATACTCCCTGAGAATCAGGTTCTCGTCCGTCGTTAGGATGCCGTTAAGCAACGCATTGATCTTCTCGGTGACTTCAAAGCGGGGCGCACCGTGGAGGGAATGATGGTCATAGCCGTCATCCTCGATGCCGTTCTGCGTTCCGAAGTTCTCCCACTTGTCCTGATTCTGCGTGTAGGAGTTCTCCTCGTCGAAGAGTTCCCTGTCGATGATATCCATGCATGATGGCAGGAGGTCGTTTGTAGTAAACAGCCTCGCGTTTGGCATTCCGGCTAATGTCGTTCAAAAGTGCACAGGACATTCTGACATTCAAACCATGCGTGCCTATATCGCAACGTCAGATAATAGTGTAAAGAAAGAGATGAAGAAATGGAATATAAGACCTCTTCGCCAGAAGATAGATGCCATTCTTGATGAGGCATCTGAGGATAGACTTCTGGAGATTTATGAGTTGTTGGTATTGCCAACTTAGTGAGAGTGTAAAGTAAACTGTGTCAGGCTACAATAAAAAGTAGTTTAACACAGTTTATTTTATGATGACAAAGGAAGAGATTGATTACAAGTTGGCCGCCGAGCAGTTACGCACAGGCAAGCCATTGTTTGGAAAAGACGGTGCATTGGCGCCGATGTTGGAGCGGATACTGAATGCCGCTTTGGAGGGTGAGACTCTCAACAGGTGGTCAGTCCGTTGGTGACGTTAATGGCAATGCAGACAAACTTATCAAATGGGACGGTACTAGGAAACGAGGATTTGGTATATGAATAAGCGTACGTCGGATTCGCGTCATTTAAAACCAAATAGATGCTCTGTACGCATATATAGTGGATGACAATTTGATTGTCAAAGAGTCCACAATAATCCGTAGAAACGACAATCCAATACTGTTCCGCTGAACATGTATTGGATTGTCTTGAAAAACTTACTGTTTTTCCAAATGAGTTTAAACTAATACGTCTTTCTTGTATCTGTCCTCACGGATTTTATGTCTGGTAATTTGGTTATTTGTATGTGTTTGTGATTACAGGATAATGACAGGAGTGGAATCCTTGCTGGAATAAGCGATGTCCTGCGGCTTTTGCCCGTTGACTTCTACATCCAGCATCATGATTGAACTGCAACCGTCTAAGTCTGCTGTCGGATCGGTGGCTGTGATGCAGGCATCTTTAAGGACGAAGCCCTGCACGTCGCGCATCTTCATCAACTGCTGGCAATTGGCTTTGACACCACTGAAGAGAACATTGCGCAATGGACGTTCAGGCAGCCCAAGAGCAAATACCAGTTGACGGCAGTTTTCTATGATGATATTGTCGATACTAATTGTGTTGAAATCGGGTGTAAAACGGTTGATGGCAGGAGCATTCTTGCTGTTAGGATACCGGCGCGCCAATTCGCCACCCCATTTTATACTGCCCAGCATGTCGCAGTAGAATGCGTAGTCTTTCACGTTTGCACGTACGCGCTCCACCACCAGATTCTCAACGCCTCCTCCTCTGGCTCTTAACGTCTTCACGCGGAAGGCCTGGTCTGTGCCGTCGAACACACAATCACTACAATAAACATTCTTCACTCCTGCTGCCAGTTCTGTGCCGCACACAATTCCCCCAGCGCCACGAAGTGCCAGACAGTTACGGACCACGACGTTTTCTGTAGGGATGTTAACCCGCAGGCCATCGCCATTGCGACCGCTTTTCATGGTGTAACAGTCGTCTTGACAATCGAGTGAGCAATATTCAACCAATACGTTTTTCGAAGATTCTATATCGATGCCGTCGGTACGTCCATGGCCAAAACTATTGACAGTTACACCACGGATGATGACATTCTCGCAGTATTGTGGCACTACGTTCCAATAAAGGCCTTGATCTATGGTTACTCCTTCGATGTACACGTTTTTGCACCGGATGGGGGCTATTGACTTGGGCAGAAACACCTCGCCATTGTGGTGTTGGCCGTCGAATATGCGCTGTTCCACCGGGATATCGGGGGTGATGATATTCTCAATATTCAGGGCTTTCTCTTTATTGTTTTGGTATATTTCGCAGTCTGTCGATGGTCCTATGATTCGTCCATGGCCTGTAACGGCAATGTTTTCAGCCCCGTTGGCGTAGATAAATGCCCCTAATGAAAGGAGTTCTATCCCCTCATCGCGGGTGAACACTACGGGCAGATAGTCTTTGATTTGTCCGCTAAACTGTAGTTCGGCACCGTCGGCCAAGTGCAGGTCAATATTCGACTTTAGTTCGATGCGGCCAGAATGCCAGCGACCAGCGGGAATGACGACCTGCCCGCCGCCTTGCTTCGACATTTTGTCGATAGCAGTCTGAATGGCTTTGGTCGACATTCCCTCCTTTTCCATTCTTACAACAATCTTCTTACCTTTGATGACTGGTCGCGAAAGTTGCGGCATTGGGAACGGTGCCGAAATGGGAGCGATCTCATCGGTCATGGCCTGTGGGCCTACGTCTTGGCGTGTCGGCAAGTCGTAATCCTCCAGTCTCCACTCGTCTTTCCAGACCAGTGTCGGTTTACCTTTGCTGTCGAAAGTGATTGGCAGAAACACGTAGGTTGCCTCGTCGGTGGTGTCCCATTTGTTGCGTTTCACGTTTGTCTTATCCTTGACCTGCGGTGTGGTGAAATCGCGGTCGAATGGTTTATGATTCTGATAGGCAGTTTCCTTGTTCTTGAAAACGCGCTTGGGGACGTCAGTGCCATATAGATGGGGTAGCCAACGGTCGGCGAGTGCTACATAGAGGTTCTTGCCGGGTATTTTGATGACGCTCGTAATTTGTGCCCCAAAAGAGTCCTCAAACTTATCATCAAGGCAAGGGTTGCCCAGGTCGGTATATTCGCCATGATAGTCATCAAATACGGCTACTTTTGAAGAATTAGGAACATAGCCTGTAGTACCAGAAGTGAACATGTAGTGACGGCCACGCCACACGAAATGGCTGGGAGCCTCGCGTGTGAACGGGGGGCGCAAGCCCACAAAATGCTCCGAGAAACGGCCGTTGGTACCCAGAAAGTCGTCGGTCAGTTCAGCACAGATCATTTCCCAGTGCGGACGTTCAAACCAGACGTAGCCCTTGCCCGTATGCGGGTCGCAGTACATGTCGAAGTCGCCCACACCGAATCCCTCTGGTTTCAGGCTCTTAACAACATTGTATGGCCCTTCAAAATTGTCAGCCTGCAAGATGACAAAATAGCCATCTGTATCCATCGACTTGATCCAGCACACCCATTTCTTCGTGTTCTTATTATATAATATATGAGGGCGATCCAAAGTCTGGCTGTAGTGCAAGGGTGACTTGATGTCGGTTGTGTCGGGTGGAATGATGAGCCCCAGGTCTTCCCAGTTGTAAAAGTCCTTCGACCGGTAGGCACGTATGCCCCATGTCCAGACGTTTGAGTTCAGATGCGTATGCTCCTTGTTTTCACCATACCAATAGTAGGTGCCATCCTTTTCAAAAATCTGGAACCCATGAGCATGGATAGGCTTTCCCTCAGTGTCGAACCATTTCTGGCCGGGGCGGATGCTGCTGTAGCGTTGCGCCACGGTGGTTGTTGCGAAGAGCATCATCAGGGCGATGCCACTCAGTTTTGTCAGGGTTCTTTTCATATTCTTTTTTATTATGATGATTGTGATTTGTCTGCAAAATTATCTGTTACTTAGATTCATTTTGAGGTAATTTTGTACAAAAATTTAGGATTGTGTACATATTTTCCCCTTTTGTTGCCCGTTATTCTGTACTTTTGCAGCAGAAACATAACAATTCTACAGTAAATATGAAAGCAACAATCCTTTTCTGCATCATGGCCTTACAGTCCCTGACGTCCACTTCGTCAACAACCTGCTATTCTTCACTTAGCGACGGTTTTAATCATCCACAAGATTCTGCCCGCACGAAAGTGTGGTGGTTTTTCGGTGAGACAGAGACCACCCGAGAGGGTATCACCGCCGACTTGGAGGCATTCAAACAGCAAGGGGTGGGAGGAGTAGTCTATTACGACCAGGTGCATGGCAGCGGCGAGGGCGCCGACAAGGTGTTCGACGCCCATTGGTGGCAGTCGCTTATCTTCGCCTCTCAAGAGGCTAAGCGTCTCGGTCTGACCTTCGAGGCCAATATCGGTAACGGTTATGTGGCTGGCGGTCGCTGGATTACTCCCGACCGCAGCATGCAGCGGCTGGCAGAAGGTGAGACGCTGGTAGCCTCCCCCAGCCCCCATCCCGAGCAA
>R23__coassemble_3902_pt1 | contig 4807 bp, 3 predicted proteins | sample R23__metabat2_high_PE_035 | metagenome-assembled genome bin R23
TAGAGCATCTGCCTTACAAGCAGAGGGTCGGCGGTTCGAATCCGTCAACGCCCACCAGCATTCCCCGCACCTTAAAGAGTTGTGGGGATTTTTGTTTTATTAAGGGAATTATTTATGAAGTCTCAAAAAAAACATGTAATTTTGCAGGACATTAAAGACAATAGAGACAAGTAATACGTATTAGTTGATATTTCAGTGATATGAATTTAGATTTGCTGACCGCCATCTCACCTGTCGATGGCCGATACAGAGGCAAGACTGAGAAGTTGGCCGATTATTTTTCCGAATTTGCACTCATCCGCTATCGTGTCCGGGTAGAGATAGAGTATTTCATAACGCTTTGTGAACTCCCCCTGCCGCAGCTCCAGTCGTTCGACCAGAGTCTGTTTGACCGTTTGCGCGATATCTATCGTAAGTTCTCGGAGCAGGATGCCCAGCGGGTGAAGGATATTGAGAAGGTGACTAACCACGACGTGAAAGCCGTGGAGTATTTCATCAAGGAGCAGTTCGCTAAGATTGACGAAGAATTGGCTAATACCCAGCATCCAACACCCATCACCCAATACCAGGAATTCATTCATTTCGGACTTACTTCCCAGGATATCAATAATACCAGTGTACCTCTTTCTATCAAAGAGGCCCTGTCGGATGTCCTTATCCCGCAGGTGGAAGAACTGATTCAGCAACTCTCAGCTTACGCCGAAGAATGGAAGGATGTGCCGATGTTGGCCAAGACGCACGGGCAGCCGGCTTCTCCTACCCGTCTGGGAAAGGAGATTATGGTGTTTGTGTATCGTCTGCAGCAGCAGTTGGAGTCTTTGGAAAAAGTTCCTATGACGGCTAAGTTCGGCGGAGCTACCGGTAACTTCAATGCCCATCGCGTGGCTTATCCGGCTTACGACTGGAAAACTTTTGGTAATCGGTTTGTCAGCGAGAAGCTGGGACTGCAGCGTGAGCAATATACGACTCAGATCAGTAACTACGATCAGATGGGTGCTGTCTTCGATGCCATCCGTCGTATCAATACCATTATCATCGACCTCGACCGCGATTTCTGGATGTACATCTCTATGGAGTACTTCAAGCAGAAGATCAAGGCTGGCGAGGTGGGCTCCAGTGCAATGCCTCATAAGGTCAATCCCATTGACTATGAGAATTCCGAGGGTAATCTCGGCATTGCCAATGCCATCTTGCAGTTCTTGGCGCAGAAATTGCCTATCAGCCGTTTACAGCGCGACCTGACTGATTCCACCGTGCTCCGCAATATCGGTGTGCCCCTCGGTCATACCGTTATCGCCATTCAGAGTACATTGAAGGGATTGCGCAAGTTGATTCTCAATGAAGAGAAGTTGCAGGAGGACCTTGATAATACCTGGGCTGTGGTTGCCGAGGCTATTCAGACGATTCTTCGCCGTGAGGCCTATCCGCATCCATACGAGGCTTTGAAAGCACTCACCCGAACCAACAAGCACATGACCGAGGAGACCATCCACGAGTTCATCCAGCAGTTGGAAGTCAGTGACAGTGTGAAGGCCGAACTGATGGCCATTACCCCCAGCAATTACACCGGCGTATAATGAAAGTGCCGTCAGGTGTTTCGCAAAAAAGTATCGATAAAAATCCTTGACCTAAGGGATTAGGTCCATGTAGAGTTATATATTATAGTATCAATTATTTAAAAGTTAAGAAAAATGTCAGAAGATTTAGAGAAAAAGACCGATGGAATGTCTGCTGAGCAGGACAACGAGAATGGCCGTGAAGGTTACCGCTCGTCTTATTCCAACTATCGACCCCAGCAGGGACGCTCTCCACGTCCTCGTATTCACACACAGCGTGCTTACACGCCAAGACCCAACAACAATGAAAGTGAAGGCGGTTTCCGTCCGGAAGGCTTTGGTGCCAATCTCCAGTCGGAGGCTCCCCAGCAGCGCAGTTATCAGCCTCGCGGTGGCTATCAGCCTCGTCAGCAAGGTGGCTATCAGCCTCGCCAGCAGGGTGGCTATCAGCCCCGTCAGCAGGGTGGTTATCGTCCTAACTATAATAATAACGATGAGGGTGGCTATCAGCCTCGTCAGCAGGGTGGCTATCGTCCCCGTTATAATAATGATGGTGAGCAGCAGGGTGGCTACCAGCCTCGCGGCGGTTATCAGCAGCGTGGCGGCTACGGCCAGCAGCAGCGTGGTGGTTATCAGCAGCGCGGTGGCGGCTATGGCCAGCAGCAGCGCGGCGGTTATCAGCAGCGTGGTGGTTACCAGCAGCGCGGCGGCGGTTATAACAACCGTGGCGGCTACGGCCAGCAGCAACGCGGCGGTTATGGTCAGCAGCGCGGCGGCTATGATCCCAATGCCAAGTATTCATTGAAGAAACGTATCGAATATAAGGAGGAGAACTTCGATCCCAACGAGCCCGTTCGTTTGAATAAGTTCCTCGCCAATGCCGGCGTTTGCAGCCGTCGTGAGGCTGATGAGTTTATCCAGGCTGGCGTGGTGAAGGTCAATGGTGAGGTGGTTACCGAACTCGGCACCAAGGTGCTCCGTACGGATGAGGTGATGTTCCATGATCAGCCCGTCACGTTGGAGAAGAAGGTGTACGTACTCCTCAATAAACCCAAGGACTATGTCACCACCAGCGATGATCCGCAGCAGCGTAAGACCGTGATGGATCTCGTGAAGAATGTCTGCCCCGAACGTATCTATCCCGTAGGTCGTCTCGACCGTAACACCACGGGTGTGCTTCTGCTTACCAACGACGGTGACCTGGCTTCCAAGCTCACGCATCCAAAGTTCCTTAAGAAGAAGGTCTATCACGTATATCTCGACAAGAATGTATCCGCTGCTGATATGCAGCAGATTGCCGAGGGTATCGAGCTGGAGGATGGCGAGGTGCATGCAGATGCTATCGAATATGCCAAGGAAGACGACAAGTCTCAGGTAGGTATTGAGATTCATTCCGGCAAGAACCGTATTGTTCGCCGCATCTTCGAGAGCCTTGGCTATCGTGTCATCAAACTCGACCGCGTGCAGTTTGCCGGTCTTACCAAGAAGAACCTTCGTCGTGGCGACTGGCGCTTCCTCACCGAGAAGGAAGTTGACATGCTGCGCATGGGTGCTTTCGAATAAACAGTAATAGAAATGAAAAGAACAAAAGTCATTGATGTCCTTCAGGACACCGAATATGGCAAGAAAGTCTGCGTGAAGGGCTGGGTGCGTACGCACCGCAGCTCAAAGGCTGTGGACTTCATTGCCCTCAACGATGGTTCCACCATCAAGAACGTGCAGGTGGTCGTTGACCCTGCTGTTGTTGAAGAAGAAAAACTCAAACTCATTACGACCGGCTCCTGCATCTGTGCTGTCGGCACCTTGGTAGAGAGCCCCGCTCAGGGACAGGCCAGCGAAATCCAGTGCGAGAGCATTGAGATTTATGGCACTTGCGGTGCGGATTATCCGATGCAGAAGAAGGGACAGAGCTTTGAGTATATGCGACAGTATGCTCATTTGCGCCTGCGCACCAACACCTTTGGTGCCGTGATGCGCATCCGTCACAATATGGCGATGGCTATCCACACCTATTTCCATGAGCACGGATTCTTCTATTTCCACACACCGCTCATTACTGCCAGCGACTGTGAGGGAGCAGGCAATATGTTCCAGGTGACCACCAAGAACCTCTACGACCTGAAGAAAGACGAGGATGGGAAGATTATCTACGACGATGATTTCTTCGGTGAGCAGACTTCGCTGACCGTTTCCGGACAGCTTGAAGGCGAGCTTGGTGCAACGGCATTGGGTGCTATTTACACCTTTGGACCAACTTTCCGTGCCGAGAACTCCAACACCCCTCGCCATCTGGCAGAGTTCTGGATGATTGAGCCCGAGGTGGCCTTCCTCAACCAGGAGGAACTGATGGACCTCGAGGAAGACTTCATTAAGTATTGCGTTCGCTGGGCTTTGGAGAACTGCAAGGACGACCTTGAGTTCCTGAACAAGATGATCGACAAGGGCCTTATCGCCCGTCTGGAAGGCGTGCTGAAGGAGACCTTCGTCCGTCTGCCCTATACCGAGGGTATCAATATCCTGCAGGAAGCCATCAAGAACGGCAAGAAGTTTGAGTTCCCCTGCAACTGGGGCGACGACCTCGCTTCAGAGCATGAGCGCTATCTCGTGGAAGAACATTTCAAGAAGCCAGTCATCATGACCGACTATCCTGCCAGCATCAAGGCCTTCTATATGAAGCAGAACGAGGCTCAGGGCGAAGGCTCTGTGGGTTATCAGGGCTGCGCTGCTCCCGGACGTACCATGCAGGGCACCGACGTGCTCTTCCCCCAGATCGGTGAGATCATCGGCGGTAGCGTGCGTGAAGAGAGCTATGAGAAGCTGATGGCCGAGATCAACAGTCGTCAGATGGATACCAAGCCCCTCTGGTGGTATCTCGATACCCGCAAGTACGGTTCATGTCCTCATGCCGGCTTCGGCCTTGGCTTTGAGCGTCTGATCCTCTTCGTCACCGGTATGCAGAACATCCGCGACGTGATTCCCTTCCCCCGTACCCCCAAGAACGCAGAATTCTAACTATATCCTTAAAGAATTCGCACAACAACAAACCCTTCACTGTAATCGGAACGCCCTGTTCCTTAACGCGTTACAGTGAAGGGTTTATAGACCCACCCCCAGCCCTCCCTTTTTGGGAGTAATCCGTTTCTAAAAGTTTGGTTTGTTTTCATTCATTAAGTGTTTGCTTACACTCTTTGTAAGCAAAAAATCATCTACTGTTTATAAATATATTATCTATTGCTCCTAAATCTATCATT
>R23__coassemble_4638_pt1 | contig 4269 bp, 5 predicted proteins | sample R23__metabat2_high_PE_035 | metagenome-assembled genome bin R23
ACAATCGCGTAAGGATAGCCAGTAAAGGATGCCATCCATGAAGTTTCAGCAAGAGGTGACGCTTACCATAGTATGGCCAAAAAGGAAGAAGAGCTAAAAAGGGGAAACAAATCGTCAGCCTTGACGGGAAAAGTGGTGGAAAGAACGAGCTAGTCCTTCAGCTAAGCCAGAAAATGAGCATAGGCAGGACAATAGCTGAGGATGGTAGGAAACAGTAAAGACGGCAAGAATAAACGTCTGGCGTGAGCCATGAATGAACTCTTGAAATAAACAAGGAAGAAGACGAACTATATGTTGAAGACGAACTTGGTTCCTTCTGTTCCCATTATAACCTTTTGGATATATTGGGATTTATGAAACCAGATTGCAGACCATTATATATTCTTCCGGCGTTTCTTTCCAAATTTCAAAACCGGCTTTCAGATACATTCCTGCTGCATAGTTCTCCTTCTGTACCGAAAGGGATACTTTATGATAGCCGTCCTGGCGAAGCAGCTGAAGTATCTGGCCGAGAAGATCACTGCCAATCCCTTGGTTGCGATATTCCTTGTATAATGAGATGGCTAATGATGGAATGTCATCGGCCACATGGCCGTAATCCTTCATGATTCTAGTCCATACGGCTCCGGCCACCCGTCCTTCAACCTCAGCCACCAGGCACCTGTCATCAGGTTGCATGCCAAAATCCCGGACATATACTTGCAGGTCGTCATTCAGGATGATAGACCTTGGAGGAGGTGCCACCCCGTCGGGAATGTAAATAGCCTCGTATAGAAAGTCATTGAGTAATGGCCTTTCATCCATTCTCATTTCCCTTATAATGTATTCCATCATCAATTCATCTGATAATCTTTGCCTTCTGCAGGTTCGTCATTTCAGTCCAAAAGTCCGACTGGGCTGTTTCATTGAAACCCTCCGTGGACATTTCTTTGAGGATAGCATTAAGGAGCTGTATCTTTGACACCTTCAGCCCTGGATCTACATCTATTCGATAAGTGACGACATCCCCAAGGGAACCCACATGGACATTGGTCACAATAATATTCCCATCCGCCAGTTTCACCTCGATGGACCTGTTAGAGCCATACTCAGGCTTAACCTTCAATAGTTCCTGGTATAGCTGGGAGTCAGCATATTGCTCCGGATTTACCGACAATAAGAGATCACGTAGTGTCATGGCTCCAGATATTTATTTCATTCTGTCAACGATAGTTATTCCGGGCTTTCACATCCAGTTCTGAAAGGCGGTCGAGGGCGGCAAGGAGCGTTTCGTCACGCTTGGCAAAGTGGAAGCGGATCAGATGATGCACATCCTCTTTGAAGAAGCAACTGCCAGGAACGGCTCCCACCCCGACATGCTCAGCGAGCCATTCGCAGAAATGCAGGTCATCCCTTACACCATACTTCGAGACGTCAAGCATCACGTAATAGGCACCTTCGGGATCAGTAAACTCCAATCCGAACTGACGAAGTCCGTCACAGAACATATGTTTCATGTGAGCATAATGCGCCTGTAACCCTTCGTAATAGGAATCAGGGAAGCATAGTCCAACAGTTGCGGCTTCCATCAATGGAGCCGCTGCGCCAACAGTCAGGAAGTCATGCACCTTCTTCACGCGTTCAATAATATGTTCCGGTGCAATGACATAGCCCAATCGCCAGCCTGTAATGCTATAGGTCTTGGAAAGCGAGCTGCATGAGATAGTGCGTTCCCACATACCTGGCAGTGTAGAGATATAGACGTGCTTGTGTGGCGCATAGACGATGTGCTCATAGACCTCATCGGTTATCACATAGCCGTCATACCTTATTACAATATCTGCTATCGTCTGGAGTTCGTCTCGTGTAAAGACCTTGCCGCAGGGGTTAGACGGATTGCAGAGCACCAATGCCTTTGCCCCCTGCCTGAATGCATCCTCTATCAGGTTGGAATCGAAAGAGAACGCTGGCGGCACAAGTGGGATGTATATCGGCTCAGCACCGCTCAGGATGGTGTCTGCCGTATAGTTCTCATAGAACGGTGAGAAGATGGCCACTTTGTCGCCAGGATTCACTACTGTCATCATGGCAGCCATCATGGCCTCCGTAGACCCACATGTCACCACGATGTTTTTATCAGGGTCGATGTCCAGACCAGTGAAGTGACTCTGTTTCTTAGCCAAAGCCTCACGGAAATTCTGTGCTCCCCAAGTTATAGCATACTGATGTGGCCCATGTGGTGCTATTTCTGCCAGACGATTTGTTATCTCCTTTGGAGGGTCGAAGTCAGGAAACCCTTGTGAGAGATTGATGGCTCCGTACTGATTTGAGATACGAGTCATTCTACGGATGATGGAATCCGTAAAGCCAGCCGTGCGTGTTGAAAGTTCTTTCATATATCAGTCAAGTAATCCAGATACAATATCACCATGACGTTTCTCGTCGTTCTTAACACTTTCCACATCTGGAAAATCAGCAATCAGATGTTCGTAACCTGTGGCAGCATCATACTCACCCTTGGCTATCAGCTTATACAATCGCTTTTTCCCTAAAATACGATAAAGTAATGGCATGATGACAGCCATTGTCTTCTTAGGTTTCAAAGCCTCTTTGGTGTAGGCATGGAAAACACTGGCATGTCGGCCTTCCTCTTTTGCAAGTTGGAGAAATGCCTCACGCTCCTTGTCTGTCTTGACAACTTTGGCAAGCCTTTGGTACATCAGCACGGCATTCAGCTCGCCTTGTTGACTGCGTAATAACTCTTTGAATTGTTCCTGTGTCATATTTTACTTTCTTTTCTTTCCCTTATTTTAACCGAATAATGTCACTCCAACGAGTCGTTGGATTTTTACTCTTGAAATCATGCTTGATGGCATTTGCAAAGACGTTGGCTTTTCCCTTGCCGTCTTTCTGGGTGTATTGCTGGCTGCCAAGTACAATGGTCTCTGTTCCATTGACCCTGTTGATGCGGTCAATGACGGCATCCAGTCGTTTCATCTTTTCAATCTGCTCCGCATTTGTGTCAAACAGGTCTTGCTGAATTGAGCTGTTAGGCCCGATTCCCATTACTATGACCCCTGCTTTCTTATAGTGATAGCCCTGACGGTAGAGTTTCTGAAGAAGTTCGTTGGCTGTCTTGACAACGGTGATTGTGGAGCTGGAGGGTGTGAGGAGCCGCATTTCCTGAAAGTTCCAGTACTGTGGCAGGTCATCGCGGAAAGTGTTGGTATTGAGGAATACGCCCACGATGGATGCTACGGTACCTTGCCGACGCAGTTTCTCTGCACATCTGGCAGCATAGTTCGACACATGGGTACGGAGTCCGTCGAGGTCTGTAATCATGCCATTGAAAGAGCGGCTGGTACAGATGGATTTCTTCTTTGCCATCTCTTCATTGGGCACACAGTCCTCTCCGTTCAGTTCGCGCCAGGTGCGCTCGATGACTATATTGTGGAATGTGGCACGCACCCAGCTGAGGTTGTGCTCTGCAAAGTCGTATGCGGTCTTCACGCCGAATGCTTCGAGGCGTGCCGCGTATCGTCGTCCTATGCCCCAGACTTCGTCTATGGGATAGAGTTTCAATGCCTTGATACGCTTCTCGTCCGTATCTATCATGCAGCAATGGTGGTAGCCCCGGTATTTCTTGGCAAAGTGGCTGGCCATCTTAGCGAGGGTCTTGTTGGGAGCCAGCCCTATGCTGACTGGCATTCCCACGTTTCGCTTTATCTTCTTATGGAGCTCTCTGCCCCACGCATTCAGGTCAAGATGCATGCCATCGAGATAAACAAAGCACTCGTCGATACTGTAACGGAAATAGGCAGGTGCCTCCTTGCTGATGATTGATACCACACGGCTCGTCAGTTCGCCATACAACTCATAGTTGGATGAGAATACTGCTATCTTTTGATTGGGGAACTGCTCTGCCAGCTGGAAATAAGGTGTTCCTGCCTTGATGCCCATCTTCTTGGCTTCATTTGACCGCGCCACGACGCAGCCGTCATTGTTCGAGAGAACAACGACAGGCTTGTCCTTCAGGTCTGGCCGAAAGACACGCTCGCATGAAACGTAACAGTTATCGCAGTCAATGATGCCGTACATGGTTCAATAACTTTATTTCCAGCGTTTGATAGTCCAAATCACCACACCCCACACCTCAATGTCATCATCTGAATCGATGCGGATAGGCTTGAAGTCCTTGTTGGCAGGGCGCAACTCGATATAGCCGTCCTTTCGGTGTGTAAATGATAACGCAAAAGTATACCAATAAATAATTCAATAGTATACCAGTCC
>R23__coassemble_4993_pt1 | contig 4054 bp, 2 predicted proteins | sample R23__metabat2_high_PE_035 | metagenome-assembled genome bin R23
AGAATTGAATCGTAATAATAATAAAAACTAAAAACAAAGAACATGAGAAAACTATTACTGTTTTTCGCATTGCTTACCGTCTCGATAGGGACGTGGGCTGCCACCATTAGCGGTGATGGTATCAGTGGCGCCACTGATAACAGCAGCGGCAAAAAAGTACAGACTCTTGTCGTTTCAACTCCAGGAGCGTTAGCCACATGGGTTGCCGCTAATATTGGCGAGAACTATGAAACCAACAATCCCTTTGGGGGACTTGGCGGTTCAGACGATTTCTATTCGCTTAAGATTTCAGGAACACTGAGTTCTGAGGACTTTGCAGCGCTCAATTCTACTACTTGTGCTGCATTCTCTCGTTTCCCGAGAATCGACATGAGCGAAGTGACATTGGGTGACGATGTTACGTCTGAGGACGTTTGCAACGTAGTCTTTGGTCCTGCCTCGTTTGACAAGAACGGAGTGCAGCAAAACGGCACGGGTGCTACATTTATCGTTCTGCCCAACGGCATTACATCTGCCGACGATGTTACTCTCATGGCAGGAATGAAAGGTAAGGGCAACAGTGCTCTGAAGGTAGTGGGTGCTTTTGACGGTACAAACCAAGACTTGCCAGAAATTGCACTTTACTCCTTTGCTGAGAACCAACTCTCTAATTTCAGCAGTGAGATGATGAATCTGAATGGCAAAGCCATGGTGGCAAGGCTGGCTGGCACCTACGGAAATATGGACCTTGAGAACAATGGTCCGGTGTTCGGTTGGACACCTCCTTGTATCTGGGACTTTACGGGAGCCACCTTCACCGCTTGTACTGTGAATCCTGGTATCACAGAGGAGTATTATGCCTATGATGACCCTTTCTGTGATGGTCCGAAATCTAAACCAGGAAATAACTATCAGACCAACGCTTTCTGGTATTTCGGAGGAAATACTTATTCCAAGAAAGTGGTCGATATCAAGTTGCCCACCGGCATAACCGAACTGCCGCCAAGAAGTCTTTACTATTTGGGTGCCAATAATATCGAAAACACCAAGCATAAGGCTGCCTATAAGGCCTATTATGGGCTGAGCGATGAAGAGATGGAAACCAACTCGGTGACTACGAATAGCGCCATCATACCCGACGTGATTATCCCCGATAACTATACGAAAATCGACTACGAATGTGGAGTCGCTATGAGTGTCAAGCACCTGGTAGTGGGTGGTGGCGTGAAAATCATCGAAGGCGGAGCGTTCTCTGCTTGCATAGAACTGGAGGATTTGGATTTCGGTTCTGGTCTAAGCAATTGTTATTTAGGTGACCGTGCTTTTGCTGGTGACGCTAAATCGAAGATGAAGCATATTTCTCTTTCCGAGGGTATCGTTTCACTTGGTAATTTCTGTTTCCAGAACGCACAACACTTAGAGTCTATCCGTCTGCCGGAGACCCTTATTAACATGGGTAACTTCTGCTTCGATAACTGCCTGGCTCTGAACAGTATCACCATCCCTGGAAATGTGGATAAGATAGGTAAGAATGCTTTCAGGCTTTGTCCTTTCACCGATATCTATCTAACAACCACAGACCCTGCTAAGATTCCTCAAGTTTGGTCGGCAGGAACTCAGTTCACGGCTTTTGACAGTAATTGTACCTTCCACCATGGTCACCTTGACGGATGGGAAGGCGGTGTTGATAGTTATAAGAATGACATTGACGGCGTAATGACTTGGGATGAGGCTGCACCATTCTATTTTATGAACTGGAATGGTATGCCAGTGCTGCACTTCCCATCTCAGTTGGCTGAGAAGGTGAGAAGCCAGATTTCTTCCACTTATGCCATGAAAACGAAGGCCGATGAAGAAGGCAATCAGTATGGGCTTCCTCTGCGCGCGGATATGGACAAGCGCGACAATATTCCTGGTGCAGACTTGGGTTCGCCTGGCGCAGGAAAATATACTCGCGATGGTTGGGCACAGTTCATGCTGATGAAGGAGTTCTCTACAGACCCAGGTGGCGACCTCTATTATAAGTACTATGATGACGTGTGGTACACCATGTGCTTCCCGTTCGACCTTTCCGACGAGCAACTTGTAGGTGCTTTCAATATGACCTTCAATATCGTTGACTTCAGCGCTGTAGAGATTAACAAAGAAGAAAAGACCCTCACGCTGCACTTTAACAACGTGGCTGTTACCGACTATAAGGACACCGATGGTAAACACTATAAGCGCACTGGCGTCAGAGAAACAGATCCAACCAGTAAATTCAGTTATAACGTTTATACTGATGAAAACGGTCAGGAGTATCACCATGTGACGACAAGTTCTCAGTTGAGTAGCAACAAGACCAAGACTTTCGCTCCTGGTACTTCTATGGGAAATGCACAAGCAAACTTCAATGCGAATCACGAAGTGGCTGTCATGATTGACGGTGTGTTGGCAACAGCCGGTCATCCTTATATGATTCACCCTGCCATCGGTGTTAACGACGGCGGTACAACAAAGAAGCGTTGTAACTTCTCTGGCGTAGAGTGGAAACCACAGACACAGTGGGCAAAGATATTTGAGGAGAACTCACGCACCATCGACCTTGGAATAAAGAAGACTCTGGCGGAGTTGCCAGACAGCAACTATAATCATCCTGGATATTCCGATTACCTCGGACAGCAGTACAAATTCGTCGGTAACCCGAAAGAGTATATTGATGGCGCACAGGAAGAAATCGGCGACGAGCCACAGGTGCCAGAAGAGCCAGTGTTCCCAGTACGGCCAGCCCAGCCTACAGAGACAATCACAATGCCTACAGTGACTATCACAGAACCAGTGCCATTGACGGCTAAAGAACAGGAATTGGTTTCAAAACTTACAGATGGTGCTAGTGAATATAATCGTGGACCATGGTATAATGTAAAAGAAGAAATTACAGCCAATTGGAGTGATGATTCCAATGCACTAGTATCTGCATATAAAGCTACTTTTTGGATATACGGGTCTACCTTGACATCTATTAGTGCAGAGTACGGAACAAATGGAAATCCGAATGAAGCCGGTTTTAATTTCAGTAAGGCCACTTTCAATAAGAGCATAAATTACGCTACAGACTATGCTGCATATCAAGCCAACAAGGCTCTGTGGGATGCATATAATGCAAACCAGGCTGCATGGAATAAGTACAACAACTGGAATCAGGCAGCAAAGGAAGAAGAATATAACACATTGAAGAGGGCTTACGACCAGGCGGTTGTCGCTCATACCGCATGGGAGAACAGTGCAAAGGCTTATAAGGTGCAGATACCGCAGCATGCTTACTTCCTCGGACGTGCTGCTGGCGCTAAGTACCCGAAGTACTATCGTGAGAAGGCAGCCGAGAACTATGGCGGCACACGTACTACGGGTCTCTGGCCTCAGTTCACTGCCGTTATCAAGGTGAACGCAGCAGCAGTAAGTGGCATCGAGAAGAAACTCGACACCAATGCAGCACTCTCTAAGGGCTTCGACATGGCATTCAATGAAGACTTCGAGGGCGAAATGTACGAGGTGAGCGAAATAAAGAACATCATCGAGGAGGCTGAAAAGCAGGGCAAAGCGGATGTGGAATACCTTGACGTTGTGGTGAACATCAACGGACAGGTGGTACGCAACGGCTCTAAATCGCTCGAAGGACTGCCTCGTGGTCTTTACATCGTGAACGGAAAGAAGTATTTCGTTAAGTAAGAAAGGAGGTAGTAGAAATGAAAAAGTACGAAGCACCCGAGGTAAGAATAGCCAGTATGGACCTCATCACGTTCGTCTGTGGAAGTAATAACCGTAAAGGTGACTGGGGAGGTAATGACCCCGAGAATCCATACGTCAACCCCGATTATCACAACGAGGGATATAATTCTGACGGAGAGAAAATCGAAGATGACTTTGGAGGAATCGATGCACAATCCAAGAGCAGCAGTCTCTGGGATGACTTTGAAGACGAATGATGAAAACACTTGAAGTATTTTATAATACATTTAATTGAATCTGAAAAGGAGTTCACCGCATGGTGGACTCCTTTTTTAAATTGGAGACCTACCCCAGCCCTCCACAGCCC
>R23__coassemble_7061_pt1 | contig 3208 bp, 8 predicted proteins | sample R23__metabat2_high_PE_035 | metagenome-assembled genome bin R23
CTCTTAACTCAAAAAAGTGTCGCCCCGAAGGGCGCACTTTTTAAGGTTCGGGCTCTTCCTTCTCCACGGTGTTCAGAGGCAACTCCTCGACCTTGCAACCCTGCAGGAACTGCTTCGACTTGTTGCCGCCCGAGTCGGTGGTACGCTCAGGCATGAAGACGACGTGCAGACCCCTGACGTGCTCGGCGACGGAGTACTTGCCGGCGGTCTGTGCACCCTTCGACTCGATGCCGATCTTGAACGAACCGAAGCCGTCCAGCTTCACGCGCTTGGAGTCCTGCATCTGGTCCTTCATGACCTCGACGAGCTCCTCCAGTACCGCCATCACGTCGGACTTCTTCACGGTACAGTTTCGCTGGATAATCTCCGCCAGCTGACGGGTGCCGATGCAGGCCGTAGGAACGGCGCGTGCATACCACTTTCCTGAACGCTTGGTACCAGTGGACTGGTCCTGATGCAAACGATAAAATACTGCCATAATGTTGTTTCCTTTCTTGTCTTTTGTAAAAATTTGTTAACTCAGAGTAAGGCTTGTAAGCACTCTGTACTAGGCTTAGCCGTGTCCGTACTAGGCTTGCCTTAACGCGTATCAGGCTGGCTTTTGAGACTACAGAGGCTGTTTCCTTTTCTCGATGCAAAGGTACAACAATTCGCAAGGGTGTTTTCCCGCTCGTTCCCGCTCTTTCCGCAAAATGCACGCTTTTTCCCGCTCGTTCCCGCTCAGATGCAGAATTTCTCTCTGATGAACTGGACGATTCGGGGCGGCAGTAGGCGCATGGTAGGTCTCCAGCCCAGTGTCTGCAACTCCTTCTCGTAGGGCTTGCACCAGTTATAGAGCGTTCTGACGCTGACTCCCGCCTCGCGGGCCAGCTCTGACTTTAGCATTGACTTCATTCTTCGGTTCCATTCTTCGCTCTTTTTTGCGCCAGATAATCTTCGTAGCTGACGGCGTTCTTCTTGTTCTCTTCTATCGTCCGGAACAGCTGTTCGTTGGCATCATCACGCTCGGCGGTGGCGGCTTGCAGGCGGGCAGTGTCGGCGGCCTGGCGAGCCTTGACCGTTTTCGCCTTCTCCAGTCGCAGGGCGGCGGCATCGATTTCCTTGGTAAACTGGTTTCTCATCCATCGGCGCAGTCGGCTCTCGGTGTCCCAGTATTTCTGCCGCTCAAAGCGCATGCGCCCCTGCCTGTCCGTCTCGCTCCAGTAGTAGAAGAAGTCGGCTAACCGTTCTTCATTGACCATCCCCACATACTTCAAACACTCTTGTCGAAAATTTTCGCGGCTTGCCGCAGAGACAGAGAACTCTCTTTTTTGCTCTTTTTGTTCTTTATAAAGGGGGTGTGGGGGGAAACTTTCTTCTTTTTCTCTTTCTTCTCTCTCAACACGAAAGTGGCGGTCGTCTGCTGTCTTCATAGTGCGCTCCTTTCATCCCCTTTCTGGTCGTTCATATCGGCCAGTTTCCCTATCAATTCACTCAGAAAATTTCTTACATCTTGGTCGATGGGACCTGTATCACGAGACAGCTGCCCTTGGACGCGCAGGAAGTCGTAGATGTGGTAGTTACACTTCCAGAACACCATCCTCAATCGGTACTCCATCTGCTGTACAAAATCCAGTGCAAGAAGGTGGTTCAGCACGTTGTTGAGCACCTCCACGCGCTCTTCTCTGCTTTTCAGCTCTTCCATGGCCTCATGCAGCTTCATGCTCAGCATGTCCTTATTCATTACTTTCACTTTTATTTTTGTCATAATATTCTCCTTTACTTCTTAATAATTCTTTTCCCAACTCTCTGACGGTTCAAAGAACCTGTTTACCTCCCACTGGCGGCGCTTGACAAGCCCTGCCAGCCGCTTGCCGCCAGCATGCACCCAGCGCATCCACTCGGCACGTATCTTGTCCTTGGACTTGCCCAGCATGATATACCGTCTGAGCGTGGAATACTGCCAGCGCCTGATGCCCAGGTTAAACACGAACGACACCACGGCGTCCAGCTGTTCCTGCGTCATGTCCAGCACCTCCGAGTCGTGCAGCGCCATGAGTTGTCGCTCCACATTCTCGATGTCTTCCTGCAACATTTCGTCAGCGTACCACTGCGAAATCCTGTCGCCCTCGCGAACGTTATACGTGTGGCCGTAGCCGATCGTCCAGACGCCTGCAGCGTCCTGATAGGCCTGCAACTTGCAGCCCTCAAATTCCTTGATTTTCTGAAATGCTAATTCTGTAATATACATAATCTCAATACTTTAACTTCTTTAACTTCTTTAACTTCTTTAACTTCTTTAACTTCTTTAACTTCATTAACTTCATTAACTTCTTTAACTTCTTTAACTTCTTTAACTTCATTAAGCCTTATACCTCTTCCCGCACGCTATCGCCCAGTAGAACGCTTCGTAGGGGTTGCTGAAGGAATATAGCCGGCCATGTATCCTACTCTGATATTTACATCCATGTTTTCTAACTCCTGCCACGCCAGTGCCCTTATTAAGCCTCCACGGCAGCAGCCAGTTCAGCATGTTTTCTGACTGTGACACCTCACGCAGGTTTTCTATTCGGTTGTCTAAGCGGTTGCCATTGATATGGTCGATGGTGAGCTGAGGCCAGCAGCCATTGCTTAACACCCAGACAAAGCGATGACAGCTTATATGACAACGATTACCTTTAAACCTTATTACAATATTAAGATAACCGTTGTTTAATACAAACTCCCGACGCCTCTTTCCCGTCTTCCGATTCACGATGTGGCCATCTTCATATCTGTACGTTTTTTTCAAGTAAGCGAGCAGTGCTGGCTGCTCACTTTCCGGTATTCCTATTCTGTTCATACAAAGTCTATCAGGTCTTTAAATACGTAGTCCTTCAGGTCGCTTTCTGTGAGGAAAGCATCCTCTTCTTTCACAGTTTCCAAACTCTCCTTGAGGGAATAGACAACACTCGTGTAGTCTTTATAGACATAGATGAAGATGGCCTTCACCTCGTCGCACATGGCCTTGTTCTCAGTATTGATGAAATACACCTTTTCGCCGATTTTATACTTATTGTTTACTGTCATAATTATTTACAATTCTATTCGTTTAATTCGTTAAATTCTTCGACCTAAAGGTGCGAAGTGTGGCTTCGCATTCGTGGTCTCTTTTTTGGATAATAAATTGCTTGTAGCAGTGCTACTTCCTCATCCTCGTCCAACGGTGCGTTGTACGGAGCATCGGGGT
>R23__coassemble_12291_pt1 | contig 2273 bp, 3 predicted proteins | sample R23__metabat2_high_PE_035 | metagenome-assembled genome bin R23
ACGTCACAGCAGTTCTGGAGGATGAAGTCCACGATGTCCAGATAGCCGTTGCCCGACTTGGCATCACAGCCATCAGTCAAGCCCAACAAGGTCATGGCTGATGCGAAATGCTTTCTTCGTCCTTCAACTGTCCTATCGAAACGCTTGGAGAGCAAGGCATGATAATTCTTGCCTGTCTCAATGACGCTAGTCTCTGCAGCTTCAACTCCAGCCTCTTTTGCCAACAGATGACTGAGGTGTTCCCAAAGGCCTACATCATAGTCATCGTTCCTTGACGGGAACTTGGCTACGCAAAGCCGGCCTTCATCATTCATCACTCCAGCCTTGGGACGGGCACCGCCAAGCGAAGTGCCAGGATGGACTAATTGCAAAAGCCATTTCTTCTCCGGCAACTGATTCAGCTCCTCGCTCTTCTCAATCTCCATGCTGGCTGCCACCAAAGCCCGTATGTCGGTCAAAGGAGGAATACGAAGCGATTTCTCACAGTTGATGTACTCTCCATCTTGCTTCTCCTTGAAGCGGAAACCACCCATGCGGGAATAGTCATCGATACCCATGAGGTAATCAAACGACGAAAGCTTACGTACCGGGCGTTTCTCTTCCGTGGCAAGGATTTGTTCGCGACGGTTGAGCAGCAACCGTCCCCAACGGTCAGGCAAGGCATCGCTAAAGCAGCCGAAGATGTCCCTGTCCGGCTGGGTGTATTGCTGACCGGGATAGTTGTTGATGTCGGCACTAAGAAAGAGGCCGCCATACTGACGGAGCCAGTCATTATCATACTTGAACGAATAGGAATCTGAGCCACGTAGGGACTCATAGCCAAGTTCGCCTACTAGCATTGGTTCGTCAAGCCAGTCGAAGTCCGCATATACATACAGTGTCTTCATACCTTATTGTTTTTTTGAGGCACGTTCACGATGTTTCAGTGCAAGATCCTGTAAGGCCCTGCCCATTTCATCCTTCTGCGCCAGCAACAGGATGTCGTCATCCAGCTGAAGGGCATAGAGCACACGGAGATAGATGCCTATCGCTACTGTCGGAGCACCTTTTTCTATCCTCGAAACGGTCAGAGGAGAACAGGTCGCACGTTCTGCCACCTGAGCAACACTAAGATCACGGCGCAATCTGGCAAGTCTGATTTGCTCACCTACGGTATGCATCTTCTGTTCCAGTTTTCGGGGCAGCTTATTGCCCATTGTTGTCTTGCTCATATTGATAATCAACTTATATTTACGAGTGCAAAGATACAACAATTCCTTTATTTTATGATATGTTATGATATAAAAAATGATTATAATAGGGCTTTTTTAACAATTTGGGGTCGTCTTTTGGAACAAAAAGCATACTCCCGAGACAGAACATCGCATCACATCCCAAGAAATCCACGGCAATATCTTTTCGCACTTCTGCACAAGAAAGTGGTATAGACAACAATCAATGAGATTTCAACCAAAATTATCAATTATTTGCGATTAAGAGCCATTCAAAACATAAAACATATTATTTTGATACATAAAGTTCCTTGTCCTTTGCCGGTGATTTCGGCAAGGTTGGAGAGAACGAGGCGGAGGTTTAACAGGAAAACCTTTGGTTATATCAGATTATTTTAATACTTTTGCATCGTTTTAATGGTGTATTAAAATGAAGCAGAATGGTTAAAACGAAAGATATTGTCATATTAGGAAGACCCTTACAGCTGCAAGAACGAAGCAAAGCGCAGATGAAAGGTATCACCATCGGTGACGCTCTTGCATACAAGTTCTACGATGGCAAGTTCCATGGAATGTCCTTACTCTTCGCAGAACCCAAAGGCAAGGTTGCTTCACCACGCAGTCTGTCTGTCACAGCCAGCAATCTTACTTCGCTGTTGCATAACCCGTTATTACCGTGTATGGGCATAGGCAGGTAGTCGTGGTTACGGAAATAGTTGATGTCTCATAGGTTTGGCGAACAGATGCCTACGATGATGAAACTCTGGCTTCTTCCACCATCAGGGTCTGGTTTGCAGGCTATGTTGAGCAGGCAATGTACGAGGTCGAACATCGTTCTGTCCTGTGCATCGAACACATAGATGACATCGTAGTAAGTCTGGTCATACTGCTGATAGCCTACTGGCGTGTAAATGAGCACCTGTCGCTCGTGGTTGAAAAACTCCGACTTCATCGTGAGTTCCTTCACGCTTTCAAGTTGTGCCGATGCAGTAATTGGAAATACAAGTCTAGTAGGAAGGTGATGATGGTTTTCTTCATATCTTGGCTATTCCTTGTTATAGC